>Ga0160419_100722_pt1 | contig 18402 bp, 11 predicted proteins | sample CelAP2metagpilot_2_FD_108196 | JGI IMG/M metagenome (GOLD analysis project Ga0160419, IMG submission 108196) | Phycosphere-associated microbial communities from Cellana algal ponds in Kailua-Kona, Hawaii, USA - Cellana AP2-4-25 metagenome pilot ... | reverse complement strand
GCCCACTACGTGGATTTATTCCGTTATTTAATTGAAGGGTGTTTCTTGGGAACTGTCGATGATAACCATTTTTGACCTGAAGAGCATATTTATCCCAATTATCAAACAATGCCTTGGTCTTTAAACGTCTTTCATCCTTGGGCAACATTTCTGTCACAAAGATTTCTGGAAACCCATCATGGTTCAAATCTGAAATGTCTACTCCCATGGCCCCCAGACTGATTTCAGGGACAATGCTTTCGAGATCTTCTTCAAAAGTTCCATCGCCTTTGTTCAAATAGAGATAATCCCTTTCAAAAAAATCATTGGCCACGTAGATATCGGGCCATCCATCACGATTTACATCACCAACAGATACCCCAAGTCCAAAACCAATGGGACTGTTATAGATTCCTGATGAAACGGTCACATCGGTATAATATCCGCCATCATTACGGTATAATTTATTACCACCTCCCGAATCTTGGACCTCCCGTAGGCCTCTCTTACTGTCTAAAACAACGTCGGTGGGGTTTTGCGAATTATTGGACAGATACATATCCATATCCCCGTCCCTATCATAATCCAAAAATACTGCATGGATGGAAAACCCAAGATCATCCACACCATAGGATTTGGCACTTTCCTTGAAAACAAGGTTTCCACCAGCATCCGGACCAAGGTTGATAAAAAGTTCGTTCCGCCGGTGGGCTCCTTCAAGTTTTCCGCTTTTACATACGTAAATATCCTTCCATCCATCTCCATTCACATCAGCTATACTGACACCTGTTGACCAAGCCCCTTTACTTTCAACCCCAGCAGTTTGAGTAATATCTTTAAAGTGAAAATCACCATCACCAAGATACAATCGATTGCCCGTTTGATTTCCACAAAAGAACAGGTCCAAATTACCATCATTGTCCAAGTCAGCAAGTGCTACACCGGCACCATTGTAAAAAGACCTGAAAAGATAGACATTCTCTTCTTCCGTATACGTCAAGTCGTTCCTAAAGTCGATTCCTATTGCTTGACTATCTAAAAGCTCAAAGGCTTTCTTATCGGAACAGGATAAAGAAAAGATGGTGAACGCCACAAAAAACAGCATTTTACCATTCATGACATTAACCATCCTTCCCATACATTTAAAAATTCATTTTAAAGGCCGGTCAAAATACAGCCTATAAACACTCAAATAACTGTCTGTCAATATTTTAAATCCTCATTTAAGGATAATAAAACATTTTAATACCCTTGATTTTGGACCAAATTTGGATTCGCGTTCAATTCGTCGATAGGAATTGGGTACCAACGCTTATATTCTGCAGGAATATATGTATCCCCAGGAGCCTCGGCATCGGTGGATTTCCAATTCCACTCATCCTCCCAATGGCCAAATCGAATCATAATTTGTCTGGCATGTCCCTCCAAAGCCATTTCTTTTCTAAATTCATCATATAAAATTTCTTCTGTCAAGGCTGGAACCGCAGTGAGACCGGCGCGCTCCCTGATTTGGTTCACCAAGCTCAGTGCCTCTGCGCTACTATTGTTTATTCTCCACAATGCTTCGGCTCTGATCAAAAGGGTTTCAGCGTATCTAAATATTGGCACATCATTATTTGATCCGGTAGGCAAACCAGTACCCACCTCGTGCTCAAACTTGGCCATACGAGCTCCTTCACGGTACAAAATCATATCCTCCGATCTTCCTGAAACCTCACGTAAAACGGGGTTTGGGTTTGCCTCTATATAGATTCCACAAGCCAATTCACGCTGTTCTGGGGTAAGATCGGCAGCAGTTTGTCCTGCAGCCAAGACTGGAAAGCCCCAATGCTCTCTTTCCACATTGGTCAAAACATTATAGTCTTCGCCACAATCAATGATTTCATACTCCTCCTTAGGGTTGGTGTATAGAAATCCAAGTGTCGCATCCCATATGGGACCTGCATCCTTAGTGTACTGTTGGCCAGCAATGAACATTCCCCTACGATTGTCGTCCTCATCAAATGAGTTGTAAAAATCACCTTGTACAGAATATCCTCCCCAAGGTTGTGCAGACAGACCAAATGTTGGCGATGCCGATTGGTGTAATGTCGCATGGGCAATGGAATTTCCTATTTGGTTTCTTTCATAAGGCACGACCCAGATGTTTTCAGGAGAGCTTTCGTTACTCACAAAAAAGTTGGAGAAATATCCTGAGGCCAAAGAATAATTACCGGCTTCAATAACCTCATTGGCAGCAGCCGCAGCTTCTTCCCATTGAGGTGAAACCCCGTATCGTTCCGCATTGATGTATAAGGTAGCCAATAGCATATTGGCAGCATCCCTATTCATTTTAGCATAGGTTGTCTGATCCTTGTTAGGGTTCAGGTTTGGAATGGATTCCAACAACTCCTGCTCTATGACATTAAAAGCCTCTGCCGGAGTAGCTTGGCTTGGTGTTGGATCTGCTTCTGCAAAACGCAGTTCCACGGGAATATTCCCATACGTATCCAACGCTGCCCATAAATAAAATGCACGCAAGGCCCTTAACTCGGCAATCGCCGTTGTTTGATCACTCTCAAGGCCCTCCAAAAACTCAATAAGCCTGTTACAGGTACCTACACCTCCAAATGCTAAGTTCCAAATACCCGGCACCCAACCGTCATTCGATTGGAAATTATGGGACATGATATCCATATTGGCCCCCCACCCATCGTTGGAGCGCAATGGGTTCGCCAATTCATCGGTCATGACCCCTTGTTCTTGGACAAATTGTCCAAAGTATCCGGATAATGAGCTATACCCTGAAGAGGTAAAAGCGATGATCTGGTCTTCATTGTCGAAAAAATTCTCAGGCCTAATCTCACTGTAGACCTCTGGTTCTAGTTCACACGATTGGAAGGTTAATGCCAAAAGCACTGCCCAAGCCGATATTAATGATTTTCTCATCCTTTTCTCAGTTTTGAATACGTTGTTTTTTAAAATTCTAGATTAATTCCCAATGAAAACGTACGGGTAGGTAAAAAGGTAATATACCTGTCTATTCCCGGGAATAGGGTATCGCCGCCAAAGCTATTGCCACGGCGTCCTTCTCCATTGTATGAAGGGTCAAAGTACCTGATATCTGGATCAGCACCCTTATATGCGGTAAATGTGGCCAAATTCTGGGCATTCATAAATATTCGCATACTATTGAAAGGGGCATTTTTGAATTTTGGCAAGGTATAACCTAGGGTCATATTATCAATTCTGACAAAGGAAGCATCCTCTACATACCTTGTACTAAAATGTGGCACTACGATACTCTCATCAAATTCCCCCGGGGTCGTAACTACGTTGCGAATGGCTATACCAGAAGTGTTTTCATAAGCTGCCCTAGTCTCATTTACAAGATTATGTCCAAAAACACCTCGCAAAAATATATTTAAATCAAAGTTCTTGTAACGAAAGGAGTTGGTCAACCCTACGAACAGGTCAGGAAGAGCATCACCTACATTAACGGCCTCGTCCAAAAACTGGGCCGGGTCGAACACTGCCTCGCTACCATCTTTTAACAGTACAATTGGATCTCCATTTTCCGCATACCTTACAAAAGGTTGGGCATAAATTTGTCCTATTTCCTCACCTTCAGTAGTCCATACAGGCCTAATATTTCCAATTGCCACAGCACCGGAAAGCCCTCTACTTCGAATAATAGTTTGTTCCGAATCCGGGTTGAATTCAATCAGCTTGGTTTGAGAAGTTGAAAAGTTGGTATCCACAGACCAGTTAAAGTCCTGCGTATCTACCACTCTATAGGAAAGTTGCAATTCCACTCCTTTGGTTTCAAGTTCACCAACATTCCTCAATTGCTGGGAAACAGCGTTTGGTGGAGAAGGAACATCGACAACATTCAACAAATCGGTAGTGTTACGTTTAAAGAAATCCAAAGAACCGGACAACCTTCTATCCAACAATGCAAAATCCAATCCTATGTTAAGTTCTGCCTTTTCCTCCCATTTCAAGTCAGGGTTGGCACCTGTTGCGGGCGTTACCGCAGAAATAAATTGCCCATTGGCAAATCCACCACTGGTCAACCTTAACGTACCTAAATAGCCGGTAAACGCATTTGGCAATGTTCCTGTGACACCATATCCCACTCTTAACTTGAGTTGGTCAACCGGCAATTCGAATATATTGGCAAGGTCGGCACCTCCACTTAAGGCCCAAAAATCACCCCATCTATTGTTACTACCAAATCGAGAAGAACCTTCCCTTCTATAAGTAGCCGACAAAAACGCGGCATCATCATAATTAAAATTTGTCCTCAAAAAGTATGCATTCGAAATGGATTCCCTTTGATTCGAGCCCACAAAATTCTGTGGCTGTGCTGTATTGCCTTCTGCAGACACCACACCATTTTTATTTATACCCTGGCCAGCCGCTAAATTATTGTATGAAAATTCGTCGGTGATAAAATCAGTGTTACTGGCCACAGCAGACTGAAAATTATCATAGTTGTATGATTGTCCAAGAGTAATGGCATAATTCAAATCACCGAAATTATCGTTATAAGCCACAGTCCAATCCATTTGACGATAATCACGGTCGACCGTTGCTCTTCTCGCCCAACCATTTACCAATCCTCCACCGAACAAAGCATCTCTTTCTGAATATTCTCCAATCAATTCAGAAGTTCTTTGTTGGGTATATATTCCCGACAAAACAAGGTTTGGCAATATCCTATAATCGGCACCAAAGGTATACACGGATTGATTCAACTGGCGATCTCTAACATTTTGCTCGTTAATTGCCACAGGGTTGTATCTATCCTGATCCTGAGTCTCGAAAAAACTACCATCGGGGTTATAAACAGGCGCCGTTGGATTGAAAAAAAGCGCCTGGGTCAATGACTGCTGAAAGCCCTGGTCTTCTTTTCTTGATGTAGACGCTAGAATTGTGGTCAATGTTAATTTATCATCCAAAAGTCTTTGGGAAATATTTATTCTTCCATTCAGTTGATCAAATTCGGTCGAATTGGCAATAACACCATTATTATCTCTATAATTTAGGGAGGCCTGATAACTCAATCCACTATCAGTACTCCCGCCATATGATGCATTGTAAATCTGAGAGACACCTGTTCGACTGACCTGATCCAACCAATCGGTATTAGCTCCCAAATCCTGCCCACCAAGTTCACGGTAACGGGCTGCATTTGCAATATCAGGAGTATTCGAAATTTCTTCGAATGAAAGCTGCGAAGTAAGGGTCAATTTTGGTTTTGCCACTACACCTTTGCCGCTTTTTGTGGTGACAATCAGTACACCTGCACTAGCCCGCGTACCATAAATAGCAGCCGCGGAGGCATCTTTTAAAACCTCAATCGAAGCAATATCATTGGGGTCCAAAGCTTCCAAACTACCTCCCAAAATACCATCGACCACCACTAATGGAGAAGAATCCCCACCAAGGGAATTGATACCCCTGAGCCTTACGGTATAAGGTTGATTTGGGTTGCCGCCAGCACGTCCAACCTGTAGTCCAGCCACTTTTCCTTGAAGTAATTGTACTGGGTCACTGACATTCCCCTTATTAAAATCTTCTGATTTTACGCTCACTACAGCACTTGTTATCTCCTTCTTTTTTTGACCACCGTACCCTACCAGTACCACTTCATCAAGTTCGGCAGCATCCTCTTCCAAGGAAATGGTCAACCGAGTACTCCCATCAACTGATACTTCCTGCGTAGAAAATCCAATATAGGACACTTTAAGCACAGCATTGGAATCACTTACAGTAAGTGTAAAATTACCATCAAAATCGGTTTGGGTACCATTTATGGTTCCTACCTCCAATACCGTGGCGCCAGGCAAGGGAACCCCAGCGTTATCAGTAACGGTACCAGATACGGTCAATTCTTGGGCATGATTACCCGAAGAAACATTTAGAGAGAACGCCTGAACCCCAGGTACCGCAACAAAAAGCGATAGGGCCAACAACATCGTTTTGAACCAATTTCCACTTTTCGGAAATGGCTCGTGTAAATTAATTTGGTTTACATTTTTCATAATTCAAATGATGTTATGATTATTCATTGGTTGAATCAAACACATCCGGATTACGACAACCTTTATGTGCATTAAGTAATAAAAAACACCCAACAATACGGTGATTTATCATAGTACATTAAAATCAATTTAAGCAACATTTTTGTAGGAATCCAACCACATGTTATAAGTGTTTTCCAACAAAAAATCAAAAAAACTATCATTTAAAATACTGAACAAAAGGGACTTAGCCGGATTAATAGTTAATTTAGTTTATGTTAACATTCAGCTAATCTATAAAAAATAATTAATAAACGTATATTTTACGTATATTAATTTTTTTATTTATACCAATATTTATGTTAAAATGTTACTTATATTCTTTTTAATATGGAAACATGATTCGATAAGTCGAACGTGACCGTATAACAATTAGGAGCCTACATATTGGTACAGTCAAAATATGACCAATGCCTAAATGCGCATCAGAATGAATGAGAAAAGTTTTATAAAATGTATAAAATCAGGGTGAGTTAGTTACATTACGCCCTGTTTTGCAATAAGATTCTCTAAATAAGCACTAAAGAATCTCTCGATTCTTAAAAATTGGGATGGAGAACCCCTTTTTCTCTTTAGAAGAGTATTTACCTCGGTTAAACCGAAAAAGGTAAGCACCCTTTTTTGAAGTTGTCCTGTCCTTTTCGTCCAGCTTCTCCAAGATACCCAAGGATAATAACTTTTTCCGAAAATTCCTTGAGTCAAAATCCTTTTGAAAAATCACGGCATACAATCTCTCCAATTGAGGCATGGTGAACTTCTTCGGTAACAGTTCAAAACCAATGGGGTATAACTGGGCTTTAGCACGCAAACGTTTCAAAGCATCTTCGACCATGACCTCATGATCCAATACAAGAGGAGGCAATTCATCAATGGGAAACCATTTAGCTCCATGCTTTTCAGCAAGTTTTTCATCATGATCATCAATCCTTATCAATGCATATTGACCAATGGAAATACATCTTGCACCAGGGTCTCGATTCACATCGGTATAAGCTCTCAGCTCCTTCATATAAATGTTGCTCAATCCTGTAATCTCCTTGAGAATCCTTTTAGCTGCCTCACTAGAGTTCTCATTAGGCCTAACAAAACTACCTATCAATGACCAATCGCCCCGAAAAGGATCAACCCTTCTTTCAAACAACAACAATTTCAAAGTTCCATTGTCAAAACCAAAAATGATACAATCTACAGCCACATAGATTTTTTCTTCCTTTCCGTACGAGTGCTTTTCCAAATTGCCTGTTATTCTGTTACTTAAAAATTGCTCAATAGTAATTCAAAACATTACTCTTTTTAAAAAGAAAGCTTGAGTAAGAGCTATTTTTTTATGGTTGCTAATTTAGTAATTTTCTTTGCAAGAAAATATGTACTAAAAAAGGTTCTTTCTCATTAATCCATTGCAACTCCATTAATCCAATCGAATTTTTAAATTAAGTTGCCAATGAACAAAAATGATTTAAACATGGTCTATTTAAAATCTATGATTTGCCCCTTGCTGATTATGTTGCCTGCCAACTCCACTATGTAGATTCAAATTCTTTAAATCCACATCTAAAAATGATACGTCGTTTAATGTTTGGTATTTCTGACCTGATTTGAACCTAGTGATTTTAAATCCTCATTTTAAGGTCGAACGCATTCTTAATAAAATTATCCTTGTTCCAAGACTTTCATCAATTCATGGTTCAAATACAATTTTTCCTTTCCAACTTTTATAGATTTCAAAAAACCTTGCTTTTCCAATTCAATCAAATAGTTTCCAACTGTTTTAGGAGTACCCAAACCTATATCAATAAGGTTTTGGCGCTTGGTATAAGGTAACTTGAACAAGACTTCGACCAAATCCTTTGAATAGACTTTGGGTAATTGTTCCTTTATTTTGAGTCCAGTGGTTTCCATCAGGGCAACAATGGATTCCAAGCGACTGAGTCCTAGAATGGATGTTTCCTCGATCATATCAAGCATATACAAGATATAGTCTGTCCAATTATTTTTTTTCGTTACATTTCTTAAATGCTGATAGTACAATTCCTTGTGCTTAAAAATGTAGTCACTTAAGAACAATGCTGGTATATCTAAAAGTTGCTCCAATTTTAATTGCAGTAACAATAAAATCCTTCCCGTTCTCCCATTGCCGTCCGAGAATGGATGAATTGCCTCGAATTGATAATGGGATATGGCCATTTTAATCAAGGGATCTATCTTATCATATTGATTGATAAACTTTTCTAAATCGGCCATTTTTTCACGTATGATATCCTCGCCAGTAGGTGGTGTATAGATAATATCCCCTTTTGTATTTGATAGGGTCGTACCTATTGAAGTCCGTATTCCAGAAGTATTTTGTTTGATACATTGTACATTTTCAATACATAAGTTAGTCGTGATAAAGGGTTTATCTTCAAGCCATTTCAGGCCAAGCCATATAGCTTCTTTATATCTAATGACCTCTTTTGTCGCCGGATTGTCAAATTTTTTATCTGCAACAACCGCCCTGTACAAATCGTCATTTGTTGTAATGATATTTTCAATTTCAGAACTTGCTTTGGCTTCTTGAAGATGCAAGCTATCCAAAAACAGGATCGGGCTTGGCAGATTCCTAATAGCCCATTAAATTGTACCAGGACCAAGCTTGCTTTTATTGTCTTTTAAAGAACAACGTAGTCCCTAAATCCATTTGAGCCGGTAGTTGTGGCAAATCATTGAACGGTTTTGTCTAATCCAAATATTAAATTTACACCTGAATCAATTACAAGGGTAAAAAAACTCGTTTTTTACCCTCTTTCACAATATAGAGGTAATTTTCACCCGTGTTTGAAATTTAAAATCACCTCCCAAAATTCGACCTCTCTATCATTCAAAAATTTATTACTGGCCCGATGAGAACCCAAATCCATAACCCCATGGGGTACACCAATCAACGAGCAGGTAAAATGGCCAGGACACCCTATGGGACATGCTCATAACACACAAAATCTTTAACAGGCCCTAACTATATAAACCCATTTCCCACCTAATCTTTAAGTTACATTCGTTTATCCTTGCTGCCTTTATTGAATGCCATCAAATTGAACAACTCCCTCATCCTAGATCTCACACGGGTGTAGATCATCAATTTCAAGAATGGCGAAAGATATCCCTTGAAAGTACCTTTGTAACCCATAGGGGATTTTTTAATCCAAATAGTATGAACCATACTAATAGTCCGATAAAAGGTTTCGTTTTTCCTTACCGATCAAGGCTCATAAAGAAAGAGAAAATCAATGAGAATGTAATTCGACTTTTTATTCAAAAACCTTTTGGGTCAAAATTCACGGCCGGGCAAGCTGTGGACCTAAGTATCGACCTACCTGGATTTGAACTTGAGGTTGCTCCTTTTACCATTATAAGTTCCGAAAGTGATCCTTATTTGGAATTTATCATCAAGGTACAACCCCATAAACATAGTCTGACCTATCGATTGGCATCACTGCGGCAACAAACCATTATCCAGTTGAGCCAACCATGGGATACCTTTGAATATCTTGGACTGGGTACTTTTATTGTTGCGGGGACCGGAATAATTCCTTTTGTTCCGATCATAAACCAAATGAGCGAAAAAATGAGAGGTTCAACTATGAACACGCCTTGATCTATGCCTGTGACCATGAAGAGAACCTTTTGTTCAAAGAAAAGCTTAAAACAACTTTTGAACACAATTTCCATGTGCTTAATTATCTTTAAAAGTAGCAATTATATTCAAGCTATTCGTTTTCAACTTTAAAAAATTATTACAAATTCTCAAACCATTCTAAAATTGTATGTTTTCCAGACAATTACTTAAAATTGGAACAGACAATTATTATATCAAAAATTTATACCAAAAAAATTATGCCTATATTTTTTATACTTAACCAAGTGAGAATAGATTCAAATTCCCAATTGATGACCTATTATAGAGCTTTAAAACTTATCAAGCACTCCTTAAAATAGGTTATCGCAAAAGATAAAGGAACAATATCTTACATACATGTTATCTGTGCACCTAAAAAAAGCACAGTGTACACTGTGCTTTTTGCAATAAACTAAACTAAAAACTAACTCAACTAATAGCTTTTTATGTTTTTTTGATTGATATTTTGTTCTGAATTTAAGTGTAAGAAAAACTGTTTAATCGTATTTTTTTTGCTGGGTCGTACATGTAGGTCTCTTTTGAACCGTTGGTTTCCAGCTCCAAAATCCTATATCCTCTGTAATCTACTCCCCAACTGCCTCCAAAATGTCCACAAAAAAAGAAAGGAACTTTACCGTGCATTTTTAGACTGTCTTCCTGATGGTCGTGTCCATGAAAAACACCGCGCACATTGCTATATTCAGCTATTAGATTCATGGTTTCTTCGCAATGGGTCCCGAATTTTGTCCAATCACTTTGACTAATATGGAGCAATAAAAAAATAGATTCTTTACTGTTTAAACCATCCAAAGTCTTTTTTAGCCAATCCAGATCGGCACAAAGATATGTGCCTTTTTCATCTGAAGTATCGGCCACTACAAAAGCATGGTTTTCTATATCTATGACATAATTTGTAGAAACGCCCCATATGTTTTGCCAATAGTCAAGACTTACCATATCATGGTTGCCCCTAACTGGAAAATAGTTGGTTTTCAACTTATCCAAATAGGACTTTGCTATGGGCATCATTGTGGGCTCGTCATGAATTATATCTCCGTTAATGAAAACCATATCCAAACCTTTCTCCGATTTTTCCAAATTCAACCAATTGACTAAATCGTTGAAATAACGCTTATACTCCGTGTCCGGTTGGCCAAAATGTCCATCGGATGCAATGGCAATCCTAATTTTCTTTTGATCTTCTCTATTGGATTTAAAAGCATCAGCATGTAAAATAGAAGGCATAAATGGAATAAAGGCCATCTTTTGCAAAAACTTTCGGCGTTCGTTTTTCTTCATTATTATTGAGTTTAAGTGTATCAATAAAGTCGACCTTGGGCAAGATTTAGTCCCAGCCAAGGCCGACATACAAATTAATATCCAGGATTTTGCTTAACAGGGTTTATAACCAACTGGTCCAAAGGCAGCGGAAACAAAGTATGCTTTGGCAAAGCTTCTTTTCCGCTTTCCTGCATTACCTCAACAAATCTTCCTTGCCTTGCCAGGTCGTACCAACGGTGTCCTTCGTAGCACAGCTCCCAGCTTCTTTCTTGATATACTGCTTCTCTAAATGAATTTACATCCATATTTTCCAAATTTGGCATTCCTGCACGTTGTCTTACTTGATTAATGGCATTATATGCTTCTTGGTCTGGACCGGAGTTTAGCTCGTTTAATGCTTCTGCGTACAATAATAGTACATCGGAATACCTTAGTACCATCCAATTGTTATCATTGTCCCTCCATCCAGAACCGTCGGGGTCAAAGTACTTCCAACATGCCGGGGAAGTTAGGTCAGATGATGGAAAGCTAACTGTTTCACCGGTAGCAGGGTTGGTATATTCGGTTAAAAATGTTACCGATTTTCGTATATCAGAATCATTAAAGGTGTTATAGAATTCTGTTTCGGCCATTACATCTTCGAGTCCACTTAAAGGCGTTAGCCCCCCGTTACCTCTGGGTGACCAAAATGTATTGTATAGACTTCCTTCAAAAAATCCACCTTTTTTAAATTGCACAGAAAACATATGCTCTACGCCATTTTCCGATTGGTCTGAAAAAACATCGGCATAATCTTCAAAAAGTGCATAATTGCCAGCATTGACCAATTCTCGCAATTCTTCCACAGCCAGGGCCCATTTTGATGTATCGTTCAAAGGATTTCCGGCCATGGTCACATAGACTTTTCCCAATAAACCACTTGCTGCTCCACGAGTAGCACGGCCTACGTTGACAGCATCATAACTTACTGGCAAAGCTGTCTTTGCTTCTTTAAGATCGGAAATAATGAGCTCATACACTTGTTCCTTAGGTTCTCTGGTCCACTCAACATTTAAATCGGTGGACTCTTCTTCCCTGATAGGCACATCTCCATAGGCTCTAACCAGATTAAAGTACAACAGTGCTCTTATAAACTTGACCTCGCCCAAAAGTCTGGTTTTAAGTTCTTCGTTCATCTCAATATGGGGAATTCTTGCAATTGCGGCATTTGCCCTATTTATTCCTATGTACGAGCTATTCCAAAGTCTAGAAGCTTGAATATTGGTTGCATCCCATACTAGGTCATCCATTTCCACTTTTCGTTGACTTGTTCTTGTACTTAATCGGGACTCCTCTGTAGTTAAATCCATCATCAAATAATGGGTTTCCCAGTATATTCCTACAGATCCTTGCGAACCCAAAATATCGTACACTGCATTTACGGCCGCCAGTGCATCTTTTTCACTTTTATAAAAATTGGTAGTTGAGAGGAAATCATAGGGTTCTTCTTGCAAAAAATCAGAACACCCCATTATTACGAGCCCCAATAGAGCTATTATTATTGATTTTTTCATCATCATTTTTTTAAAGTTTTATATTCATTCCAAGAATGTAGGTTTTTGCCCTTGGATAAGTTCCATAGTCAATTCCCAAGGTAAGATTGTCCTGTCCGGCAAAAGTGTTCACCTCTGGATCGTATCCAGAATAGTTTGTTATTGTGAACAGATTTTGTCCGGTAAGGTAGAATTTCAATCCCTTCACCCCTTTAATCTTATCCATCGGTACATCATATCCGATCGTTATGTTTCTTAATCTTAGGTATGAACCGTTTTCCAACTGTCTTGAAGAAAACCTAAAATCTGGTGAGGCGGCTGAAGCTCTTGGAATATTGGTATTGGTGTTTTGAGATGTCCATCTATTCAATGTTGACCTCAGTTGTGAACTAACCCCGCTCAAAGACTCCATTTCGAACTTGTTCATGTTAAGCACATCAATTCCGCTCACACCGCTCAACAGGAAGTTCATGGACCAATTCCCGTAAGCAATATTCCCATTTATACCATAGGTAAAATCTGGTTGGGCATCTCCGATTATAGCCAGGTCCGATGTATTTATCTGCCCATCATTGTTAAGGTCTCGGTATCTAATATCACCCGGTCTTGCACTTGGTTGAGCTCCATGGGCTTCCACTTCGGCTTCGGATTGAAAAAGACCATCGTAGACATACCCATTAAAATTACCAATTGGCAGGCCTTCTCTCATTACCCCAGAATAGTTAAGCCCAATACTCCCCACCACGGCTCCTGATGGAAATTCTCCAGTTTCCCCAAGAGACAAGACCTCATTTCTGTTAAAAAAGATATTTCCCCCGAGACTAATCTTTAATTTTTTATCGGAGAGCACACCATTAACAGCAAATTCGAAGCCTTCATTTTTTAGGCTTCCGGAGTTTTTTAAAGCCTGACTAAAGCCAGATACCGATGGAACAGTAACGAGTAACAAAAGATCTTTTGTTTTCTTGTAGTAGTAGTCGGATGTAATGGTAAGTTTATCGTTAAAGGCACCAAAATCCAAACCAATGTTGGTCTGTTCCGTTGTTTCCCACTTAAGATCTGGATTTGCTATTCTTGAAGGGCCTATACCAGATACCAGCTGATTCCCAATTACATAGTTTTGATTGGTAAGTGCAGCTAAGGACTGATATTCTCCAATTTCTTGGTTACCGACCACACCAAAACTTGCGCGCAGTTTTAATTCCGATATTTTGTGGGTCCTAAAGAATGGCTCCTTTGTTAAACGCCATGCACCGGCTACAGATGGAAAAACACCCCATTTGTTTCCATCGCCATACTTTGATGAACCATCGGCTCTACCTGTGACAGAAAATAAATATCGGTCGTCAAAATTATAGTTTAAACGTCCAAGATAAGAAAGTAAGGTCCATTTGCTTCTTCCAGAGGTAGGTGACTGAGGATTTGCACCTGCTCCCAGGTTAAATGATCTAAATTCATCAGAAATAAAATTGAATGAACTGGCCGAACTTTGTCTAAAATCCTGTCCTTGCACGGTAAAACCGGCAACAACATCCAAATTACTTTTGTCCTTTTTTAGTGAGTAAGACAGTACATTCTCGTTCAACCATGAAATAATCCTGCTTCTAAAAATAGTTGCCTGACCATTATCTGACTGTGCCCTCCTTGTGGTACTGGGCAAATAGAAGTCTCGTATCCCGTCGCTAATATCGGTTCCAAAACTAGTTTTGAACGACAGGTCCTTGGCCAAATCGATCTTGGTGTAAAAATTCCCCAAAATTCTATGGGTCGTAATCCTGTTCAAAGGTTCGGTTGCCAATGCCACCGGGTTTCCTACGGGTGGTGAACTTGGAAGGTCGTTAAAGTTGTAATTGCCATTTGCATCGCGCACATCTATGGTTGGAGGTATAGTGAGCGCATAGTTTAAGACTCCTCCAAACAAACCTCCTTCACCTGTATCGGTGACGGACTGATTATTTGCGGAAGAAGATATGGATACACTGGCCCCAATATCCATAAAATCTAAAAACTTTGAATCAATATTCAGTCTTAGGGACCCTCTTTTAAAACCAGAATTGAGTACCACACCATCTTGCTGAAATAAATTACCAACGACAGAGAATCTGGTGTCAGCACCACCACCACTAAAAGTAATTTGATGATTTTGAATCAAGGCTGTTCTAAAAATCTCATCTTGCCAGTCTGTGCCATTCCCATACTCGGACGGGTCTTCGAAAAGAGGTTCCAATCCATCATTGGTGTATGCCTCATTGGATAAGGTCACAAACTCCCTAGCGTTGAGCAAATCAAGTTTTTGTGCTACTTCTTGAACACCTAAGTAAGATTCAACATCGATACTTTTGGAATTGTAACTACCTCTCTTCGTAGTAATCAAAATAACGCCGTTTGCTCCCCTTGAACCATAGATAGCGGTAGATGCGGCATCTTTTAAAACTTCTATGGATGCAATATCATTGGTGTTTAAGGTAGAAAGTGCATTAGGTTGCTGTGCCACCCCTCCATTGGAATACAATGAATTGTTGCTGTATATCGGAAACCCATCTATTACATAAAGTGGTTCGTTGCCCCCCAAAATGGAATTGTTTCCACGAATTCGTATACTTACATCTCCTCCTGGAGCAGAGGAATTACTGGTTACATTGACGCCTGCCAATTTTCCTTGCAAGGAATAGTCCAAGCTGGCGGTCTGTACCTCTTTTACCGATTCTCCGGATAGTCTGGCAATAGAACCGGTAAGGTTTCTTTTTTCAACCTCCCCATATCCTATTACCACAACTTCGCTCAATTGTCCTGCATCGGGTTCTAAACGGATTTCAAGATAACCGCTATTGTTAATGGAGACTTCTTTTGTCTGATATCCAAGGTAGGAAACCGTCAATAGGGCTTGTTCATTTTGTAGCGTAATGGCAAAGTTCCCATCAAAGTCAGTTGTTGTCCCGTTTTGTGTCCCTTTTTCAATTATACTCGCACCAGGCAAAGGCTGTCCGTTTTCATCAATAACTTTCCCTGTAATCTCTATGACAACAGGCAGTTCAATTTCTTGAATCGGTTCGGGTACTTTGGAAACCGAAATGCTATGGTTGATTTTTTTGAACTTAAGCCTGTATTCCTTGGACAGAATCTGTAGTATATTGTACAGGGACATATTGTTCCTGTTCATGGACACATTAGTCTGGGTATTGTCCACCTTGTTATCATAAAGAAATAGGAAAGGGCTTTGATCTTCGATACTTTTGAATACATCCACCAATGACCCTTTATTAACGTTTATGGATACTTTCGTATCTTTGAGACCTTGCCCATATGAGTTGGCAAGTAATGGGTTGGCCATGAGTATCAAAAAAAGATAAATTGACAATTTGGTCAACACAACAAGTAGTTTTAGATATTTTTTGTTTAACATTATAGTGTTATAGTTTAATGGTTTTGCTGTTGTAATAACTGTTGAACGATTCGGCAGTCTGTTCTACTCGCCAAAGTAATTCTCAGACTGCCTTTTTTTATGTGTGTTTTATATCATAGGCATATATTTATTAATTTGTGCATTGTCCTGATAGTGTTATGGTACCATCCATATTTCTTGAATACTTGAGACCTTTTTTAACAAAGACCAAGCCTTCCAATACAGTTTCCAGCTTTTCATCTTTAAACATTCCGGTAAACCTACAGTTCCTAATACTTGTATCCTGAAAGTTAAACTCAATACCGTACCATCGGCTTAATTTTTGGGTCATCGTTGTCAAACTTGTATTTTCAAATCGTAATATCCCGTCCCTCCATTCTAGAAAGTTTTTGAGGTCTATGGTATTTTTGGATATCTGATGGACATCCTTGTCATAAATTCCTTGCTCTGAACGTTCCAGGAATATCTCTTTACCATCATTGGACGTTAGCTTAACCTTACCTGTTGCCACGGTTACGGCTATTTCTTTGTTTTCAGGATATGCATTGACGTTAAAAGAAGTTCCCAACACCATCACATCCAAATTTCCCGATTTTATTGTAAATGGTTTTTGGGTATTCCTTGCTACCTCAAAGAATGCTTCTCCGCCAAGTTCGACCGGTCTTATGGAATCATTGAATTGTTTTGGGAACCGCAACCAACTGCCCGAATTCAATTTTACTTTGGATCCATCACTAAGTCGAACTTCCATTTTTTGACCATTTTCCGCATGGTACTCCACCCATTCTGCAGGAATTGACACCTTGCTTTCCGTACTGAAAAAATAATATCCAATACTACCGGTTGTTAAAAACAACGCAAGGGTCGCAACAGCTCGCAGAAATGTTTTTGGAAGATGAAAGATCTTCTTTCGGTTTATGGAAGAATTGAGTTTATTCCACACATCGTCCTTACTGCCCAATTCCACTAAACGGTTTTTATTGATCATTTCAATATCAAACTGTTCCAAACTGGATTCTCCATTTGGATCAATATCTTTAGAAATGAATTTGGACAATAAGTTCTTAAAAACCCTTTCTTTCATTTTGAACCGTTTGCCCTATAGTTCCAAAAAAAAGGGGGACACCCATAAAAAAAGCATTTCTTAACCTTATCTTAATTAATGAGTACCTGAGATAACAATTCCTAAACTTTCTAGTAAAAAATGGAGAAGAGCGCAGTAATATGTTTCATATCCTGTCTTAGTTTTTTCTGAGCCAAGGATATTTGATTTTCTACTGTTTTTTTTGTGATCATATAGGTCTGGGCTATTTCTTGGTTCGTCAATCCATTGATTCGACTTAGCAGAAATATTTCCTTGCAACGTTTTGGCAACTTTTCTAGCGATGTTGCTATTAGGGACATGCGCCTAGCAACGGTATCATATTCTAGATCAACATTCGATTCATATTCAATTTTGTCCAAAACTTCTTTCTGCGCAAAGGAAAGCTTATTGTCCCGAAGGTATTTATAACATCTGTTACGAAGTGCGGTGTAGAGATATGCTTTAATGTTTTCAGTCTCCACTTCTTTCCTTCTTTTCCAATAATCCAACCAAACATCCTGCAATAAATCCTTGGCAAGTTCGTCATCTTCCATTATCGAAGTGGCATAGGTGGCCATTGTCTCCCAAAAATATTCAAACAGCTGTTTATAAGCTTCTTGATTTGAGTTCCGCACTTTTTCTGCCCATCTCTCGACCATTTCCTTCTTGTAGGGAGTGCCTTCCATGAAAGCAAAGGAAGAAAAAAATAAAAAGGTAAACATTAGGATAATGTAAATTGTTTAATAAACCACAAATCACCAAAATCCTTTAGATTAGATTTCCATTTAAAAACCATCATTGTTTTTTCCTAAAAGTTGGCCATCAGACCAAATCTTTGTCCTTCATTTTATGGATATCTTTGGTAGTTAACAAAAAGAGAATGGGATTGTAAATCTTCAACTAAAAGTGGACTGAACTTGGTCTAAAGTTAAGTGATGGTTTTGTTATCTTCAAGAATATCCACGATACCTTTGTTGATTATTAGATTTTCTATTCCGCCAAATTTAAAGCTAAAGACATTCTTGTCTTTCTTATCGAGATCTACATTGGATATCTGTGCAGCATCATAGTCCTGTGTTAGAAGCATACAACTTAAGTTCGTCTAATATTGTACAAAATTCCCAATCACTGATATAACCCCTTGATTTTAGAGATTTTTGGAACCTTATCTACTCTGTTTTCCAAAATTTAGTGCAATTGATATTTTTTTTTTAGAAGACTACGTTTTATAAGAAATACGATGCTTTAGCATTTCCCATCGATAAAATAATTTAAATTTTCAGACGAAGATTTTTCTTGTCAAGCATTCCAACAAAGAGTATGATGGCCAAGGAAAACAAAAGCGATTTTATTATTCCCAAGAGTCCATCCGTTAAAAACCTGGGCCATTTAAAATTAAGGAG
>Ga0160419_100721_pt1 | contig 18405 bp, 28 predicted proteins | sample CelAP2metagpilot_2_FD_108196 | JGI IMG/M metagenome (GOLD analysis project Ga0160419, IMG submission 108196) | Phycosphere-associated microbial communities from Cellana algal ponds in Kailua-Kona, Hawaii, USA - Cellana AP2-4-25 metagenome pilot ... | reverse complement strand
CGGGGAGGGGGAGGAGGAGGAGGAGGAGGAGGAGGAGGAGGAGAGGAAGAAGGACGTACCTGTGTTGCCCGTGACGAGGCTGAGATAGAACTGCTCGGCGAAGACACGGGCGGCGTAGTCGGTGACTGATGGCAGACGGGGAAGGGAGAGAGGGAGGGAGGGAGAAAGGGTGTTAGGCGGGGTCGCATGCGAAAAACAAACAAACAAACGTGTTATATTCAACCTGCTGTCTTCGGCGCCTGAGACATGTCTCGTGAGAACAAGCCTACCCTTCCTCTCTCTCATTCTCTCTCTCTCTCTTTCCCACAATATAAATCTACCAGCTTCAGAATCCATTCCGTTTCACGTTGCACCTCGTGGCTTTTCTACCCCTCCCCTTGTTCATATTCTTCTACTATTGAACGGACCTTTCTCGTCGAACTTGACCGCCACCACATGGGGCACCCCCGCAGCCGCGAATGAATGCCCCGCCGACTCGGAATGACATGCGGAGACAAACACCAGCTCTGTCCGCACGCCCCCGGCTCGGAAGAGGTCGCTAAGCATCTCTGTAGTTAAGGGATTAGCCTCCCCATTTTCACTCTCGAAGATCAAGCAAGATGGGTTTCCGTGACCGGTATAGTGCAGCATGCGACAGCCGAGGGTGACGAGAAAGCGGAAATTACGCACGGTGGCAACCTCAGCACGGAAGGTCAGACGGCGGCCGGACTCGATGAGGGTCTTGCGCAAGGACTGGAGCTCTTGCCCTGTGTCCAGGACGTCGGGCTCATGGACGACATTACCCATTCTATGGATGAGCGGGACGCTGTACAAGTAGGCGATGCGAGGCCCAACACCGTTGAGGGATGGGGAGGCAATGATGGAAGAGAGAGACGTTGATGCCGTGGCAGAGATGTTGCCAGTATGAGTAGTGGTAGTTCCATTTTGTGGGGGGACAGGCTGAGTCGGGGCAGGGGTAGACCCGGTTTTGGCCTTCTTTTTCCGACTGAAAAGCCCCTGGAACGTTACAGGCATGGCGCCTGTGGATGAATAAGGGCACGTCAGGAACGTGAGAAGTGCTGAGGTAAATTGTGCCGGCGTTGTGTGCGTGCCGGGTGTACGAGACGTGTCTGGTGCTCGCCAAGCGGCACGCATGTTATCACGAGTCACGAGTCACGAGCTCTTGTCGTGGCTAGCTACCCACAACACTCATCTCAACACATACACACAGGACATACGACACCAGCGGCTTTCGTCTCTAGGACGTAGCATTCAGAAGGAGTGATGATGCATTTGCTTCACCGCTTCTTCTGTCCACCGCCCCCACCCCCCCAACCCCACCCCATCCTGTCCTCACCACATCTCTCCCACCACATCACACTACGACAGCAGCCATCCGCCATGTCATCTGATGCATTGAGTGGACTGCGCCTTGGTGGTGGTACGGTGGAGGATGGGGAGGAGGATGGTGGCGAGACAGAGCGCATGTATTCCTGGGAGGGGGCTTTAGACATGTCCTGGGTAAACGTAAAGATGGACGAAGAGGGCCGACTCATCTCCGAGGGACAAGACCAAGACGAGCACCTACGACGGCGACAGCACGAGGCTAACAGAAGAAAGCTGGCCTTGGGCCAATGTGTAAGAAGGGGACTGATCCGCTACCTCTTCCTTGGGCTCGACGCCAGTGCCTCCATGAGGGAAATCGACTTAAAACCCGAACGCCTTCGCATGGCCCTCAAACTCTGTCAAGAGTTCGTTAAGGAGTACTTCGACCAAAACCCTATCTCACAGCTCGGTCTGATGGTGACCAAGCAAGGCGAAGCAGAACGCTTGACAGACCTGAGCGCGAACCCCAAATCCCACATTGCAAAGCTTCAAGACTACGCCCTCCGGCATCGTGCCGAGGGGGAGGCCTCCCTTCAGAATCTCCTCGAGCTTGCCTTGTCGTCCCTAAGAGCCATTCCTGACTACGGCAATCGAGAAGTCGTGCTGATGTACGGAAGCCTGACCACCTGCGACCCCGGAGACATATTCGAAACATTGAAAAAACTCGTCAAAGCCAGGGTGCGCGTCTCCATCATCAGCCTCTCCGCCGAGATGTACATCTGTCGTAAGGTCTGCGAGGACACCAACGGCACCTATTCCATCGCCTTAGATGGAAAACACCTCGCAGACCTGCTCATGGCTCAAGTCGCCCCTCCTCCCACCACCACCACCGCTGCCTCCAAAGGCCCCCTGTACATGGACATGGTGCTCATGGGTTTCCCCAACCGCGTGCATACTCCAAACGCCCCCACCCTTGCCTTTGACGGCGCAAACCCCCCTAGACCTACGACAGTCGCCTATGTCTGCCCTCGGTGCCAAGCACGGGTGGCGGACCTGCCCACAGCCTGCAACATTTGCACGTTACCACTGGTCTCGTCCTCTCATCTCGCCCGCTCCTACCACCACCTATTTCCCGTCACTCAATACACGGAGGTGCCACCAACCGAGCAAAAGGAGCTGGATACGTGTCATGCCTGCCTGCGGCACTTTGATGTGGCCTCGCTGAAGGTGGTGCGGTTGCAGTGCCCCACTTGCCAGCGCGTTTTTTGTTTGGACTGTGACATGTACATTCATGAGAGTTTGCACAACTGCCCAGGGTGCTGTGGATGAAAGGGGGGAAGGGGTTGAAGGGAAAGAAAGGAAATTTATCAAATTAAAAAAATCTGTGTGGAAATGTGTGATCTAGTCTGATCATATTTCGTTCCTTGCGCGTGAAGTTCAGAATGACAGGTATATATATGTACCCCCTCTTCTCTTCCTTGCCCTTCAACGCTCTCTCGTGTTCCTTTGCTGGGGTAGTCTTGACTAGACTCCACATATTTCTTGAGAATATCTCCTCGGGAAGATTTGGCATGGTCGCACCCCAATAAGCCGAAAATGTACCTCGCTCTGCATCACACCTCTAGGGGGTGTGCGGGCGCTGCCTCGGAGCGTAAACCCCTCCTCCGAGCCGTTGGAAGTTGCCGAGTCAGCACATGTATCCCACTCAACGTAATACATGCAATGCACTCTACTTCCCCCCACACGGACAGCTGCGTTACTGATGTCGCGTAGCGTGAGCATGGCCGTCATTTCTTCGAAGTCGTCTCCTCTCACAACCTCCCCATACTACCCACCACCCACAACAGCCCCTGACACTAGTACATGCGCTTTCGCCTCCCATCGCCCACAAGCCTCGTCACGTCCACCGCCGCTGCCTTGCTTTGTAGCTTGCCCTTGTTTCGAGCCTTTGCGGTCGCCCCCGCTCGTCGTCTTTCCCCTTCCTTTAGCGTGCCCCCCCACAGCTTTTTTGCCTCCATCCCCTGTCCTGTCATGTCAGCTACTGCAGCACCCGCAGCCAGCAATGGCGGTCTCGCCGACATAGGCCAGGCACCATCCTCATCGTTTCTAACTTCCTCATCTCCTGCAAAGGAGGAGAGCGGGGAATTGAAGCCACAATGGGTCTTGGATCTAGGTAGATCGATGGCCCGCAACAATCGAGATTCGCACAGCCGATACATTCAGCTGGCCACCGTGGGACCCCACCCCACCGATTCAAATATGGTGAAACCCTTTGTTCGCACCGTGGTCTTTCGAGGGTTCCACAACGGCGTTGATCGTCAGGATAAGGTACAGATGAAGAAATGCTTTGGTATTGGTTCTTGAGGTTGCTAGACTCTCCTCCATCTGTACAAGCCGTCAATTCGTAGCGCACTCTCCATCTCCATCCCCCCTCACTTCCTTCCAAAGTCCATCACTTCCCACATTGCCTATCCTTGTTTCACTCTGTGTAAGGGTGCGATGCACAACTCACCTTTCCCTTCCCCCCCACCCCCCCCTCTTTCTACAGCACCTGGTCAAGATGATCACCGACTCGCGCAGTGAAAAAATAGCACATCTCTCCTCCCACCCGCACGCAGAAATTGCCTGGTATTTCGTGAAAACCCGCGAGCAGTACCGGCTCAGCGGCCGGATCGACGTCGTCTCCTCCCTCACCCATGATAAAGCCCTCCAAAGCGCGCGGAAGCAGCAGTGGGGGAACCTGTCGGATAACGCCAAGGTCCAATTCCTTTGGCCTTACCCTAAGCACTCCTCCCCTCCTGATCAAGACCCCGGTGTCTTCACGCCCGAACTGCCCACAGGCATAGCGGGTGGGCCGCCTGACACGTTTTGTCTGTTGTTGATGCGTGTGGAGGAGGTGGATCACTTGGAGCTTAAGCCCAACCCGCAGCAGCGGACAGTGCACAGCAGGGAGACAAGAGGTGAGGGGGAGGGAGAGGAGGGGCGGGGGGGGTGGAGGTTGACGAAGGTAAATCCTTAGGCATTTAGATGGTGGGAGCGTGGTGAAGATGAAGAAAGATACGACACGCCATTAATGCGCGCATGACGACAGAATTGAAACAGCGGGAAAGAGAACGGTTGGCATCTGACACGCCGAAAGAAAAAAGGGTTTGCAGACAGGAGAAGGAGAAGCAACTCCTACACACTCACCAAATGAAGTCGTCAATTGAGAGCAAGCATATTTAACGAAAAGGGCAAATGAACAAATCTATCATAAAGGCGACTTCCATCTGGACATCTCAGTATATTCTTCCCCTGTCGTTCTTGTTCTCGTCCTCCTGCCCCCCCTTCTCTTCTCCTTCCTCCTAACCCTCGCCAATCTCCCATTCGTTTCACCCTATAAGTATCGTAAAAGTCAATCAACACTGAGTTTTTCCTCCCTCCCTCCCTCACCCTCTCCTCCCTCCTTCCCCCTCACCCTCCCCATCAAAATCTTCCCTCGTAAGACCTACAATCGTGGGAGAGCCAAGCAATGCGTCGCTCTTCTTCCTCATCCCCTTCCATTTTCATTCTCTGGAAGGGGAAAGGGTTGTTTGCGGTTTAATATTCCTCGCTCTCTGCAGTGGCTTCACCATGGCGCCTTTGACGTGTGTGTACGTCCCTCCCTATGTATATTTATCACACATCCTCCCCTTCTTCTTCCTCTTATAGTTTGACTTGTTCAACTCCAATAACAAACATTTCTCTCGCCCGCTCTCTCCCTCTCGGTGATTCTCGCTCTCTCTGACTACCTCTCTACACTCTTAACAGCTGACTTACATTCGCACACAAACAATGACGACAGCAACAGGAGGAGCTCCCGCTGTCGTCGCGCCAGAAAAACACAGCTCTCCGTCCCTCCCTCCCTCCCTGTCTCCCTCCCTCTCTTCCTCCGTTATCCCATTCAATGCTCACCACACAAAGAGGATAGAATGCTTAGCCCCCCGCCCTCCCTTCTTTTTTTCCCTCCTTCCCTCCCGCCTTTCCCACTTTCTTGTTTATATAGATACACGCCCATCATTGTCATCAGTCTCTCGTCCTCCTTTCCTCCCCTTCTCCCTCCCTCCCTTCCCCCTTCCTCCCGCTCTTCGTTTACTTCCGCAGACCCTTTTTGGGAGGAGTTTTGGAGCCTGTGGCAGCTGTAGCAGTAGCAGCAGCAGCAGTAGGAGGAACCACGGCAGCAGAAGCAGCAGCGTGGGTGACAGGAGGACCGCCAGCTGCCGCACGGATGGCGACTGGAGAAACGGCGTCAGGCCTCAGAGGGGCCTTGAGTTCTGCAGGGAGGGAGGGAGGAGAGTTTGACAAGTGAGGGGAGGGAAGGGAAGTCTCGGGAAGAAGGAGGGAGGGCGGGGTCTAAGACAAAGGGAAAGATGAAGAAGGGAGGAAAGGAGGGAGGGAGGGAGGGAGGGAGGGGGGGAGGGAGGGAGGTACCGCTGATGGGCTTGGCGTTCCCGCCTGGACCGTTGATGCGAAGGACGTAGCCAAATGGGCCACTGGCGGGAATAGGCAGCCAATTGCCTGGGATGAGGAGGGAGGGAGGGAGGGAGGGAGGGAGGGAGGGGTCGGCGGGTAAGGATGTGAGTGGTGGCATGGGTCATCATCTCCTCTTCGGTGGCATGGGTCATCATCTCCTCTTCCTTCCCTCTCTTCCTCCCTCCCTCCTTCCCTCCTTCCCTCCTTCTTTCATCCCTCCTTTCCTCCTTTCCTCTTCCTTTCCTCCTTCTTTCCTCCCTCCCTCCCTACCTTGATGCTCTGGGGGGGGGGCATTCGCCTGCATGTAGATCTCGAGGGAGCCGTCCTTGTTGTAAACCAGGTCGGGGTTTGTGCTTTGAATCGAGTAACGGTCGAGGACGTTGGGCACGAGCTTGCGGTCGGGCAGACTGTAGGCAGTGATGGACCAAAAGCCAGCGCCGCCCTGGGAGAGGGAGGGAGGGAGGGAGGGAGGGAGGGAGGGAGGTTAAGAAAGGTGGCAGAAGCGATCGGTCCGGTGGCTGAAGTCGGGAGGGAGAAAAAGAGGGAAAGGAGGACAAGAAGGGAAAAAAGAGGACAATAGAGATTGAAAGGGAGGGTGGGAGGGAGGGAGGAGGGGAGGACGGAGGGAACCAAGACACAAAAACGCCGTACCTCGTTAACACCGGGTATCTTATACTTGTCGAATTTGAGGATGTAGGAGTCCCCTGGCATGGCCTCGGGAAAATCCTTCCCGAAGGCCTCCGTCTCCCACGCCGAGGGGGTGAAGACTCCCTTCTCTCCGATGACGGAGCTGACGGCATGTTGCTCATAGTTAAACACATCGTAGTACCCTGAGTGGCACCAAGGGAGGGAGGGAGGGAGGGAGAGAAGGTAGGAAGATGTGAGGAATTTATGGTCTTCCGGACCGACGTCTCCCGCCCCTTGTCAGTTGTTAACCTTCTTCCCTCCCTTCCTCCCTCCCTTCCTCCCTCCCTTCCTCCCTCCCTTCCTCCCTCCCTCCCTCTCTCCCTTCAAGACCCACCTTCCGCGAGCTTGTCCGTGCCTGCGAACCGGGCCGCGTTGGCCGGATCGTGCATAAAGTCATAGCCCTCCTTCACGCCCTCCTCCATCGCCTCCAGCGTGGCGGGGGGGTACATGGATAGCTCGGTGTATTTCCCCGGATTAACCCCGACGGCAGCCATGTCCTCAATGAATTGAGTCTCGTTTCTAAAGGGAGGGAGGGAGGTTGGTTGCAAAGGAAGGAAGGAAGGATCAGCGCTTGAAGGGGAAAGATACGGAGAAGCAAGAGAAAGAGAAAGAGACACCGGATACACGGGAGGGAGGGAGGGAGGGAGGGAGGGAGGGAGGGAGGGACTCACCCTTTGTGGATCTTGACGTAGGGCAAGACCCAGTTCAAAAAGTTAATCCACTCCAAATTATTCCCGCCCTTGAGCAAGTCGTCGTTCCACTTGTAGAACGTGGGAGGGGGCGTCAAGGGCTTGGACTTCAAGTTGGGCTCGGGTCCGATCTGCATGCGAAGGAAGTCCGGGAGTGGCGTCACCTAGGGAGGGAGGGAGGGAGGGAGGGGGGCAGGGTGGGCGGACGGGAGGGGTGAAGGTCATGTGGTAATTGTTTATGGACATATCTTTTATCAGAGTAAAAAGGACCGAGACCGAAAGACCATACATGAGTAAATAAGTGAGAGGAGGGTGGGATGGGGAGAGGGAGGGACGTGTGGTTCTCATGTACGAGTATCAAGACAAAACCAGCCAATTCATCGTTGATAAGATGTTCAAAGAGTGCACCAGGCGGAACGTGCTTACCCCCTTTCCATCCTCTCTCCCTTCCTCCTGCGTATACCTCCCTCCCTCCCGCATTTACCTTGAACTCAGCCAACAAATTCTTGGCAGCCGTCACGTCGGCGGCGCTGGTGATGGGTCCCACCCGGGCTTGCACCCGCGTGAAGTCCGAGTCCGAGTAGAGAATATTCTGCATTTCCACAAAAAGGGAGGGAGGTAGGAAAGGGTAAGATTTAGGGAGTGGGGGGAGGAGGAAGAGATGGTGGGAGAGTCGTTGACAGGGGGTGAGAGTTAATTTGCGTACCTTGAACATGCCACCCGGATCGGTCTTAAGGACGGTGGCGGGACTCTGGATATAATACCGGGCCGAGACATCCTTCATCCCGCTGGGTCATCGTGACCGTGTGTGGGTGTACGGAGGATGAGGAAATGGGTGAGTGGCAGTCACGATTGTATGTAGGTGGGGGAAATGGATGTATGCATGTAAATCCGTGGCGGGTTCTCCTACTGGTGTCATCTCTTTAACGTGCTTCCCTCCATACCCTCGCGTCCTCCCTCTCTTCCTACCTCATGCGCGTGCTCACGTAGTCAGTTTCATAGCCCTTCATGTGCGTGGTTTGCACCGACATGTAGCGGTCTGGGTGATCTGGCTCGGGCACGGTCAGCACTATGGGGTTATCGCGGGTGTCGAGCCAAGCGGTGGCCGTCAGGAAGTCCACGTCCGCGTTGGGGCCGGCCGTCTGTGTGCAACGATGAGATGGGAAGGAAAAGATGAGAAAAGAAACAATACCGAACGATTTGGAAGGAAAAGGGGAGCGAGTTGATAAAGGAAGGAAGGAAGATGTGAGGCGGACGGACCTTGGGATCGGGCAGCTTTTCTTGGATGACAAATTGATTAAACTTGTAAGGCGGCCCCTTGGCAATGATGTCCGCGTACATCTCCCGGTACGTAAGCATGATCGGGTACGTGTAGATGTAGCCCACGCGGGTCAAGTTCTTAGCGGTAGCGGCTGAAACAGCTTCGGTGGTCGAAGTCCCGGCCAGGAGGAAGAGGAAGGCCATGGCGGCCACCAGCCCCGTGACGGGGCGGGCCAGAGAAAAATGTCGCATCTCTGCCACTCTGATGTGCACTGTAAGTTGGTGATGTGGAGGGGAATGAGGAGGAAGGGATAAACCATTGTGTGGTGATAGAGTGGAGACTGGCGCCGTATTGTTTCACGATGTTCCAGAGCGATGACCTCGGTAGGCACAGCGTTTGGCATCCACATGTCCTTGTACTCAGCCAAATATGCTTGTAGAGATGCGTGAGGCCATTAACAAGATGAGAGTTGCATATATCGCCCCACGGTACAAGGTACAGCACATCCCCGTGGGGCCCGGGTTGGCAAAGGGAAAGGCTTGCCACCTAGGCAAAGTCCTTCTCCCACCCAACTGCGAGGTAGCTAGGCCTTGCATGCTCAACCCACAAGTTTGCAAAGGCTCGGCATGACACTTTTTCCTCCTTACAAGTATCTGGTGTGATGCCGCCAGGCGCCTCCTTGCGGGGAATAGTAGGAAAGATCCTGTTTGTCGATGCGGCCATGAGAAAAATATTTGGACCCTCCCGCAAATAAGTCAAGCCTACGCATGTGCTTTTCCTTACGGGTTCCGACCTCCACGAGACATCCATGATGTGTGAAAGCGGTGGCCAAGCTCTCTTTTCTCCTGCACTACAGCGCTCTTCTTTTACGACCAGATGCCAGCGCGCACTGTGCATGCCGAGCAACAATTGTTGGCTGAATAGCCCTTCCCTTCCAATGTATTAGCTCGGTCAGCGAATCCAACAACCGCTGACCTTGCTCATTTTCTTCCAAGGAATAAATAAGAGCGATTCTTCTTCAGAGACTGAAGTTACTTGAGCAGGCTAGCGCCTTGTGCCTTCTCTTACCATCAGAGTTTCATGTCATTCTATGCATATGAATAGGAGGAGCGATTTAAAATCGCCATCCACGCAACCTCTTACAGCTTGCTAATCATCACTTACGCCCACCATCTCACAGGCCATCATACACGATATGAACACGGCGAGCATGGAAAGTGACTCTCAGCCGCTTTCCTCCGCGACTTCCACCGTCACCACGTACCGCAGCGAGACCATCGTCAATCATAATCTCCATCCAAACATGACTACTCCCACCATGAGCATCGTCGGCACCGCCGCTGTCACTGCTGGCGCTGTTGCCGCCACCGTACCAGCAGAGTTCATCCTCCCATCGTTACTCGCGAAGGGCTTACCAATTCTGGGCATATCATACCCACAAGAACTTATCTCGGAACCGACATTGGAAGAGCGTGTCACGACTGCTCTCAATACATCACTTCTCTCTCCAGCCCACGCCGCGACCTCAATGGACCTAATGTGTGACCTGGCCGCAGCCGGGAGGTTGCACCTACTCCAACGAATAATCAGAGAAGGAGGCCTAAGCCCCCAGGACTTGAACAATTGTCGAGAAAGCACGACGGGGGCGGGATTGCTGCATGCAGCGGCCTATGATGGGCGAGTGAATGTTATGCGGTATTTGGTGGTGAAGAAAAACGTTGGGGTTGAGAGGAGGGACGAAGAAGGGAGGACGGCCTTGCACTATGCTGTGTTGCGGCAACAGGAGGCAGCGGTATCCTATTTGTTGGTCAAGACACAGGCGGATGTGGAAGGACGTGACAACGAGGGAAAGACAGCTTTGTTTCTCGCAATTACACATGCGGTTAATTTGGCGATCATAAAGTTGCTGGTGCGGGTGGGCAAGGCCGAGTTGCAGATGGAGGACCACGGAGGGAGGGAGGGAGTATCGGTGAGGAAGAGGCATACAAGTGCAGCGCATGTGGCCGCATTTTACGGAAGGTTAGATGTCTTGATGTTCTTGGTGGAGGAGGAGAGAGTGGTTGAAGTCGGCTGCTTGGGCGGGATGCCTTGGGAAACATTCAAAAGAAGAGGGGGCGAAAGGGGAGGAGGAGAAGGAGGAGATGATTGCAGGCGTTTTTATCATAGCGGGAAAGGAGGAGGGCTAATTATGCCTTTGCATGTAGCGGCCGCGAGGGGGCAGCTGGAGTGTGTGCAGTGGCTTGTAGCCCAAGCCCGAGCCTGCCTCGCCCTCAATCCCTCCCTCGACGAGGACGACGAGGACGGATTCGAAGGGTACGGGAAAGGAAGGGGGAGGAAGGGCGTGTGTTTCCGGCCTACGCCCCAGCACTTGGCTGTAGCACATGGGCAGCTGGCGGTGTTGATTTGGTTGTGTAGAGAAGGCCCGTCCTATGGGGGGTTGGGAGCCGAGGCATGGGTGAATCGACCTACGTTTTCCTCCTTCTCTCCTTCCTTCTTTTCGGAGAGAGTGCGGGAGAATGGAAGGGACGAAGGCGTGATATGGTTGCCTTTACAGGTGGCGGTAGCGCGCGTGGACTTGCCCATGGTTCGTTTTTTGGTGGAGCAGGCAGGGGCGGAGGTCGGGGGAGAGGTGGGGAGGGCGGGGGGGGTGATGGCGACGACGACGACAGCCACGTCTTGGGGCCTGGTTCGAGAAATGTGTGAGAAGAGGGGGAGGACTGAAGGGAGGGGACATGAGATACAGGAGCTGCTGGAATACGTCGAGGGCTTGATAGAGACGAGGATGGGAGGGAGGGAGAGAGAGAGGGAGGGGATGCTTTCGTTGCTGCTGGATGGGTGGAGAGAAAGCGGCGCAGTGGCAGATGGAAGAAGAGCGAGGGAGCGAGTGACACAGAAAGAAAGGGAATATATTTGTAGCAAAAGGGCGCGAATACCAGCAGCAGCAGTGACGGCAGGAAAACGAAGAGGAGGAGAAGCAGCCGTGGTGGGAGGAGGAGGACAGATAGCACAGGGGTGGCGCACCGCTGGAGCCATTGACATAGAAATAGAGGCGGAGGAAGGGAGAGAGGATGGAAAAGAGGAAGAGGAAAGGGAGGAGGAGGAACGAGTGCGGGAGATGGCGAACAGGATGTCGTCGATCCATGTCTCGGTCAGGCGACGGCGAATGGGAGGAGGAGAAGGAGGGAGGGAGGGAGGGAGGGAGGAACGGACGGAGGAGCGGGGTGACGGGGGCTTACCAAAGGCTTTACATTTGGCGCTGGGGGAGGAGGAGAGCAGGGAGGAGGGGATGGAGGAGGGAAAGGAATGGGAAGAGGAGGAGGAGGAAGAAGAGGAGGAGGATTGTGACAAGACGATCTCCCCGCCACACCCACAGCTGCAGCAGGAGGAGGAGGAGAATGAGGACGAAGAGGATGAGGAGAAGGGCCAGCAGCGTGCACTGTCTTTTACCTTTGATGGTGACGCCTCCTGCTCTAGCTCATCGTCACCTTCCTCCTGCTCCTCCTGCTCCTCTTCTTCCGTCCCCTCCTCCCCCTCCTCCTCCCCCTCCTCCTCCCCCTCCTTCGTTTCAGGTGCAGCAGGAGGAACAACCACCCCAATCAGCGTCACCAACAGCAGCTGCAGCAGGAGCTGCAACAGGAGCTGCAGCAGCAGCAGCAGCAGCAGCAGCAGCAACAACAACAACAACAACGACGACGACGACAACAACAACAACAACAACAACGACAACAACAACGACAACAACGACAACAACAACGACACCACACTCAGCAGCCACTGCAGCAACAGCGGCGTCAGGAGTAGCAGCCGACGCAGCACCAGCATGGTCATTGTCTTGTCCCCTTCTCCTCCCCCTCCTTCGTCTCCTTTCTCTCTGGCATCCTCTCCTTCTTCGCCTTTATCCCTGGCCTCCTCCTCTCCGGCTCCGGCCTCGCCCCTACCGGCCCCTCCCCCACCTCTTTCTACTTAGAAGAATGTAGAGATTAATGGGTGGTGAAGAGAGAGAGAGAGAAGAGAGAGAAAAGGAGATAAAGGTGGTGGAAGGAAGAAAGGAAGGAAGGAAGGAAGGAAGGGCGGGAAAGGAAGGATCAGGCGACCAGGCGACACCCATACTTAGGCCGTGTTGATTGAGATAATTATTGTCGGGGCTGGGTAGTTGATAGAGAGTATTATTATCATCGGGGTTGGGGAGTTGATAAAATTGTGTATTCAGTACATCGGATTTGTGTTGTTGATAGAGATCATTAAGTCATCGGGATTGGGTGGTCGATACAGATTATTTAGTACATCGGAAATCGGGTAGTTGGTAGAAAGATCGTTTGGTAGATCGGGGTTGTGTAGTTAGTAAAGATGAATTAGCTTATCGGGTTAGGGTCAGTGTAACTGTAGATTGAGGTTGTTTAATGCCTCGTGGTGTACAGGGAGAAAAGCCCACGACGTCGAGTACGGGTGGACGAAGAAGTCAGTAGATCAATGATAGATATAGGTCGGGAATACGGATGATTACGGTACTAGTGATTGGTAGTGGTCAGTAGATCAATGACAGATATATGTCGGGAATACTGATGATTACGGTATTAGTGATTGGTTGTAGCCAGTAGATCAATTGATAGATATAGGTAGGTAATACGGATGATTGCGATACTAATATGACCATGATGATGATGAGTATGAAACTGGGCGCTAGAAAGTAGACTTGACAAAGAGGAAAAAGCTATCAATCAATCCCTGACACTCCTCATCCTCCCGCCCTTGTACCTGTGGTCTCGGAAGTACTTCTTTGCTTGCTTTCATGCCTTCTCCTGGCGCTTCTCCTTACGTCGGGCTCATCGTGGTTTGTGGTTGGCGCACATTCACTCCCTACCTCTTCCTCCTGTTGCGTCAACTTCTTCGTCTTTTTCTTCTGCTCCCCCTTCTTTTTCTTCTTCTTCCCATTTGGACCGGCATTACCACGTCTTCTCCCTTTATCCCAGCCTCCCTTCGAAGACTCTGTCATTGTTCCGAGCCTCCTCTTTTCCATCTTCTATGCCATCATGAGTCCTCGCCACCCGTTTCTAAACTCGCCCTTCCTTCCCCCACCCCCCTCTCGTACACACATACTCACACTGGCAGGCAAGAAATCAAGCCCTGCTTCCTCCCTCAACCTCTTCCTCGTCCTCGTTCCGACCCTCATCTTCATCATCTTACCCCCCACCTCCCACACATATTTATAAAAAAACTCTTTCTTCCTTCACTCCCTCTGTCCCTCTCTCCGTCCCTCCCTCCGTCCCTCCCTCCGTCCCTCCCTCCCTCCCTTCCTCTATTTCTTGGCCTTGGGCGCGGGCCTGTAGGTGGCAACGACCACCGCGTGATCTCGCTCGTAAGGCTCGAGCGTCAGCTGCTCCAGTGGCTTGAATTTCTCTTCTTGTAGCTTCTTCACCTAATGGGGGTGAGAGAGGGAGGGAGCAGAGGAGGGTGAGTGAATCTGAAGGTGTCTCTAAATTTCTTAAGAGCAGAAATTGCACCAAGCCCCAGTCGAAAAATAAAAAGTCGTAAAAAAGGGAGAGAGGGAGGAATGGGGGGGGGGGGGAATGGCAAGGCCATATGCATATATATTACCTCTTTTTGGAATACTGCTTCAGGGGCAGCAGTGGAATCAATACAGGACGCCTTGACCGACACCACGACATGACCGCCATTTTTGAGGAAGTAGTGGGAGTTCAGCGAGACGATTCGGGCCTGATCCGGCTGGGCCACGTCGGCGAAGATCGTGTCAACCATGCCGACTGCGGGAGGGCGGGAGACAGGGAGGGAGGGAGGGGAAGGGATGTGAAAAATTACCTACATAAAGGAGACAAGGGGTCAAAAATCCAAATCCTTTCCACCTTCCCTCTCTGTGCTTCTCCAATCCTCTCAGCCTACCTAGCATGCGGTACTTCAACGGGTGTCGTGCATCCTCCACGATTGGAATCACATTCGTCCGCAGCTTGGCCATGTTGATCAAATCCCGCCCCGGGCGGTGCGAGAACTCCACCGCGTACACACAGCCCGTCGGCCCCACAATATCTGACACGTGGCTTACTGTCGTCCCGCTCGCTGCCCCCAGATACAACACCTTGCTCCCCGGCCCCATCCATATGTGGTCGACACCTCCCAAGATCGCCGCAGCCAGCTTCGACCGGAAGGGATTCCAAACACGGTATTCGAGCTTGGTCGCCACTCCCTCCGGTCCTGGTGGCCCTTCCACCTGGATTCTCTTCTCCCCATACACGTCCTTTCCTGGCGTGCTGTTGAGCGTCACTAAGGCATCCTCTTTACTTCGGGCGATAAATACTCCTTCGTGCCGGTGGGCCTCAATCACTACCTTTGCCCCTCCCTTCATCCCCCCCCCCCCGCGTCCTCCTCCTCGACCTCCCCCTCGGCCTCCTCCTCGTCCTCGAGGGGCTCCACGGCCGCCCCCTCGCGGAGCGCCACGCCCGCCACCAAAGCCACGTCCACCCCCACCACGACCCCCACCAAAACCACCCCCACGTCCGCCACCACCTGGAGAGAGGAGGAAGTAAAATCGAAAGGCATGAGAATTCGTGTGACATAGGAAAGGAGGCAGAGGTACAGAGGTGCGACCACCTGACGCGGACCGATACACGCATTCTTCGCATCTGAGCAGCAACAATGTTCCGTCAAACATCTGAACATTCAATCGCGTTGGCTTACGAACCACATTTGAAGGACAAGTGAAAGTGGAAGGGAAAGGGGAGGAGAAGGAGAGAGATATGTTGCATACCTCGTCCACCGCCACCTCCGCGGAAGCCACCCGGGCCACCGCGGCCTCGGCCGCCTCCTCTGCTCATCATGGTTACTGCTGTGGTTGTTGTTCCTCTCTGTAAGTTCTTATGTTGCCAGTGCTGTGTGGAGAGGATCAAGAGCGGTGGGTGGGTGGGGGTCGTGAGTGAGATTTGAGAGAGGAGAGGGGACAATACAAGAAGGTGGGGTCGAGCATCTGGATGGACAACAGAGAATCCTTACTATCCATGCATGCGCAAGACACAAACCAACCAACAAATAAGCCAGCTAGCGTTCCTGGCTGCCCGTGTTGATGGCCGTGCTTTGAGACCAATCCCCTCAGCCATGCCCTAGATACTTTTTTCGCGCACTCGACGCCGCCGGTGCCAAGTCGGAAGGCGATGGCTGCGAGCGTTTGGCACCCTAATCGCGTGCTTTTCCTCCTTCATGCAAGCACACCCGGCTCACAGCCACTAGCTCCCGCCTTTTTCTTGTGCTCAAGCTACCGAGTTCATGGCATATTTCAGAGCTGGCACTGCCTGTGGCCATGCAATACTTGTCTCCTCTATCCCAGTCACAGAAAGAAGAAGCCTCGGGCGGGACAGGAGGACAGATCACTCCTAGTTGGCCCACGACGTCCAGAAGACTAATTAAGCCTGTTACTTGGCCATGTCTTCTATCTCGACCGCTTTATTTCACCCTGGGGCCACCAATCCTTCGTGCAGTGACAGAGCGTGGGGCGTGGTGCGGATGGCTCGGGGAAGACGAGGGGTCTCCATCACCCTTACTTGGTATTGGTTATGCGCATGGCTAGCAGACAAGCAGCAACTCTCGCAGTCAGAGGAACATGCCGCACCACCTGAGCCAGCCTGTTGAACCCCTTCGCCCACGAGGCACATTTTGCATTGCTATTGCCACGGGTTGGTAACGGGGATGATACCGCGGGCTGCCTGGATGTGCTGATGGCCCAATGGTCTCCCTTCCCAGTGACATGGGGCCGGGAATCTTTCGCACGTCGCCTTGTCATGCTTGCCTCTAACCATATAGCCCTGTCGCCACTACCGCACATAGACGCAATGTATGCTTGAATTCATTCTCATCATTCTTTCCTCCTTCCTCCTCCCTCCTCCCTCCTCTTCCCTCTCCGCCACGCAACTAAACTCGAACACAGGGGCCCTCTCCCAGAAAAAAACTTAAACCAAAAAAACAGAAAGACCAAACGTAACCCCCAAAAAAACATGGACGCTGCTACTGCCAACGCGAGTGCCGGGATGAACGGGGGTGGGGCCAACATGCCCCCTCAGGGCGCGGCGGCAGGCGGCGGGGCGGGCTCAGGCGCTCCCATGTACGGGAATGTGCGGTCGGCTTCTCTCTACGTCGGGGACTTGGCGCCCTCGACCACGGAGTCGCAGCTGTTTGAGGCCTTCTCGCAAGTATGATTAGGAACGGGCAGGCAGGGAGGGAGGGAATGGTCGTGGGGGCCAGGGAGGACCTGTGCTTCTAATGTCTTGATGCCTGGGTGTAGGGAAGGTGAAGGTTGTTTGGTTGGAGTCCGAGTTGATGAGAAAGAGGTCTTGGATATTGGTCACGGTGCAGTTTGGCATTCTTATCACGCTCCCTTCCATACTCATCACGCACCCGCAGATTGGGAAGATCCAGTCCATCCGCATCCTCCGCGACGCCATTACGCGTCAGTCCCTCGGGTACGTTCCTCCCTCCCTCCCTCCCTCCCTCCCTCCCTCCCTTCTTCCCTCCCCCTCACTGGTGACTTATGCTCCCTCCTCCATCCCTGTTCCCACCAGCTACGCGTACGTGAATTTTTACGACACGATGGACGCCGAACGCGCCATTGACGTGCTGAATTTCCAGCCAATTAACGGCCGTCCGTGCCGCGTCATGTGGGTGCAACGGGACCCCTATCTGCGCAAGACGGGCGTGGGTAACATCGTGATCAAGAACCTGCACTCCACCATCGACAATAAGACACTCTTTGACACCTTCTCGGTGTTTGGGAACATCTTGTCGTGCAAGGTGGTGACTGATGAGCATGGCAACTCCCGCGGCTTTGGCTTTGTCCATTTCGACTCGGAGGTGAGTCAAGACCGTGTATAAGACCCTCCCTCCTCCCTCCCTCCCTCCCTCCCTCCCTCCCTCCTTCCCTTTCTTTTCCAATCCCTCAAGGCTTGTGCAAGGTCGCCTCGTTTCACGCACCGCCTTATTCCCTTCCTCCCTTCCTCCCTTCTTATCATCCGTGGCACGTCCAATTCCTCCCTCCACCCACAGACACTCACCCTCCCTACTCCCCTCCCCCCTTCCCTCTAGGCATCTGCGCAGGGGTGCATCTCGGACGTGAACGGCAAGATCATCGGAGGGCAGGAGGTGGTGGTGGAGCCCTTCAAGCGCGGGCATAAGGTGGAGGCCCTGTGGACCAACTTATACGTGAAAAATGTCCCTTTGGATTGGGACGATGCTCGCTTCAAGGTGAGTCTCCCTCCCTCCCTCCCTCCCTCCCTCCCTCCCTCCCTCTCCTCCCTCCTGACCACGATTTTTTCCTCTCACATGTCCTCCCTCCCCTCACTCCAGGCGGAGTTCGAAAAATACGGCGAGATCACGTCAGCCGTGCTCCGGAAGGTGGACGAGTCCGAGGTCGATGAGCAAGCGGACGACGAGGAGGGCGAGGGGGAGGGCGAGGGCGAGGACGGGGCGGAGGGGGAGAAGAAGGAGACGAAGGAGACGAAGGAGAAAGAAGAGAAGGACGGAGAGAAGGAAGGGGAGAAGACGGCCGAGGCGGCGGCGACGCCTACCAAGGCAGGGGAGGAAAAACAGGAGGAAGGAAAGGACGAGAAGAAGAAGGAGGAAGGGAAGCAGGTGCTACCCCCTGGCGCCAAAAACCGTGGCTTTGGGTTTGTGAATTTTGTGGAGCACGAGTCAGCGAAGAAGGCCATGGAGGAGATGAACGGCAAAAAGGTGCGTGGTGACGAGGAGGGTGGGCGGGGAGGAGGAGGATGGGCGGTGTGATGAGGAGGGAGGGAGGGGAAAGAAGGAGGGCAGTCTGTGCCCCCCCCCCCCCCCCCCCCCCCCCCCCCCCCTCCTTCCCCCCCCCCCCCCCTCCCTTTCCCCTTCTCCAGGGCCTGGCCACACCGCGCCCTCCATCCCCCTGCCGGCTTTCCACCGCCGACTTCCTTATCTCCCCGGGCCGCCCCCCCTGCCTTT
>Ga0160419_100720_pt1 | contig 18437 bp, 27 predicted proteins | sample CelAP2metagpilot_2_FD_108196 | JGI IMG/M metagenome (GOLD analysis project Ga0160419, IMG submission 108196) | Phycosphere-associated microbial communities from Cellana algal ponds in Kailua-Kona, Hawaii, USA - Cellana AP2-4-25 metagenome pilot ... | reverse complement strand
TGTGTGTGTGTGTGTGTGTGTGTGTGTGTGTGTGTGTGTGTGTGTGTGTGTGTGTGTGTGTGCGGTACAGTTGTTTTGGACAAGGCACCCGGGCCGGCTAGGCAAGATTGGGCACGTGCGCCGTGCACGTGGATAAGGGTAACGACCAAGGGAATCGAAAAGGCTAAAGTAGAGATTTTTTCCCCGTTGATTTTCCTTGGAGTGTGGAGCCATAAAGCCCAAGAGGAAGCCACAGCCACACTTTCAGGAGTGAAACATAACTCTCGGTTGATCTCCCCCCCCCCCAAAAGCTAACATTCAGCCCAGCTCACACATGGTGTCTACCACCCTGCTCTTAGCAGATATATATACAAATTTATGGAAAGGGCTCACCTGCGAGGAGAGGCCCGACAATTGACAGGTTCGGAAGCCGTTTTAACATTGCTGCGGCACGTAAATGAGAAAACCACACAGGGAGGTACTATCGGCGTGCTTTCCATTCTTTCCATCATTTTGATTTTGAAAATGGCCCATTCCATTTCATGTCCTCTCGTCCTCCTTTCTCATTTCTCCCTCCCCTCCTCATAACCGCCGCCCGCGCCGACCCCCAGATTCCCGCCTGCTCCCCACCCAAGGCCGCTATTTCCATATCAACGTCATGGGGAAGAATGCTCCACCCATGGGCCACAAACTTTTCCTTCACCATAGCCACCAGCCGAGGCCCTGCCCCACTCATCCCGCCCGCAAACAAGACAAGCGAGGGGTCTAGCACCCTACATAAATTCAAACACCCCAAGCCCAGGTAATCAGCTGCTTCCTCCACCACTTGCATAGCCAGAGGGTCAGATGGAGAAGCGAAGGCCGCATCAAAAACGCGCTTGGCATTCAGGACACCATTTTGGTCTCCGTCTTTTTTTGCTTGCTCTCTTTGCCCATCTACCTCTTTCCTTAGTGATACAGTCGTCCCTCCTTCTTGTTCTCTTTCTCCTCCAGCAGTTCCTGCCTCCCTTCTGTCGCCGCCCCTCTCTTCCCTTACTTTTGATCTTCTCATCTGAAATCCCACTTCCTCGGCTCGCCGCACCACCGCCGTCGCCGACGCGTACATCTCCAAGCATCCCCTTTGGCCGCACCCACACTTTCTCCCCTCCTTCTCCACCACCATGTGCCCCCCCTCAACCAAGCCCCTTGAGCCCGACCACGCTTGTCCATGCAGCCATACAGCTACTCCAATCCCTGTTCCTAATGTGAGCATGACGACGTCTTTGTGACCTCGTGCAGCCCCACCCCATGCCTCTGCTGCCAGTGCAGCATCCGCGTCATTGATAAGGACAATGGTGGAGGGAATGTTTTCAAGAAACGTCGTTTGTCCACCATCACCTGTATGCCTTCTGAATCCTTCTTTTAAGAGGTCCGTGAGCGGCACGCCTGTCTCCCAATCTTCGCTCAAATTGGCCGCCCCTCCTGCCATGGCTGCGTTGACATGGCCAGGAAACCCCACCCCGACAGCAGCTACTTCCTCCCATCTTACGCCCCCCTGAGACAGCAAATCCCTGCATGCATCGACTAGCAAGGTCACAATAGTCGTGGGCGTGCGCTCTGATCGATACTTGGGCAATGGCACCCGGTGCAGGAATGGCGGCGGTGGGAGGGGTGGGGTTGGGCACGAGGAGGAGGATGAGGAGGAGGAGGCTGCTGAAGGAAGAGTCTCGAGGAGTGTGGCCAGGGGAATTAATCCCAACTTGGCCGCGGTTCCGCCCATATCAATACCCAGGACGTAATGCACGCTCATCTCCTATCTCGATTGGTGTATTGGTTCGGAAAATGAGAGGAGAAGAACATGGCCTCGACCTCCCGTGGTGGTCCATCCCATCCACCCTGACCGTCGCCCACAACCCGAAAAGGCGATCTTGGGACTGTTCATCACTTGAGAAAGACCCAAGGCGCAATCAAAATTGCACTCACTTCTTGACAACCATGTTGCCCTATAAGAAATGCATCATGGCACCGCAAACATTCGCAGATGTCATACCGCACAGCGCAAAGAAAATAATGTCAGACTCCCGCAGGCGAAAATTTCCCCCAGGAGCAGCCGTACTTACAGCGACATGCGTTGTGTGCTCGCCTTCGTTGAGCCGCTGCATTCGGGCTGCATGCATCCCCCGGCCTGGGTTCCATACTTAAATATGTCAATTACTTGTTGCTCTGTTAAAATTGTGTGTGACTAGGCAGTACTTCTTTCCTCTTCAGCTTAGAGTCTCACACAGGTTGCGCCAGCCTCTCGGCGACAGCACCAAGCGTACGTGCCGCCGACTTGCGTAGCATTTGCATTCGCTCACACACTGATACTCCCCATCCCCCCACACCCACACCCACATCTACAAGAGCACAGGCCATCTTACAATGGGAACCGTACCGCGAGGATAGAGGAGTGAAAAAGGAGGCGGGGAAAAGCATATGTGCCGCCCCCCTCGCGTGGCAGTTACAATTGCTCATTGCATCTATCACTTATACTCCACACTCACCCACTCCCAACCACACCCACAATTACGCTAATAAAGATATGCAGGAAGCCGTCACGTCACACTACGTTGGAGGCAGTACCGCGGGGACAGAGAAGTGAAAAAGGAGCCTGGAAAAAGCGTATGTGCCGCCTGCTTGCGTGGCATTTGCAATCGCCTTTCCCACTGATACTCTCCAGCCTCTCACCCACCAGCCCCTCCCCCTATCCATCCAACCAGTCCTTTTCCTTCATCCACCTACACCCCTCACGCACACCGGGCGTGATAAAAGCCTCATGCGATCAGAAAAGATTCATACTTGTCAAACAATACGCTGGTTGAAGAGAGTGTGTCGTTGGAAACGCATCGTCTCCTTGGCCCCTGCTGTCAGAGCACTTCTCCCCTCCAACTTCCTCCCAACACCCTATTTCGGAGCTATGACAACGTAAGCGTCGAAAGAGAAAGGCGATCGTCTCGAAATGGATATCACTTACCATCATGCTGCCTTTTGCATTTGCGCGATACCGAGCCTTGGTTACTCTCTTAATGTCCCGTTGCAGGCTCCAACTCTTTCCCCGATCCGCAACGCCCATTTCTCTAACGCTGCAATACTTCCCCGGATGCCGTCGATCTTCTCCTTCATGGCACACGCGCCCTCCCATCTCTTCCATTATACCAGGAGCGATTTCTCCTCTTCTCCGAATAATGTCGGAAAAGTGTGCACTTCGGGATCGAGCGCCCCACCTGGTCCCTCCCTCACCTTTTGTTTTCTTCCTGCTCTTCTTCCTCCACCTTGTAAGGCATCAAAAAGTACCATATCCCAAAAACATTACAGGACAGTCTGCGTCAACTTTGTGCTTGGGCTCTTGCACATCTTAATACCTTCCGTTCATCTTCAATAGGTCTTGGGTGGAAAAGAGGAAGAGCACTGTCAATTTTCAAGATCACATACCATGTTCTTGACTACACGCATACTCCGCTAAGAGCAGTCGCTTGTTAGACTTTGCACTAGAAAGTTTCTTAGGAGTTACTTCGTGTCCAACGAATGCCGACACATTGATAAAAGTTCTTCGAAAAAAAAAGAATATAGTACTCTGTGCCATCGTGTTTTCCCCCTTTATGCCATTGCTGCCTGTCTTCGTTGTGTGTGCTTTTTCTTTTTGATACTTGCGATTTCCTGCCTCTCTGGCAGCCCTTCCCACCAATCAAACATATGTACACATCAAAAACCCTCTCACCCACCCCATGTTCCTACCTATTTTCCTCCAAACCCACCAAAGCCCATCATAGCCGCCATCTCGTCATCCTCTTCTTGTCCTCCCTCCCCGTCGTCCTCCGCCGCCCGCTGGGTAATCTTCCTTCGCGCCTCCTTTCTGGCCTCCTTCCATTGCTCCTTCACCGCCCCTTCCTCCTCCAACTTCCGCTCGTAAATCTTAATCGCACTCTCTCTCGGCCCAGCATTCCTCCTCTCTTCTTCCCGTCGTTTCAAGGCCCCAAGCCTTTCCTTCACACGATCCACCCCCACTCTCTCAACCCGCATACTAAACCCTAATGCCTTTTGATGCTTCTTTCCATTAATATGATCCAAATATGCCATTGAATCCTTCAACAAACACTGACAAATATCACACCAATATCCCCCCTGTTGATGTGGGGCGGAGCTACCCGTGACAACTTGGATTTTGCCGACCTTATCTTCCAACCCCAAGTCCGCTTCACGATGCTTGAGGTAAGCACGCTTAGAGCCTTCGGGTCCCGCCGCCCCCTGCTCTGCCGATTGAAATTCTTCGCGTTTCCGTACGAAACCTGGCTTTTTCTTCTCGCTTTCCCCAGAAGCCTCCTGTTATTTGCGCGGTGTGTGCGGTGCGGTGCGGTGGGGTGAGTGGAGGTTGAAGAAGGAAAAGGACTGAGGCTGCGCACATAACAAGACAGGGCATTAATGTTGAGCATAATGAAGTGGCAAAGTGAGATGGGATGGTTAGTAGGGTGGAGGAGAAAAAGGGTAAAGAAGAGGCCAACGTGGGCAGGACTACCCGCGCTGCTACATACCTTCTCCAGGCGTTCCTTGGCCACTTCCTGAAAGTGCTCAATGTCCCACGTCCGACGCTCCACATTTAATGCACCCGAGGGCTTCTTGGACTTCTTGCTATGCTCTTCGTCAGCCATGGGTTCCTTGAGTTGTGGTAGGAAGTTTTGGAGCGAGGGCTGGCGGGCTGGCTTGCGTCGATGATGACTATATGAAACAGCCGCGAGCAAAATACGAGAACCACGAAGCGTAGCTGTCTGTGTACGAAGAAGGGATTGGCAAGGAGCTGCTTATATGAGTAAGTGCTCGAAATACGAGGCATCATGCGGGCGTAATGTGGTTGATATGACCGCCTGTCGAAGGCACGAGGGACAGGCCTCCTCGTTCGCTCCGCTCCCAAACAAATGTTCCGAGCGGCGTCAACCCTCCCTTTTTCTCACTTAAAACTTACTCACGCAACACAGTTTCGCCCCTCCCCTCACCGATATCTCGCAGCTCCATCTTCGAAATTCATATCTGCCCTAACCTCGTTGTCATCGCTCGAGCAGATTGCCAAGCATCACACGCGTACATCACCCGTTGAGCGCCTACCCCCCACTGACACCCGTCCGTCAACACGAAGCAAAGCATGTCTTCCTTACTCCGACTTTCCAGGCGCTGTCTCCTCTCCACCTGCAGCACCAACGCTCCTCGTCGCCTCTTGCTTCCGTCTTCTTCCACCTTCTCAACCTTGCCTGAAATTGCCACACCCACCTGTGGCCTGGACGCGACGCAACTCGAGTATTTTTCGCTAGCGCACTCGTTTGCCAAGAACGAGTTGACCCCGGCCCTGGCCTCGGAATGGGACAGCAAGGAAATTTTTCCTGTGGAAACCATGCAGAAAGCGGCCGAATTAGGATTTGGGGCGGTGTTTGTGAGGGAGGACGTGGGGGGGAGTGGCATGTCACGGTTGGAAGGGTCAATCGTGTTTGAGGCCTTGGCTGCAGGATGCACCAGCACAGCGGCGTATTTGACGATTCACTCTATGTGTGGGTGGATGCTGGACACGTTCGGTACGGAGGAGCAACGCCTGAAGTGGTTGCCCAAGATGGCGACGATGGAGTTTTTTTCTTCGTATTGTTTGACGGAACCCAATAGTGGCAGTGATGCCGGCTCCCTCTCTACCAAGGCAGTGCGGGACGGCGATTCCTACATTATAAACGGCAGCAAGGCCTTTATCAGTGGCGCAGGGGTAAGTGACCTGTACTTGGTAATGTGTCGAACAGGGGGGAAGGGCCCTGGTGGCATCTCATGCGTGGTGGTGGAGAAAGGAACGCCGGGTTTGTCTTTTGGGGTACCAGAAAAAAAGATGGGATGGAAGTCGCAGCCGACAGCGACAGTGAGTTTTGAGGATGTCCGGGTGCCGATAGGTAATTTGGTGGGGAAGGAGGGAGAGGGTTTTAAATATGCGATGAGAGGGTTGGATGGGGGGAGAATTAACATTGCAACTTGTAGTGTGGGGGCGGCGCAGGCGTGTTTGGAGAGGACGCGGGCGTACATCACGGAAAGGAAGCAGTTTGGGAGGGCTGTGGGTGATAATCAGTATGTGCAGTTTAAGTTTGCAGACATGGCGACTGCATTGGTGGGGGCGCGCTTGATGGTTAGGGAGGCGGCGAGAATGCTTGATCGAAAGGACCCGGAGGCGAGTGCCATGTGCGCGATGGCAAAAAGGGTGGCGACGGACGTGGCGTTCAACGTATGTAATGACGCTGTTCAGTTGCATGGGGGCTATGGGTATTTGAAGGATTATCACGTGGAGAGGTACTTGAGAGACGTGAGGGTGCATCAGATCTTGGAGGGGACGAATGAGATAATGAGGGTGATTGTGGCGAGGAAGCTGTTGCAGGGAGAGTAGAGAGGAGGGAGGGGGAAGTGAAGGGAAACTAGGAGGAAGGAAAGAGGTAGTCGCTGGCGTGGGTTGTACACTTTTACAGTGAGAGATGGAATGTGGAGAATGTCACTACGTGTGTCATGTAGATTGCAATAAGGAAGAAGTGGAAAAGAGGTAGGGTGGGTGGGACGAGGAGGGATGGCGACGAAAAAATAAGGTGTTGGTACAAAGCATAGAATATTGTACAGGGGTCGAAATGTACGCGTGCTTGAGTGTGATAGTGTGATAGTAATGTAGTCAATAGTTCTTTTTGCCGCCGCTCCTACATCCCTCTAGAACTATCGCATGCAACCTGCGTCCTCTAGGACTTGCATACGAGGGGGAGCCTTCCAACAAGAAATTGTTGCATATTCATCCCTTATTTTGGTCCGAGTTTTACTAGCGACTTTGACAGGTCTTCATGAGGCAAAGTCAATAGGGGCCATTTACTCATTATGTGGACCACATTGTGAGGGAGGGTAAGAGTCGGGAGGTTGGCTTGTATAAAAATAAATAAATATAAACAGTGAGATAAGGAATACAGGGAAATACAGAGGCTTGCAAAAAGAAAAAAGATGTGGAGATGGGACGAATTGGAATGGTGGTTTCGCTTTCGTGTCTTATCCCCCCGGGAAAACCGTGCCCTCCTATTGAACGACTTATTGTCGGTTGTCGGTTCGTCATAATTTTGCACAAACACTTCTGCAACCCAGTACACTACGTAACCCCGCGCCCAACACGCCTTCACAGGTCAATATCTCCTCCCTCTGTTAGGGTTAGGGTTAGGGTTAGACGGTTCGAAGCTCCGCGGCATACTGCTACAGGCATAACAAGGGCTACCAAAAGCATCCTTGTTTCAAATTGTCGCCGGTCGCTCAAAATTCGAACACCCCGCTCACACACAGCGAGGCAGCCGTGCATGCTCACGCGTCCCTTCCGTGCTGCTTTTATATTGCCCATCTTGTCGTCGTGCGCGCCTACCCGTAGCTCCGCAATAACCTCCATACGGTAAGACAACACCAATGATTGGCCGTTCCCCCCTTCCAGCGCCTACCCTTCTTCGTAGTCCCTACGTGCGCTTTATCATCCAATCGCGCAATGGCCATCCTCGGTCAAAAGCTCCGTCCTTTGTATGCACTTAGCCAGCAAGCATCCCTCTACATCGATCGAAACCAAACGTAACACTCCCTTCCTCATCCCTCACCCTCCCTCCTCTCTCCTACCCCTCCCCTCTGTCTAGCTCCATCCTCACAACCGGCACGACTTTTAAAAGAATGCCTCCCGCCAACCCCAGAATCATCGCTCTTTTCGACGTGGATGGCACGCTCACCCCCGCCCGCAAAGACATAACCCCCGAAACCGCCGCATTCATCAAGAAACTCCGGGAGAAAATCACCATTGGGGTGGTGGGCGGCTCAGATTTCCCCAAGCAAAAAGAACAACTCGGCGAGACCGTCCTTGACGACTTCGATTACTCCTTCTCCGAGAATGGGTTGGTCGCCTACCACAAGGGTAAGCAGATCGGCCATACCTCCATCAATGACCACTTGGGGGAAGAAAACATCAAGGCGATTGTGAACTGGACGCTGCGATACCTCTCGGGTAAGTGAAGGAGGGGGGGAGGGAGGGAGGGAGGGAGGGAGGGGAAGAGGACAGGAAAGTATGGAATTCAAATTGTGAGTATGATCTGCCTTATGGTAGACGATTCATGTATAAATTGCATACCAACTGTCTCCTGCAGCCTGGAAGATTCAAGATTCACGAGCACTCGATTCCCCTCCCTCTTTCCCTCCTTCTTCCCTCCATTCATTCCTTTCCTTCCCCTCACTTCCTCCCCGCCCTCCTTTCCCTCCCAACACCAAGATCTGGACATTCCCATCAAGCGCGGAACATTCATTGAGTACCGGACAGGTATGCTCAATATCTCCCCCATTGGCCGTAACTGCAACAGAGAGGAGCGCAATGCCTTCGAGGTGAAGAGGAGGGAGGAAGGGGGGGAGGAAGGGGTGGGGCACGCTGGTACACCGCTTCTATTCGACTGACTCTTTTCCTCCCTTCCTCTCTCCTTCCCTCCCTCGCTCCCTTCCTTTCTCCTTCCTTCCCCCTCTTCTTCTCCTCTCCAGGTGATGGACCTAGAGAATGGTGTCCGCAAGACAATGGTGGAGAAGATGCGCAAGAAGTTTGCTAATTTAGACCTGACCTTTTCGATCGGGGGCCAGATCTCTTTTGATTTGTTTCCCAAGGGCTGGGATAAAACGTATTGCCTCAGGTTCGGAGGAGCGGGGCTGGGGAGGGAAGGAGGGAAGGAGGGATTGTTGGCTGGCTGAGGTAGACTTGGGGTCTTCGATTGGCGGGCCTATTTCATTAGATAAGGTTAGGTTAGGTTAGATTCAGATTAAATAAGATCAGATTAGATTTAATTCGATTGGATTCGATTCGATTCGATTTGACCAGAGTATTTGCATAATATTACGACATCCTTCATCGACCTCTTCCTCTTTCCTCCCTTGTTAAGGTATCTCGCGGAAGGCGATTTTGACGAGGTGCATTTCTTTGGGGACAAGACGTTCGAGGGCGGGAATGACCACGAGATTTTTGTGCACCCGCGCGTGATTGGCCACACGGTGACATGCCCGGAGGACACGGTGAAGCAATTGAGGGAGTTGTTTTTTAGGTAAAGATAAAAAGAGGAAGGAGGGAAGGAAGGAAGGAAAGAAGGAAGGAAGGAGGAAGGGGTCATCGCAGGAAGACGAAATATTCCATCGGGGCGAAGGAGGCGGAGAAGGGGAAGGAGAGGAAAAAGAAACAGAATGGTAGCAATCACGACAGAATCAAAATGAGAAGGGGATAAAGCGTTAAATACCGAATATCGAATTGCGCTGTAAATGGCTGCTGCCGCTGCTGCTGCTGCTCCTGTTGGTTGGTTAAATTTCTTTCATTTCTCTCTTGGTTCACCTTGGACCCACGGCCCATTTTTAAAATTCATCGAGGCACTTGCTATCCCTTCCCTCCCGTTCTTTCTGCCTTCGTATCCGTCTCCTCCTCGATTGGATTTTCATCTCCCTACTACTTCTACGCCTACCTTCTTCTCTCCTTCCCTCCCACCCTCCTTCACCTAAACCTACATTGCGAACTGCCCACCTCTCCTTCCCCTTCGCATGTAACGACATAGACTTATCTCCTATTCGCCACAAACGTGTGGCGTGGCTCGCCGTCATCGGCATGTTTTTACGATATCTCCCGCCGTCTTGTTATACCTCAAGACTCCGTCCTTGACTTGCCCTTTTTATTACTTATCAATCCCAGCTTGCGCAATCAGATCGCTAGCGTCCTCAGGGCCCCCTCCCTCCCTCCCTCCCTCCCTTTTCCCCTCACCCCTGCCCTGCCGATGCAATGGCCTCCACCATTTCCCTGCTCTCCATCGTCAACGGGTGCCCCTCCCCTAAGCCCACCCTCCGTACTTCCCACGCTCGCCCGAAGAGCACTTTCATCTCGGCCTTGATCATCATCGCACTCCTTGGTGGTAACATACCCAGCCGGGGCCGCAGGTATTCGTACAGACAGGCGGCAAGCCCGTGGAGGTAGTCCCCCTTCTCGGGAAAGAGGGGAGGAAGGACGTTGTCCATGGTCTCGATCATACGACGGAAGTGCGTGATCGCCGCTAGAGGAGGGAAAGAGGGAGGGAGGGAGGGAGGGAGGGAGGGAAGGAGGGGAGGGTAAGACGACCGTTCAATCACATTGGCAGGCAGGTTCGGTCCATATGCACCGAAACCCTCTCCCTCCTTCCCTCCGACCCTCACGCACGTCCTCCTTCCCTTTCTCCTTACCTGCGTACTCTTTCAGCTTCACGTCCAGATTAATCAACATGGCTACCGGCTCGACCAAGAGATAATGCTTCGGGTGCAACCTCAACCGCGACGGCGTTCCCCGGACCACCTGTGGCATCCCTCCCTCCCTCCCTCCCGCCCTTCCCCCCTCCTTCGCCTTGGCCGTGTGCAGTGTCAAGAGGTCTTCCAAATGCTGCTTCGCCGCGCCGTCGGTCTGGGACCGAAGCAACAGCTGTCCTTGCACCGTCCCAACCTCCACCCGTTCCAGGTACTCGGAAATCTCCTGCACGCTAAAGACAGCGGAGCACAGACTGCAGCGATGGGATGACGCTGCTGCCGCCGCCGCTGCCGCTGCTGCTGCTGCTGCTGGCTTGCTCTCTTCACTCCCTTCTTTTCCCAGCCCGTCTTTCTCTTTCGTCTTTCCCCCCTTGCTTTCCTCCACTCCCCCTTCCCCTTCCTCAAGCGTTAGCCCTGCCATGCCATCGTTCACACCTGTCGTTCCCCAATTCCCCTTTGTCCCTCCCTCGTTCTTCTCATCCCCATCTTTCCCCTCTCCTCCTCCTCCTCCTCCTCCTCCTCCTTTTCCTTTTCCTTTCTTCTTCTTTCCTTTCGTCCCGTCCACTTCCTCCTCCTCTTCCGCCAAACGCAACAATGCCGTGGCTGCTGCTTCACTCGCTGCTGCTGCCGGTTCCTCCCCCGGCGACAGCACCCTCCCCTCCAACCCACACGCTGCACAACACAACGCCGCCATCAAGCGGTCCGCCTCTCCTTCCCTCCCTCCCTCCCCCTCACACCGCCGACACCCACAATCAAAGTACTTGGTCGTCCGCAGTTCCTCTTTTCTCACCTTCCGCGACACCAACAAGTTGGTATAATGCACGAAGAGCTCTTCACCCGCTTCAATGGCCTCTAATGCCCTCACCCCTATATTCCCCCCTTTCACCGTATCAAAGACATAGGCACAATTCGGTCGGCACGAGTGGTTTAAGCACGCCAGCAGTGGAAAGAGTCCCAGACCCCGCATCTGATTGAAGCTTCTCGTCGTCCCTACCCCGTGACTATTCACATTCACCACACACGTCAGCCTGGCAGCATCCTCCACACTCAACCCTCCTCCTCCTCCTCCTCCTCCTCCACGGACATCCTCCGGCACATGTTGAATCAACCTCGTCATCGCCTTCCCCACACACTCCTTCCACTCTGCCGTCTGCTCTTCCCAATGATCCATCAGCGCATCCACATCCATCCACCTCTGTTGCAGCTGCTGCTCTTCCCCTCCCCCATGGCGAGCTAAATGCCTTTGACAGATCAACAGCAACACCATGGTTAATAAATGTGAATCTATCTTTTCATCCTTTGCAATCTCCGCAATGCGCGCCCAGGCCTCTTTTCCCGCCAACCGATGCGCGGCTCCTCTTCTCGCGGCACAAGCTGGAGCAGCACAACACATCACAGTGCCATCTACAACGAGGTCTGTGGCGGGGACAAGAACGCCACTGCCTCTTGGCCCGTACTTGCCGCAATACACACAGTACTCGTGCGCATGCCGCGAGAAATTCACCAAGGCGATAGGTTCTTCCTCGAAAATGAGATCGCCGGGTGCGAGGGCTCTAGCGGCAACGGCGCAACGACCCATACCCAGGGCAGGCGAGGTGATGACACGCACATTGCTTTGAAAGGCCGGGGGTATGTAGACGCTGCAATTGGTACTGCTTGTGGCCTTCTTCTTTTTCTTCCTTTTCTTCTTCTTTATCTTTTCTTGACTAGTGGCGTCCTCGATGTTGTCCCCTCCCTCATCCACCTCGGCTTGGCCATCTTCATCATTGGGCGGCGGGGGTTGCTCGGCGGGTGGGGTCATGCTGGAGAGGGACGCGGAGTGTTTTCTATTCAGGGCAGGAAATGAAGCAGTGCGAGTTGAAATCCGGTCGCCTGAACCAGCGTCTTGACGGCACAATTACAGGTGGTGCTGTTTGCGGGGCGCGGGTTTGTGGTGGGGCGTGCGGACGTTTAAATGGGATTTAGGGAGGCTTATGATTGCTTTGAGTCACTGCTTGCTTCAAAGTTTGCTGATGATGCTTTCCTCCTCTGCCACGGCCAATTTGTCACTTATCTGACACCATTTCCCCCCCTCTATACTTGCAACAGATACGCCTATCACGCCACGGTACCACGGTTACCAAACAGGCCAGCAAGGCGGTCACGTATCGCTGGCGCTCGCCCAAAACGCGAGCCGTTGCCGCTCTCTCAGCTACCCGCCCTCCTGCCCTCACGTCCCCACGGACCCGATTCATCAAGCAGAAGCATGCCTAGCACAAGCTACCCATATGCCGCAATTTTGGTCTCCCTCTTCTTCGGTACTACGGCCATCAAGCTCCTCCTTCACCCTTCCTACCTTTCCACCGACTTCGAAGTCCATCGGAGCTGGCTAGCCCTAACCCACTCCTTGCCCCTTAGGGAATGGTACTTTGAGCATACGTCGGAATGGACATTGGATTACCCACCTTTCTTCGCATATTTTGAGTGGTGGCTCTCACAAGTCGCAGCCTTCTTAAACTGGGACCCCAAAATGCTCGAAATTTCGGCCACCCCCTACGTGAGCGAAGCTACCATCCTCTTTCAGCGTCTCTCCGTCATGGTCACGGACGTCGTGTTGCTTGCCGGCCTTGCCTTGTGGGTACACAGTATTCGGCCTAAGATACGCACGCCTCAACGGGTGGTAGCGCTTGGCTTGGTGGTTCTGGGAAGCGTGGGGCTGCTGATGGTGGACCACATGCATTTCCAATACAACGGCATGATGATCGGCCTACTGTTCCTCTCCATTGCGGCCCTTCGACACGGATGGGTCTTGACAGGGGCAGCATTATTCGCAGCCCTCCTCATGTTTAAGCATTTGTTTCTTTCGCTCGCCCCAGCCTACTTTGTGTATCTCCTGTCCTCTTACTGCTTCGTTCGTACCAGCACTAGTTGCAGCAGCAGCAGCAGCAGCAGCAGCAGCAGCGCCACCACCACCACAACTACAAAGAGCTATTTCTCTCTCCTCCGCTTCTTGATCCTCGGCCTAACTGTGCTCTTCATCTTCTCTTTCGCCCTTGGGCCCCTCGGTCCGTTTTCCTTCCCCTTGCCCTCCTCCTCCTTCTCCTCTTCCTCCTCCTCCCTCCTCCCAACCTCCTACCTCCAGCAGCTCGCCAGCCGCCTCTTCCCCTTCGGCCGTGGCCTCACCCATGCCTATTGGGCACCCAACGTATGGGCCCTCTATTGCTGCAAAGACCTCGCCCTCGCCTCCCTCTCCCGGCGCCTCAACCTCCCCCTCCACGACCCCGCCCGCCCTCCCTCCCTCCCGTCCTGGACCAGTGGGCTCGTGCAAGTGATCGAACCAGAGGTATTATTCCGAGTGTCGCCGTCAATAACAGCGTGCCTTGTGCTGGTGAGCATATGCCCGGCCTTGTGGCAGTTGTGGCGAAAGCCGACGGAGAGGACATTTTTGGTGGTCCTTTTTCAGACGAGTTTGTGCGGGTTTATGCTTGGATGGCATGTCCATGAGAAAGCCGTTCTTGTCCCTGTACTCTTGTCGGGGGTGTTGGCTCTGTCCTATCAAGACCGACGGTATGGGAGGATGTTTTATTATTTGTCGTGCATAGGGCATGCGTCGTTGTTGCCTTTGTTCCCACCTTTGACTGCGGATGCACTGACGGCCTTTATGCTGATTCAGGTGCATGTTGTGGGGGCGTGGGTATTGCTTGAGGGGGAGGGATTGGTTGGGGGAAGGAGGGAGGGAGGGTGGGTGGAGGGGGCGTATCTGGTCGGGGTGGAGGCCATGCTGTGGATGGTGGCGGTGGGGCATCCGTTGGTGGGAGCGGAGAGGTTTCCGTTTGGCGCGAGACTGTTGTCGAGTGTGTATTGCGGGGTGGGGATGGTTGGGGTGTGGCTGTGGTCGTTCCGCCTGTTGGTCGTGGAGGGGGAGGGAGAGGAGGAGGGGGAGGAGGAGGAGGAGGAGGAGGAAGGCGAGGGGAGGGGACTGACAGGAAGGAGGAGGGGTGATATGCGCCTGAGGAAATCAGACTGATTCACAATGAGGAAATGATTTGAGCGATTGATAAAATGAAGCACAACAGATATACCTGGCTGTGGAAACCCAAAGAGGCCGAGTCGGAATCGTGCGGATTCTTCATAGATTTTCTTCTTTACGTCTCGATCCTTGAGTCGGTCGGTGTCGCCAATGGTGAGAGGGGATGAGGAAGGGAAGGGCTTGAGGAGAAAGAAGGGGAAGGAGAAGGGGGAGGGGAGGGGGGGGGGTGTAAACCAAACCGAAACTACACTGTCACCTACTGAGGGCGGGAAGGAGGTAATGAGATCCCTTTCTTCTGTTTTTGTTGTCTACTTTTTTAGGGCTTCTTATCTCTTTCCTCTCTCTGGTCTCTCTTCTCCATCTCTTGTGCGTCCTAATCATCACACCGGCAGGGAGTGATCTTCACTTTTCCATGCATTCCTTCCCCTCCCTCCCTCCCTCCCTCCCTCCCTCCCTCCCTCTTTCCTTCCCTACTTCCCTCCCTCTCTCTCTCTCTCCCGCCCTCTCTCCCTCCCTCTCTCCCTCCCTCCCTCTCTCCTCGTCCTACCCTAATACCGCCACGCCTTGCACGTCTCCACAAAAAACGCCGCGTTCTCCTCGGGCGTGGTCGCTTCAATGCCATGCCCGAGATTCATAACATGCTTGTAACCTTTTCCCTCCCTCAAAATCTGCTCCGTCCTCTCCTTGATCACCTCCTTAGGTGCGTATAGAATGGCAGGATCCAAATTCCCTTGCACCCCCATTTCCGACCCCAGGCGTCGCCGCCCCTCATCCATGGTAACGGTCCAATCTAACGACACCATGTCCACACCCGTTTGCGCCATGCGCTCCAGCAGGGCTCCGCTCTTGTTGATGTACATAATGATGGGTACCGACGGGTGCTTGGCCTTGATCTTTTCAATCACTTGGCGTTGGTAGGGGGCGGCGAACACGTCATAGTCCAAGGGCGCGAGGTGACCGGCCCATGAGTCGAAGATTTGGATTACCTGGGCGCCGCTCTCGATCTGAAAGCACGCGTATTCGCCTGGAGAGGGAATGAGGGAGGGAGGGAGGGAGGGAAAGAGAAGGGGATGAGTGGGTTATGCGGGTATTAAGAATGAAGACAGTCGTGCCCTCCTTCCTCCCTTTCGTCCCTCCGTCCATCCGTCCCTCCGTCCCTCCGTCCCTCCGTCCCTCCCCACGCACCGATGTTGTCGGCCAGCACACTCAGCATCTGCTGCAACAGCGCCGGCTCCTGAAACATCATCTTCTTGATCTCCAAGTACTCCTTTGAACTGGAACCCTCCACCAGATACGTGGCCAACGTGTAGGGCAACCCCACGAAGCCCAGCACCGTGGCCTCGTTCCCCACCTCCTTCCGTAGGTCCGTCAGCGTCTGGTGCACGAATGGGCATGTCTCCATGCAGTCCATCAAGCGCATTTGCTTTACCGCCTCCCAGGTGCGGATGGGCTTGATCTTGGGGCCGGTCTAGAGGAGGGAGGGAGGGAGGGAGGAAGGAAGGGATGGGGGCGAGGGGTAGAATAAGCAAGCGTGTGCAATTTGAAAGAGACGCACACGACTGCAATTGACGACAGGACAGCATAGCAGAAGGTGTATACATGCATCAGCTTACATCTCCTTCCACCTACATACCTTCTCCTCAATCGTGAACTCCACCCCCATCCCAGGCAGGGGCGTGAGTATGTCACTGAACAAGATGACCCCGTCAGTCTTGTACGCCTGCCAGGGCTGCAAGCTAATCTCTGTGGACACATCCGGGATCTCGGAACGCTCTCTGAAGGTAGGGTATTTTTTTACCAGCTCCCGGTAGGCAGCCATGTGCCGGCCGGCTTGCCGCATCATCCATACGGGGGGGCGTTCGACTTTCTGTGATGGTGGGGAGGGAGGAAGGGAGGGAGGGAGGGAGGGAGGGAGGGAGGGAGGAAGAAGCAGACGGAATATTAATGACGGTATGTCTATAGAGGTCAAGTGAGCGAGGGTACGATATTGTTGGTAAAGGGCGAAGGCAGGTCCTTGTTCTGGCACGGAGGCAGGAATGATCGGATGGGTCATAGAGAGGCGAGCCAGGCAGGGAGTACATGCATGGCTTAATGCCAGGGCCAGCTGACGCACCAAGCCTGCGCAACAAATGCATGGTCCATACATTTACCATCATGCAACATTCCATACCCACACAGATATCCGAGGATCGAAGGGTTGCAGTCCGAGCTTCGCATGTCGACCTCAAGCCCTCCCCTATAAAACTCACCTCTCCTCGAGCTGCCCGCAGCAGCAAGGGCTCATCCACTTTCTTGTCTTCCGAGGTAGCACCTGCCTTTGTGGCCGTGGCTGACATTTTCATGGGTTGCCGCATATTAAATGCCTGGGCCGCTTTCGGGGCCAACAGGACGGCCGCCAGGAGCAACACCGAGGCACGTCCAACAAGTTGCATCGTCGTGTTTTGGGGATGGGAGGCTGTAGAATGTGTCGGTGATGGTGAGTTAGCTATCCGAAAATCACTTGCAGAAAACACAAAGCCAAGCAAAACAACTCGATCTTCCATTCAATCATTCAGGCTCCAAGCAGGCCCGCAGGGGCCAACTAGCGAGTCTGCTGCTTGCTGCAAGGAGCGACGGCGCCATGCTTTGGATATGGGGGTGGGAGGTTTTCCGACTCAAACTGTGGCATGCGGGATGGCGAGGCAAGTTCCACCTCGCGTTGCGTTGCTGCTTGCGTCGTGCTGCCTTTTTGGAACTCATGCATGTCTTCGGGCATGGCCAAGTACCGCACTCATGGAATAAGGCAGACCGGTGAGTTTGGCACTGGAACAGCTACACACACTGCCCGTTGTGTCATTTTGCCCCTCGCGCGGAGATGGACATGAAGGCTGCTTGATTTTGGCGTTCATCTAGAGCAGTCGCCGTGGCTTCAAGCCTTTCCTTGTCCCGTCCGACCCCTCTGGTTGACCCGCCGCACAGAGCCTTTCACCCTCTGAGTGTTGACCGTTGCCAAAACTACACATACCAACCATTGTCCTGTATTTTACCCCTCCCTCTTTCGCCTTTTTCTCACGCCCTTCCAAACAGCTCTCTGGCCGAAGAAGCCTTTCTGGGCCGCCCGATCATATTCGCTGTCGTCCGTGTTGTGCCAAATATACGTCCACGCAAACACCTGCTCCGCACCCAGCACACAGAAAAAGAAGAAGTATAAGTGCTAACAGGATTACGTGAGCTTGGAGCAGCAGCAGTTCGCGCGAAAGAAAATGCAGAGCCATCATCACCACCACCATCGCGGCCCCACGGCTACCATGGCGGCGAGCACCCACGTCGTCACTTTGGCAGGCCCGTCCGCGCAAGACCTGTCATCCTCGGTGCAGCAAAAGGCAGGGCAAGGGCATATTTTAAGCTGCGGAAGCAGCAGCATTGGCTGTGGCAATAGCTCCCCAGGTGAGAAAGACCGAAAGGAAGGGGAAGGGATCGGTTCGCCACATGGAAAACATCCCAAGGAGTATTTTGAGGGCGCACCGGGGAATTAAAAAAAAGGAGATATGTTACATTAAACCCCACACTGTCTTGATTGATTTCCCCTCACATGCACAGGTCGAAAGCGCAAGTTTGAGGAAGGGCCTTTCCCCCAAGCCACCAGTAGCAGCAGCAACAACATCAGCAACGGCAACGGGAACGCTCCCACGCAACCTTTGTTTCCGACCTCAGCACTCAAACCTTTCCTTGTCGACAGCAGCAATAACCATGACAGAAACGGCGGAAATGGTGGCAGCAGCCATGGCGGAGGAGATGAGGCAGACCGTCCCGGTGAGTTCTCCGGCGTGAGCCATGCCAGCCACGGCGTCAAACAAGCAGTGTCTGCATTCACACCCTCGGCGCCACCACCGCCCACTCTTTCCTCTACCTTGCCATCATCGACGGAGCCCGTATACGATGGCACTCTAATTGCTGCTGCGGCAGCTGCTTCTGCTGCTGTAGGTGCTGCCGTTCTACCACACCCTGTCCCCTCCTCCCTCACCTCCTCGCGCCCCTCCTCCTCCATGCCTCCTCCCCCGCCCCGACCACCCTATCAGCTCCAGCAACAGGAAGACCCCTCCTCCCCCCCCATCTGCCCTCCCTCCCTCCCCCTCCTTGATCCATCCCTTGT
>Ga0160419_100717_pt1 | contig 18478 bp, 20 predicted proteins | sample CelAP2metagpilot_2_FD_108196 | JGI IMG/M metagenome (GOLD analysis project Ga0160419, IMG submission 108196) | Phycosphere-associated microbial communities from Cellana algal ponds in Kailua-Kona, Hawaii, USA - Cellana AP2-4-25 metagenome pilot ... | reverse complement strand
TTTTTAGAACAGGTTTTTTAAAAACATCAGCTCTAATAACTAATCCATAGTCTATGCCTTTAGAATTATATTTTTCTAATAATTGTATTTGTTCTTCTGCGTTAGAATCGTACTTTTTAATTAGTTGCTTTTTAAACTCTTTATTTTTAAATATTGTTTTATGAATAAAATTTTGAATTTTATGGCTTAACTTTTTGTATTTAAAAGGTTTGTTTTTTATTAAAATCACATTTTCAAAACCTAGATATTTTAAGTTGTCTGTAAAGCAGCTAAAAAAGTCATTATCCTTGGTCATTGCTAAGACAATACTTTTGTTTTTAAATACAGTTTTATCTTTTAAATTCATTTTAAAATAGAGGTTCTTTTATAACTATACTTTGTACTTTTTTCTATATTTTTTATTTACTACTTTAAAAATCCTATATTTAAGTAAACTATAGTCAGAAGTGAAATTATCAATAATATAATTACTTAATTTTGAGTTTTTGTAAAATGAAAATACGTTTTCAAAACCATATTCTCTATAAGACTTCATAACAATCCATCTTTTAATCATTTCAATATCTTTTGAAGGAATTAAAGCCTTAATAGTTTTAAACAATGGATTATATAGAATTTCGTGACAGAGTTGAATTTTTTCATAGTATTTAATGTATAAAAACTTATTGAAAGCATCTGGGTTTTTAGGGTCAACAGTATTATTCTTTTTTGATGTAGAATCATTATGTACCCTAAACTTTAATAATTTTTTACTTACAAAAACAAATTCATCTTTTAATATTTTATTAAGTGCAAAAATATAATCTATTAGTTGAAAATAATTATTAGGAAAATCGTTCTCTTTATAAAAATCCTTATTCATTAAAATGGTAGGTGGTTCTCCTAAGCAATTTTTGAATATATAAGGTGCAATTATTTTAGATGTTTCTTCTGGAGTGTATTTTGTGTCTTTATTAAATAAATTACCAGTTTTTGGTAAGTTAGAATAAAATCTAATGGCATGGTCATCTACTCCTTCTTCGAATATATACTCTCTATCACACATAATAAAATTGACGTTGTTAGATAAAGCTGCATCTATCATTATTTCTACGCAATTTGGTTCAATTAAATCGTCTTGAAATAAAAACTTAATCCATTTTGAAGAAGCTTTGTTTACACACTCTTTCCAGTTTCCTACTAACCCTAGATTTTTACTGTTTTTAAAGATTTTTATTCTTTTATCTTTAAATGAATTACAAATATCTAAAGTTTTGTCTTTCGAACAATCATCAGTTATGATAATCTCTATGTTTTTATAGCTTTGATTTAAGGCAGATTTTATAGTTTCTTCAATATACTTTTCTCCATTGTAAGTTGGAATGCAAATTGAGACTAGTGGTTTTTTATTTATATCCAAAGTATTAGGTTTTGGTAAAAATATTAATTTTTAGAATGATTAAAATCTTCATTCAGTAAAATGTCAATATTTCTTTCTACTATTTCGTAATATACAATATCTGGTTTTTCTTCTAAAATTAAATTTTCATTAAAATTATGCCAAAAGATAAAGGTTGATTTTCCAAAATTATCAGCCATTAAATGATTGTAAGCAGTAAAAAAGGAGTCTCTAAAACCTAATATTTTAAGTTTGTTTGTGCCAGAGTAAAATCTGTTTTCGTAATCAGAGTTTTTATGTGTGTAGTTAATAGGTACTTTTAATTTGTTTGGTAGTCTATTAAGTTTTGCGGTTGAGTCTTTTGGCACAAGTATGTATTTGTTTTCTTTTGTGCCTATTCCTAAAATATTATTTAAGTCTCCTGTTTGAGATTCTACTTTTTTTGCTTTAAGAGTTTTTATGTTAAGATGCTTAAAATTTGTAGAAGGAAAATCTTTAGATATAGCTTCTATAGTTGTTAAAAATGCGTAATAACTACCTAAGTGATTCCAATGAGAATCGGTTTTATAAAATAAAACTTCTTCATTGGTATCTTTAAATTTTAAACTCAAATCTATAAAGTTTATATTTAATGATTGGCATATCTTTTTAACTTGCTCTAACTTGGTGTTTTTAGTGCTTTTTGAAATAGATATTTTATCTCCGTAGATGCTATGTTTATTAGGTGCTATTGAGAGGTAAAATTTAATATTATGTTTGTCTAGCCACTCTTTTTTTTTGCTTAGGTTTTGTTTAATAATTTTTAGTTGATGTTCATTAAAAACTATAATTCCTTTAGATTCTGATAAGGCTTCACTAAAATGATTTCCTAAAAACAACCAATTGTCTTTTGTCTCAATTACTGAGTTTGGTAAAGATTGAGTTTTAAAAATATTATGTTTTATAAATTTGTAAGTGCTTAAGTAGTTGTTTTTAAAAGGAAAACTCTTTTTATAATTAAACCCAACAGGTTCATCTTTATTAGTGTTTACTTTAATTTTTAGTAGGCTGAAGCAAATAGGTAGCGATATTATAATAATATATATGCTTATAAAACACCTATTTGCTATTTTAATCACTTTATTAATTTTTTAATAATAGGTCTAAATCGCGTTCTAAAATTTCATGGTATAATATGTCTGGTTTTTCATTTAAAATAAGTTCCTTATCTAAAACAAAATCCCATATAAATACAGAAGAGCCAAAATTCTCTTTTAGGTACTTACTGTAAAATCCCATATATGAATCATGAAAGATTAAGATTTTAAGATCATTAGTTTCGCTTTTAGAGCGATTTTCAAAAATAGAAGGATTATTATGATACCCTTTTCTTACTTCTAGTTTGTTTTCTAATTGAACAGCAGTCTCAGGAGTTTTAAATTTTAAAAAAGTATAAGGCTCATCTTTTTTTAGCATTAGCATTTTATTTAAATCACCAATGTCTTTATTACCTATAGTTTCTTCCATGTCACTTAATGTAAAGTCTTTAAAGTTAGTGTCTTTAAAGTCTTTTTTTATCGCCTCTATTGTTGATTTAAAACCATAAAAACCACCATAATCATTCCAGTGAGTGTCTGTTTTAAAATAAAGTTGATGAGTTGATTTGTGTTTAGAAAACTTACTACCTAAATTAATGAAGTTTAGCCCAATAGCGCTTGCTAAAGAGTCTAATTGTTGCATTTTAGTGGATTTGTTACTTTTAGCTATTGGTATTAATTCACCATAAACACTATGTTTATTTGGAGGTACTGCTAAATAAAACTTAATATTGTTAGCTTGGCACCATTCCATTCTGTTTACCAGCTTTTTTTTGAGGGTATCTATCTCTTTTTTAGAGAAGTTAATGATTCCTTTAGATTCAGAGAGAACGTTGCTAAAATTATCTCCTAAAAATTTCCAGCCATCAGATACGTTTATAACTTTATGTGGCAAAGGGTTAGTATGTAAGACCTCTAACTTTATATCTCTATAAATTTTTAATAAATCTTCTTTTAAAGGAAAATTTCTTTTAAAGTTAAGGCTAATCTTTTTTTGAGTTTTATCAGATGGTTCTACTTTAACACCAATAACCTTTAAACATAGAGGTAAAGACAGTATTAAGGTAACTAGAACAATAAAAATTTTTTGAATAATTAACTTCATAATATCTTAAAATCTAAAATAAATAAACGGGTTGTAAGATCCTGCTGCAATATATGTAATTGATATTAATAGCATTAAGATTATTAAAGAGTATCTAACTAAAATTAAATTTTTATTTTTTAGTTTTTGCTCAAAATAGGGATAAGAAGGTAGAGAAAAAATAACAGCTAGAATACTAACAAATAACAGCTCTCTGTTATAGCTAAAATAAGAGATAAACTCATTAGCAGTTGCATTTCCTTTTGTGTATATAAACATTTTTATAAGATAATTTTTTGCTTGGGTGATATCTTCAGCTCTAAAAAACACCCATCCCACAAGAACAATAAAAAGAGCATACAAATGCCTTAGAGGTCTCCAGACTTTTGGTAAAACATTTAAGAAACCTAATTTTTCGATAACTAAGAACACGCCATGAAATAAGCCCCAAATTATAAAATTCCAACTAGCACCATGCCATAAACCAGTAATAAAGAATACTATAAAAAGGTTAATATATGTTCTTTTTTTTCCTTTTCTATTACCACCAAGCGGAATATATAAATAATCTCTAAACCAAGTTGATAAAGAAATATGCCAACGTCTCCAAAACTCAGTTATACTTTGTGATATGTATGGGTAGTTGAAGTTTTCAAGAAAATTAAACCCAAACATTTTACCTAAACCAATAGCCATGTCAGAATAACCAGAAAAATCAAAATATATTTGAAATGCATAGGCTATAACTCCAACCCAAGCATTAAAAGTAGAAAAATCGCCACCACTAGCATCAAATACATTATCTGCAAGGCTAGCAAAAGTATTTGCAATTATTACTTTTTTTGTAAGTCCAATGGTAAAGCGCTCTAAACCTTTTGCAAAACCTTCAGTAGTAACTTCTCTTTTGACTAATTCCTTTTGTACGTCAATATATCTAATAATTGGTCCTGCAACAAGTTGAGGAAACATAGTTACATAAGTAGCAAATTCTAAAAAATTTCTACTAGCTTTAACATCACCTCTATACACGTCAATAGTGTAAGACATAGTTTGAAAAACATAAAAACTTATACCAATAGGCAAAGCAATTTCTGCTACACCGCTTAAACTGTCTGCATTGCCTCCAAAACTTTCAATTAAAGTTATCAGGTTTTCTTTAGCAAAGTTGAAGTATTTAAAAACACCAAGAGTCAATAAGTTGGTTGCTAAAGATAATCTGAGTCCAAGAGTTTTTTTACCACTTTCTATTAAATGGCCACATTTGTAATCTACAATTGTAGAAAAAACCATTACTAAGACTAAAAATTTCTCACCATAAGTGTAGAAATATAAACTAGCAATAAGAATGACTAAATTTCTAAATTTCTTCGGAACGATAAAATAAAGAAGAAGTACAAGCGGTAAAAATAAAAGCAAAAAATATGCGCTACTAAAAACCATAATTTTGTGTTAAAGTGGGCAAAATTAATCTTTTTTTTTACACGAAGCATCATTCTTTTTTAAAAGCAGTTTATATTTGATTGCTGTAAGAAATGTTATATGCAATTATCCATCATCATACTCAACTACAACGTGCGTTATTTTTTAGAGCTTTGTCTGCAAAGTGTAGAAGCGGCTATAAAAGATTTAGATGCCGAAATTATTGTAGTAGATAACCATTCTTCAGATGAAAGCTGTACGATGGTAAAGCAAAATTTCCCGAAGGTAAAACTCATTGAAAATACTGAAAATTTAGGCTTTTCCAAAGGGAATAATATTGGCGTACAACATGCAAAAGGCGAGTATCTGTGCATTTTAAATCCAGATACCGTTGTGCCAGAAGACTGTTTTAAAGAGTTATTTGAATTCTCCGAAATCAAAAACGATTTAGGTTTATTTGCTTGCCGATTAATTGACGGAACAGGCACATTTTTACCCGAAAGCAAACGCCATATTCCAACACCAAAAGTGGCAATTAAAAAAATGTTGGGCTTTGCCAAAAGCTATTACGCAACAGAAGTTGAAGAAGATTCTACAGGTATTGTGCCAATTCTTGTTGGTGCGTTTATGATGGTAAAAACCAAAGTATATCAACAAGTACAAGGTTTTGATGAAGACTATTTTATGTACGGAGAAGATATTGATCTGTCTTACAAAGTCACCAAAGCAGGTTACGATAATATGTATTACGGACCAATAAAAGCCATTCATTTTAAAGGCGAAAGTACCTTAAAAGACAGTGTTTATGCTAAACGTTTTTACGGTGCTATGCAGATATTTTACAAAAAACACTTTAAAAGTAATGTGCTATCCAAAACCGTGATTAGTTTGGGTATAAAACTAGCAAAACTGTTTAAAGGTCACACTTCCGTGGAAAAAACGCCAGTAGATAGATATGTGTTAATTAGCGATAAAAATTATCCAAAATTGGCAGAAATTTTTAAAAAACCATTCAGGATTCAAACAAAAATTGAAGTTTTTCAAGCCAATACGCAAGTTATTTTAGATGCAAATTATTTAAGTTTCAAGCAGATAATAACATGTATTTCGGCTTCAGAAAAAAATCAAAACATAACATTTAAAATTCTTCCAAAAAACTCTAATTTTATACTCGGAAGTAATTCCTCAAAAAATAGAGGTGAAGTTATTCACTTTTAAAATTTCAAAATGATAAATAATAAACAGTAAATTAGGTTATTTTTTATTAATTTTGCAAAACGAAACAATAAAACGACATTTCAATTATTAATATGGCAAGATTTGAACTAAAATTACCAAAAATGGGAGAAAGTGTTGCAGAAGCAACAATTACCTCTTGGCTTAAAGAAGTTGGCGATACTATTGAAGCAGATGAAGCAGTCTTAGAGATTGCAACAGACAAAGTAGATAGCGAAGTACCAAGCGAAGTCGATGGTGTTTTAGTAGAAAAACTGTTTAACGTAGACGATGTTGTAAACGTTGGACAAACCATTGCAATTATAGAAACCGATGGTGACGCACCAGAAACTGCTGCTGCACCAAAAGAAGAAAGTACACCAGAACCAGAAGCGGCTCATGAAGTTGCAAAAACAGTTGAGGTTGCTAAAGAAACTGCAGAGCCAATCACATCTAACGGCGATCGTTTTTACTCGCCATTAGTAAAAAATATGGCAAAAACGGAAGGTATTAGCCAATCGGAGTTAGATGCTATTCCTGGAACAGGAAAAGATGGTCGTGTGACTAAAAACGACATGATGGCTTACCTAGAAAATAGAGGTAGCCAACCTGCAACAACACAAACAGCACCAGTAACACCACAAAAAGCAGAAACGCCTAAAGCAGCACCAAAAACAGCTGCGCCAGTTAGCGTAAATGGTGGTGATGAGATTATAGAAATGACCAGAATGGGCAAATTAATTGCGCATCACATGGTAGAGTCGGTACAAACTAGTGCGCATGTACAAAGTTTTATAGAAGCCGATGTAACTAACATCTGGAACTGGCGTAAAAAAGTTAAAAACGACTTTGCGAAGCGCGAAGGAGAAAACTTAACCTTTACACCAATATTTATGGAAGCGGTAGCAAAAGCGTTACGCGATTTCCCGATGATGAATATCTCTGTGCAAGGTGATACAATTATTAAAAAGAAAAACATTAACCTTGGTATGGCAGCAGCTTTACCAGATGGTAATCTAATTGTACCAGTTATAAAAAATGCAGACCAATTAAACTTAGTTGGTATGGCAAAACAAGTTAATGATTTAGCAGGAAGAGCTAGAGACAACAAGTTAAAACCAGACGATATACAAGGTGGAACATATACTGTAACAAACGTTGGTACATTTGGTAGTGTTATGGGTACGCCAATTATTAACCAGCCACAAGTTGGTATCTTGGCTTTAGGTGCTATACGTAAAGTACCTGCAGTTATAGAAACACCAGAAGGCGACTTTATAGGTATACGTTACAAAATGTTCTTATCGCATAGTTACGACCACCGTGTTGTAAATGGTGCGCTTGGTGGACAATTTGTACAAGCAGTTAAAAACTATTTAGAAGCTTGGGATATTAATAGAGAGATTTAAAAATACCTGCGCAGGCAGGTATCTCAATAATATAAAAAAAGCACAACTTTTAGTTGTGCTTTTTTTATTTGGTATTTTTAAGTTTCGTTTAATGTATTTAGATATGCTTCGTTGCGTGTAATAGCGTATAACAAATATAAAAGAATAGAGGAGATCTGTTAGGGTTTTTGTAATTAGGCTAAAACTTAAAGTAAATTATAAGAATGTTAGCACTCTGGTTATTATACATGTTTTCTACCTATAAAATAATAAATTATCGAGCCAATATTGAAAAAAACAATTAAACCAATAGTCCAAAATGTTTTTTGTTTATTGCTTAGTTTTTTTGATTTATTTATTTCAATAATTCCAAGTATTAAAAATAGAAAAGTCAAGATAATACCTATCAGTAAAAACGAATTAGAAAGAATCGAATCATAATTTAACTTTAGAATGCTTCCAGTTATTGAAAAGATTAGTGAGCCTATAAAACTTGTGTGTATGAATACTTTATTTTTCATTTATTTAATAATTTGAATTAATTTAGGGTATGACTTCTGAAAGTTGTTATTTCTTATTTTTATGACAGATATAATTGGTATTATTATATTTATAAGGTATAACCCAATAAAAATATATCCTAAGAAATTATATGTTTCATAATGCATTATTTTTGTTAATGCATAACCAATGACTATTATTGATGTGATAAAAGTCCAAATAATTTGAAAATTTAAAACGTTCGCACCAATATTTTTTAATCCAATGATTTTATCCTTTTTGGTCAACCATAAAATCAATGGTAATATAATGTTACCTATTGGAATAAATAAAAAAGTTAAAACAGAAAGATGAAAAAATATTATGTAATTTTTATCAATATGTTTACCATAATCAAGAATATCCTCGGTGTTTATTTCTAATACGTTACAAATTAAATTAAGTGTTTTTCCACGTGGCTCATTTTGATTTGTTTCTATTCTTTGAATAGTTCTTAGGTTAATTTTTGCTAAATCCGCTAGCTCTTCCTGTGAAAGACCTTTCATCTTTCTTGCTTCTTTTATTTTTTGACCAATTTCATTCATAATTTGTGTTTTAATAATGTATCACCAATCTAATCCTAAATGATATAATTGATAGCGGTTTGATTGCGACATTTTTACGACATATCTGTCAAATAGCTGATTTTATCAATTTTAATTGGAGATGACAACTGTTAAACTAATTTAGAATAAAAATTCAATTAACCAAACTTTTAATTAAACCCATCACGCAAAGCTTCAATAAAATCTTCCAAACTTTCAATTTGGTTATATACTTTATCGTCAACTTTTAAAATAGGGATATGGTTAACAACGCTATTGGGTTTTAAGGCTTTAAATTCTTTAATTAATTTGTTGTAATGTGTTGTGTCTTGGTCTATGTTATACTCTTGGTAGCCAATTTTGTTTTTGGTTAAAATACGCTTGGCATCAGGACAAATACTGCAATCGTTTTGGGTATAAATTTCAACAGTTTTAGATGTTAATGCGTCATCTAATTTGGTATCTAGTAGCTCAAAATCTTTATCAAATTGTAAGGCGTAAGCTACTTCGTTAATTACTAAGGTGTACGTGTATTTACCTTCTTTTCCGTTTAAAATAACCATAGTTAGCACGCGTTGTTTGGACTTTGGTGGTATGGTTTTTAAAATAGGTCTTTCGCTACTGCGTCTAAAATCTTCTGTATCAACTTTTAAAAAAATATCATAAGAGATAGTGTCTGTGTTTTCTATATACAACTCATAGCGTTTACCTTTAATTTCTTCAATAAGTCTAACGTGTTTATGGTCATTTTGTGCTTTTGTTCCAATTGCAAAAAAGATTAAAAGAGGAAGAAGTAAATAGTTTTTCATTATTTAAAAAGCTTGACAAAGTAAAAGTAACAGATTACATTTATATTTGCATAAATCAAAGCAAAATTCATGCCTTTAAATTTAACAAAACCACTTTGTTTTTTCGATTTAGAAACTACCGGAATCAATATTACAACCGATAGAATTGTCGAAATTTCAATTTTAAAAGTCTATCCAAACGGAAATAAAGAAAGCAAAACTTGGCTAGTAAATCCAGAAATGCCAATACCAGCAGAAGTCTCTGCAATACACGGTATAACTGATGATAAAGTAGCAAACGAGCCAACGTTTAAGCAACTAGCAACAGAGATTAACAACATGATTAAAGATGCAGATTTGGCAGGTTTTAACTCTAACCGTTTTGATATTCCGTTGTTAGCAGAAGAAATGTTACGTGCCGATATGGATTTTGATATGAAATCTCGCCTTGCGATAGACGTACAAACTATTTTTCATAAAATGGAACAACGTACACTTAGCGCAGCGTACAAATTTTACTGCGATAAAACTTTAGAAAATGCTCATACTGCAGCAGTAGATACATTGGCAACTTATGAAGTGTTAGAAGCACAAGTAGAGCGTTACGAAGATTTAGAAAACAATGCGAAGTTTTTAGCGGAGTTTAGCTCACGCAAGCGTTTTGCAGACTTTGCCGGTTTTATAGCATTTAATAAAGAAGGACAAGAAGTGTTTAGTTTTGGAAAGCATAAAGGCAAATTAGTAACCGATGTTTTAGAAACCGAACCAGGTTATTTTGGATGGTTGTTGAATGCAGATTTTCCGTTATATACTAAAAAAGTACTAACTGCAATTAAGTTAAGAGCGTTTAATAATAAGTTGGGTTAGATCAATAAACAATAAACAATAAACAATTAACAATAAACAGTTGTCAGTTGTCAGGTCGAGCGCAGTCGAGACCTAATTTTAAGCTAATAAAATATAAGTCTAAACAACAGCAAACAAAATCTAAAAATCTAGTTAATCTAAATATGAAACTAATCTGCATAGGTCGTAATTACACCAAACATATAGAAGAATTACAAAACGAACGTCCAACAGAGCCAGTTGTGTTTATCAAGCCAGATACAGCGATACTGTTAAAAAAACAACCGTTTTTTATTCCGGATTTTTCAAACGATGTACATCACGAAGTAGAAGTATTGGTAAAAATAAATCGTGTAGGTAAACACATTGATAAAAAATTTGCCCACAAGTATTATGATAAAGTTGGTTTAGGTATAGATTTTACAGCAAGAGATCTTCAGCAAAAATTAAAAGAAAAGGGATTACCTTGGGAAAAAGCAAAATCTTTTGATGGAGCAGCAGTAATTGGTGATTGGATGGATAAGTCAGAAATTTCAGATATTAACAACTTGAATTTCAGTCTGCAAAAAAATGAAATTACCGTACAAAAAGGTAATACTAGTCACATGCTCTATAAAATTGACGAGATTATCGAATATGTGTCTAAATATTTTACATTAAAAATAGGAGACATTATCTTTACGGGTACGCCTGCAGGAGTTGGCAAAGTTGTTGCTAATGACGAGCTAAAAGGTTATATAGAAGGCAAAGAAATGTTTTCGATTAAAGTAAAATAAATGGAACAACACTATAAATTAGATAAAATTAAAGAACTAGCAGATAACGATCAAGATTTTATCATGGCGTTAGCGCAAACATTTTTAGAAGAAGTGCCAGCAGATGCAGCTATCTTAAAAGAAGCAGTAGAAAATAAAAACTATAAGCTATCTTACCAAACAGCGCACAAGATGAAACCAACAATAGATATGTTTGAACTTGGTGTGTTAAACGATTTAATAGAAGTACAAGATTGGGGTAAATTTGAGCAGACAGATAAAGATGTTTCTGACAAATTAGCCATAGTGTTGACAGCAGTAGACAACGCAAGTCAAGAAATTAAAGAAGATTTTAATTTATAATGCAAGCCGAAATAATAACCATTGGAGACGAAATTCTCATTGGTCAAATTATCGATACCAACTCAGCGTTTATTGGTAAAGCGCTAAACTCAATAGGTGTTTCTGTATATCAAATTACTTCCATTCAAGACGAAAAAGAACACCTAATCAAAGCCTTTAAAGAAGCCGAAGAAAATGCAGACATTATTATCATCACAGGTGGATTAGGACCAACAAAAGATGATATTACAAAACATACATTAACCGAGTATTTTAATGATACTTTGGTACAAAATGATGAGGTTTTAGCTCATGTAGAGCAGCTTTTTAAAAAGTATATCACTACAACAATTTCAGATTTAAATAGAAAGCAAGCTTTAGTACCTTCAACATGTGAAGTGCTAATGAATAAATATGGTACAGCACCAGGAATGTGGATAGAAAAAGGAAACAAAGTATTTATTTCTTTACCTGGCGTACCTTATGAAATGAAAGCGCTTATTAATGATGAAGTTCTGCCAAAACTAGCACACAAATACAAAAGACCTTTTATCTTACATAAAACCATTTTAACCTATGGTTTAGGTGAAAGTGCAATTGCCGAACGTTTAGAGCAAATAGAAGACCAATTACCAAAACATATTAAATTAGCGTATTTACCAAGTTTAGGTCGCGTGCGTTTAAGATTATCAGGTAAAGGCAATGATGAAGATATATTAAATACCGATATCCAAACACAAGTAGATAACATCTTACCTTTAATAAAAGATATTTTTGTTGGTTTTGAAGACAATAATAATAGTATAGAACAAATTATTGCCAATCAATTAGTAAAAACCAATCAAACATTAGCTATTGCCGAAAGTTGTACTGGCGGAAAATTAACCCAAACCTTTACACAGCATTCTGGCGCATCAGCCTATTTTAAAGGAGGATTAGTTACTTACGCAACGCAAAGTAAAGTTGATATTTTGGGTGTTAATCAAGCAATTATAGAAGAACATTCTGTAGTTAGTGAAGCAGTAGCAAAAGCTATGGCAAGTCAGGTAAGAGAAAAATTAAAAGCAGATATAGGGATTTCAACAACTGGTAATGCAGGACCAACAAAAGGCGATTCAGATGCAGACGTCGGAACAGTTTTTATTGGATTCGCTACTAAAAACGGCGTAAAAGCCTTTCAATTTAATATGGGAAATCATCGCGAACGCGTGATAAATAAAACCGTAAATAAGACTTTAGAGTTGCTTCAAAAAGAAATTTTTGAAAATTAATTATTTAGTTATTGTTAAATAGTAAATTATTAGTATATTTGCACCTCGATTTTTAATAACACTTTTAAAGTTATATAGTAATGTCAAGAGTTTGTGAACTTACAGGAAAGAAGGCAATGGTTGGAAACAACGTGTCTCACGCTATGAATAAAACTAAGCGTACATTTGATGCTAATTTAATAAAGAAACGTTTTTACATTCCTGAAGAAGATAAGTGGATAACTTTAAAAATATCTACATCAGCGTTAAAAACAATCAATAAAATCGGTATCTCTGCTGCATTAAAAAAAGCAAGAGCTAACGGATTTGTAAAATAATATTAGCCTAATAGGTAAAGAATAGTAATTATGGCAAAGAAAGGTAACAGAGTACAAGTAATATTAGAGTGCACAGAGCACAAAGAGTCTGGACAACCAGGAACATCTCGTTATATTACAACAAAAAATAAAAAGAACACGCCAGACAGAATGGAGTTAAAGAAATTTAACCCAATCTTAAAGCGTATGACAGTTCATAAAGAAATTAAGTAACATTCTTTATTGCAAAGAATTTAAAAAAGATAAAAGATGGCAAAGAAATCAGTAGCATCGTTACAGACAGGATCAAAAAGATTATCAAAAGCTATAAAGATGGTTAAGTCTCCAAAAACAGGAGCTTACATGTTCGTAGAATCTATTATGGCGCCAGACTTAGTAAACGACTGGTTAAAAAAATAAGAATTGCGCTTTCGCAATCCTCTTAAGCTGCTTTCTGCCAGAAAGTGGCTTTTTTTATTTTAAAATATTACGTTTCTTTACATTGTAATTATGACAATGTAGCAGGTTAATCATTTAGGTCTTAAAATTGTTATAGATTTTAGGGCGTTACCACAAGGGTCGGGCTTTCGCTAGTCGCAATCAAAGATGTGCTCCAACAATAGCTCAATCCCTAACGCAAGACAAATTAACAATAAAATAAATGAGTTTTTTTAAAAAAATATTTTCTTCAGAAAAAAAGGAAACACTAGACAAAGGATTAGAAAAGTCTAGTACTAGCTTTTTAGGTAAGCTAAGTAAAGCAGTTGCAGGAAAATCTAAAGTAGATGATGATGTTTTAGATAACCTAGAAGAAGTTTTAGTCACTAGTGATGTTGGTGTAAACACAACATTAAAAGTGATTGAGCGTATTGAAGCACGTGTAGCTAAAGACAAATATTTAGGTACAGACGAATTAAACAGAATCTTGCGTGAAGAAATTGCAGGATTGTTATCTGAAACCAATTCTGGAGAAGAAACCGAATACACAATACCAAATTTACCAGCACAACCAAACGGACAAAAAACTCCTTATGTGTTGATGGTTGTAGGTGTTAATGGCGTTGGTAAAACAACAACCATAGGTAAATTAGCATATCAGTTTAAAAAGAAAGGACTTAAAGTGGTGCTTGGTGCAGCAGATACCTTTAGAGCAGCAGCGATAGATCAATTACAAGTTTGGGCAGATAGAGTAGACGTACCAATGGTAAGACAAGAAATGGGATCTGATCCAGCAAGTGTCGCTTTTGATGCTTTACAATCAGGCGTGTCTCAAGACGCAGATGTTATTATTATTGATACTGCAGGACGTTTACATAACAAAGTTAATTTAATGAACGAGTTAACTAAAGTAAAACGCGTGATGCAAAAAGTAGTTGGTGATGCGCCACATGACGTATTACTAGTTTTAGATGGTAGTACTGGTCAAAATGCTTTTGAGCAAGCAAAACAATTTACAGCAGCTACAGAAGTAACAAGTCTTGCAGTGACCAAATTAGATGGTACGGCAAAAGGTGGCGTTGTAATTGGGATTAGTGACCAATTTCAAATACCAGTAAAATATATAGGTGTTGGAGAAGGTATAGAAGATTTACAAGTTTTTAATAAATATGAATTTGTAGATTCTTTCTTTAAATAGGAATTTTCAACATAAATTATTATAAAAAAGCCTTTTATTTAAAAGAGGCTTTTTTTGTTTAATTCGTTAATGCAATAATTTTTTGCCAAAGTTCATTGTCAAAACCAGATAAACCAAATGGGTTATCAACATTTGCAACTTCACCCATTCTGATGACCACTAAGTTTTTGCTTGGTACAACGTAAACTTTTTGATCGTTTTTACCTAAACCAGCAAACATATCAGCTGGAGCATTTGGGATTAATTCACCTGTAAATTCAACTTGTGTTGTTGGTAAGTGAAAGCTTGATTTGCCATTTAACCACCATAAATATCCGTAAGCTAAATTAATGTCTTGAGATGTGTTTGTCGCTTGATTAGTGTAGCTTTCACTAATAATTTGCTGGTCTTCCCATTTACCGTTAGCTAATGTCATTAGACCAAATCTAGCCATACTTCGTGTGTTACTACAATAAACACTTAAAGCGTTTAAATTTACCCAACTACCAGTCATTCCAATTTTGTCACGCAATTTTTCATTAAAATAGGTATCCCAATCTTGTCCTGTAGCTTGTTCGACAACATCTTGCATTTTAACATACACATTATGATACGCCCAACGCGAACCTGCATCTGTTAAATATTGAAGATTTTCAGGAGAAACATCATCTCCAGTTTCATCGTCTAAACCAGAAGTCATCGTTAATAAATGCTTGCAAGTGATTAGGTTTTCTTTGTCTAATGTAGCACTTGTCCAACCTGTTCCTAAATAATCAGAAACTTTATTGTTTATGTTTAAAAAACCTTCGTCTTGAGCAATACCTGAAACTGTAGCGGTTAATGTTTTGCCAGCGCTTGCCCAATACCAAATACTATTGGCGTTATGACCATTCATATAAGATTCTACAACGATTTTACCGTTGTGAAGCATGATAAAACCTTTGGTGTTTTTTTCTTCTAAATAGTCTAATAGAGGTTGGAGTTCGCTTTCATTCCAACCTGCATCTGCTATAGTTTTAGTTTCCCAATTATCAGAATTTATAGGCGGAAAATATAAATTTTCTTCGGTGTTACTTAGTGTTTCATCAGTTTCATTATTGCTATTACTGCTGCAATTCAATATTAAAAAAGGAATTATAAGCAAAAAAGGGAATTTTTTCATCATTAGCTGGTTTATCTACTTTAGACTAAGGTAGATAAAAATGGTTTAATGTCTAGTTTTAAATCTTATTTAGATACTGAAAATTCATAAATCATTACGTATCTTTGCCAACCAAAATTAAGGTATGAGAACTAAATCACTTAAAAAGAATAAAATAAACGTTGTTACTTTAGGTTGCAGTAAAAATGTGTACGATAGTGAAGTGTTAATGGGACAGCTTAAAGCAAATGGAAAAGAAGTTGTACATGAGCAAGAAGGTAATGTTGTGGTTATTAATACCTGCGGATTTATTAACAACGCCAAAGAAGAAAGTGTAAATACTATTTTGCATTATATGCAGAAAAAGGAAGATGGTGAAGTTGATAAAGTGTTTGTAACCGGTTGTTTAAGTGAGCGTTATAAACCTGATTTAGAAAAAGAAATTCCTAATGTAGATCAATATTTTGGGACTACAGAATTACCTGGTTTATTGAAGGCTTTAGGTGCAGACTATAAACACGAATTAATTGGTGAACGTTTAACAACAACACCAAAAAACTACGCTTATTTAAAGATAGCTGAAGGTTGTGATAGACCTTGCAGTTTTTGCGCAATACCTTTAATGCGTGGTAAACACAAGTCTACTCCGATTGAAGATTTAGTGATTGAAGCTGAAAAATTAGCAGCAAATGGTGTTAAAGAATTAATTTTAATTGCTCAAGATTTAACCTATTATGGGTTAGATTTATATAAGAAAAGAAATCTTGCCGAATTACTTGAAAATCTTGTAAAAGTAGAAGGTATAGAGTGGATAAGATTGCACTATGCATTTCCAACTGGTTTCCCGATGGATGTGCTAGATGTTATGAATCGTGAACCAAAAATTTGTAACTATTTAGATATTCCTTTACAGCATATTTCGGATAAGATTTTAAAAAGTATGCGTCGTGGTACAACACAAGAAAAAACAACTAAGTTGTTAAAAGAATTTAGAGCTGCTGTGCCAGAAATGACTATTCGTACCACTTTAATAGTTGGTTATCCAGGTGAAACAGAAGAAGATTTTGAAACCTTAAAACAATGGGTGACAGATATGCGTTTTGAACGTTTAGGTTGTTTTACATATTCTCACGAAGAAAATACGCACGCTTATAATCTAGAAGATGATGTGCCAGAAGATGTAAAGCAAGATCGTGCGAATCAAATTATGGAAATACAGTCGCAAATTTCTTGGGAATTAAACCAAGAAAAAATAGGACAGACCTTTAAAGTGGTTATAGATCGTAAAGAAGGTAATTACTTTGTTGGTCGTACAGAGTTTGATAGTCCAGATGTGGATAACGAAGTACTAATCGACGCAACTACAACCTACCTAAAAACAGGAGAATTTTATAATATAAAAGTTATAGAAGCAGAAGATTTTGATCTTTATGCAGAAGTTGTAGAATAGCTTATTTCTTTAATGACCTAAACCATGACCATTTAATTTTTCTAATAGATCTTTTTAGACCTCGTTTAGTTGAGTTTAACTTTTCTTTGTCTAATGTATTAAACTTAATGTTTTTAAGTACAATATTAATTACCTTGACAGTTTTTTTAAGTCTATATAAGTCTGTTTTAGAAGACCAAACACTTTCTTGATGAACTCTATATACAGCCATGACTTCATTTATTTTTTTGATTTTAAAGTCATCAATCAAATGTAAGTATAATGGCCAATCTCCAATAGGAGATTTTTTAAACCAATCTGGTATAGTAAAGTTATTTCTAATAACTATAGAAGGTGTTTGCATAAAGTTTCCTGTTACTAGATCGCTTTTAGTGTAGATATCTTTTTCAGATTTAGTTATGTTATCTTCTTCTAATTTGTTATTTGCTTGATTAAAAATTTTACAGTCATGAAAGCAAATAGCATAATCTTCATTTTTTTCTAAAAAATCAATCTGCTTTTGTAGTTTTTTAATATCCGTCCAATAATCGTCACCTTCACAAAATGCAATATATTTTCCTTTACAAGACTTTAGTGTTGAGATGAAGTTAGGCATCATACCAATATTTTTTGAATGCAAATTAAGATTAAACAACTTAGGAAACCTTTCTTTATAACTCATTAATATTGATGAAGTATTATCTGTAGATGCATCATCACCAACTATTATTTCAAAGTCAAATTCAGTTTTTTGCATAAGAAAACTGTCTAACGCTTGTTCTATATAGTTTTGATGGTTATAAGTTAGAACGGCTATTGAAACTAATGTTTTTTGGGAATGATTCATCTTATTAATGGTTTTGCTGGTACACCTACCACTGTAGTGTTTGCTTTTACATTTTTTGTAACTATGGCTCCTGCACCAACAGTGGCATAGTCTTCTAGAACAACATTAGGCAGGATTATAGCTCCAGTACCAATGCTTACATAGTTTCCAATTTTGCAATGACCTAAAATTGAAACGTTTGGAGATATTTCACAAAAATTTCCTATGGAAACATCATGGTGAATTGAAGAGTGATAATTTATTAATGTAGCTTTTCCTATTGTAACAGTGTTGCTAATTAGTACCCTGTTCATAATATTAGTTCCTAAACCAATATTAATGTCATAACTACCAATTAAACTATCTTTTGCTATTATTGAATTTAATTTACCACCTAACGCTATTAAGGTGTTAATAATCTCTTCTTTAGATTTAGTGCTACCTATTGCAGGAATGAAATTTAAATCAACATTTTTAAAATAATCTTTGACCTTATCTAAACTGTTAATAATCTTAAATCTATT
>Ga0160419_100716_pt1 | contig 18483 bp, 16 predicted proteins | sample CelAP2metagpilot_2_FD_108196 | JGI IMG/M metagenome (GOLD analysis project Ga0160419, IMG submission 108196) | Phycosphere-associated microbial communities from Cellana algal ponds in Kailua-Kona, Hawaii, USA - Cellana AP2-4-25 metagenome pilot ... | reverse complement strand
GACGCGGTGCCCATGGTCATGCACACGCCCTTGGAGCGGGACATGCCGCTCTCTGCGCCCATGAAATCGGCCAGTGTCATTTCGCCCGCGCGCACGGCTTCGGAGAATTTCCAGACGTCCGTGCCAGAGCCGATGTCCTGCCCTTTGAACTTGCCGTTCAGCATCGGGCCGGAGGAGACGACGATGGAGGGCAGATCGACGGATGCCGCACCCATCAACTGGCCCGGCGTGGTCTTGTCACAACCGCCCAGCAAGACGACGCCGTCGATGCCATAGGCGCGGATGGATTCCTCGACATCCATGGCCAGCAGGTTGCGGAACAGCATGGCAGTGGGTTTCATCTGTGTCTCGCCCAGCGACATCACCGGGAATTCCACCGGGAAACCGCCTGCTTCCCAGACGCCACGTTTCACACCTTCGGCCAGATCGCGCAGGCCGGAATTGCAGGGAGTCAGTTCGGACCACGTGTTGCAGATGCCAATGACGGGGCGACCATCAAAGGCGTGATCCGGAAAGCCCTGGTTCTTCATCCATGAGCGGTGGATGAAGCCATCTTTGTCGAGCTTGCCATACCAATGCGAGGAGCGGCGTTTGGTCATTGATCTGTCTCCAATCGGGTCACAGGCGGTGGCCTTCCAGCACCCAGATGCTTTCGGGAAAGCTCCACGGCAGGGTCAGGCCTTGGTGCATCAGGGCGGTGCCGGTGAGGTCAATGCTGCGTTCTTTCAGTGCCAGCTTACCACGCGACAGGGCCGAGGCAGAGCCCCGGTTGCGCAGAGAAATGCGGTAGCGGGCGTCGGGGTCAAGGCGGGTCAGTGTCAGCGGACGCGGGGCGATCTGGGCGGAGGTGCGGGCCTTGCCTGCAAAGATCACAAAGCGGCTTCCGTCCGTGGCCAGTTGCTGTTCGGCGATGACGGCGGGGTCGGCGGCATCAAGGCGCAGGATATCGGCGTTGAACATCCAGTGGCGGTTGTCCTTCCACCAGGCGGTCACTTCCCGCAATACGTCCTCTTCACGGGCGTCCAGCTCACGCGGGTCCATCTCGAACCCCATGTGACGTTGGGCGGCGATCCATGCGCGGAATTCGATGTCCAACTGGCGGCCAGACGTGTGGCAGGTGCGCGGACCCACGTGGCTGCCGGTGACCGAGGCGGGCAGGAAGAGCGCGGCATTGTGCTGCATCATCAACCGTTCCAGCGCGTCGTTGCTGTCAGAAAGCCAGACCCGTTGGGTGCGGGACAGAATGCCAAAGTCGATGCGCCCGCCGCCTGAGGCGCAGCTTTCGATCTCCACCTGCGGGAAGTCCGCGCGCAAGCGGTCCAGCAAAGCGTAGGAGCCACGGGTCTGCCAGGCGTCGGGCATGGGCAATACGCGGTTGTGGTCCCATTTGATGTAGTCGATGGGATGGGCCTGCAACAGGGCGGCGATACGGTCGTAGATGAAATCGCGCACTTCTGGCAGGGCCATGTTCAGCGCCTTTTGCTGACGGCCCAGGATCTGGTCTTCGGACCCCAGCGCCCAATCGGGGTGGGCGCGGTGCAGGTTGCTGTCGGGGTTGATCATCTCTGGTTCAAACCAGATGCCGAAGGACATGCCAGCCTTGTGCACATGGTCGATCAGAGGGCCCAACCCTTCGGGATATTTGCGCGGATCAACTTCCCAATCGGACAGCGACGAGGTGTCATCGTCGCGTTGGCCGAACCAGCCGTCATCCAGCACGAAACGCTCGGCCCCGAGCGCGGCGGCACGGGTGGCGATGTCTTTGAGCTTGGGCACGTCATGGTCGAAATAGACCGCTTCCCAGCAGTTGTAGTGCACCGGGCGTGGGACGCCGGGTTTGGTCCATGTCACGATGCGGTCGCGCAGGTGCCGTTGGAAGGACACCGCGCAGCCGTTCAGCCCGTCAGAGGAGAAGACGGCATAGAGAGGAGAGGAGGAGAAGGCGGTCGCAGGTGCGGTTTCCATACGCGCGGCATGGCCGAACTGGATCTGGCGGCGGCCATCGGGGAGTTCTTCGGCAATCATGCGGTGCCCGCCGGACCATCCGTAATGGAAGGCATAGGCCTGCCCGCTGGCGTTGGTTGCCCCACGGCAGGGCACAATCAGGCCGGGGAAGTGTTCATGCCCCGTGCGGCCCGTGCGATTTTCACGGTAGCGGATGCCGGGGGACCATGGGGTGCGGTTGAGCTGGAACTCCCCACACCAGCGGCCCGCGACGTCGATCATCTCATCGCTCATTTGAGGCGCGGGCAGGACGGGGGCGGCGAGCCAATGGAGGTGCAGCGGGCGGTCGGCGTTCAGCCGCGCGGTCATGGCAATGACGTGGGTTTCGGGGTCGAGGACAATCTGCGCGGTGTAGGTCAGCCGGTTGGGTGAATCCTCGCAGGTGATCGTCAGCGTGCTGTCGCTTGCCTGCACATCCCTCAGCGTGAATTTGGGCAGCAGCGGCGTGCCATCCGCATCGCGCACGATCATGCCGGGCTGGCCGGGGAAGCTGCGCGCGGCTTCGGGGCAGAGGCTGAGGTCCGGGTTTTCATCCAGCATGCCGCCTGTCACGTCCAACTGGCTGGCCGCTGCGACTTCGTTCAGGTCTTCATCCCGTGGCAGGGGCAGGCCCCAGTAGATCACTTGCGGCATCTTGCCCGCCGTTGAGGACAGCGCCAGCGTTTGCCGCGCATCATCCAGCCGCCAGGTCTTTGTGGTCACTTCACAGCTCCGAGGGTCAGGCCTGCGATGAAGTGTTTCTGCATCAGAAAGAACATCGCCACAGGGGGCAAGGCCGCGACAATGCTGCCTGCTGACATCATGTGGTACATCGCGCGGAATTCGGAGTTGAAGGCGGTGATGCCTGCGGTCACAGGCTGGCTGTCAGGCCCCTGGGTGAGGACGACGGCCCAGAAGTAATCGTTCCAGATGAACGTGAAGATCAGCACGGCAAGAGCGGCCAGTGCGGGTTTCATCAGCGGCAGGACCACGTACCAGAAGATGCGGATCTCGGAGATGCCTTCGACACGGGCAGCCTCGATCAGTTCATAGGGCAGGGCTTTGATGAAGTTGCGCATGAAGAGCGTGCAGAAGCCCGTCTGGAAGGCCACGTGGAACAGCACAAGCCCGGTCTTGGTGTTGTAGAGGCCCAGATCCAGCGTCAGGTCGCGCACCGGCACCATCAGGATCTGGAAAGGCACGAAGTTGCCCGCCACGAACATGAAGAACAGCCAGATGTTGGCTTTGAATTTGTAGACACCCAGCGCGAAGCCCGCCATGGCGGACAGGGCGACGGCTCCGACGACTGTCGGCACGGTGATCAGGAATGAATTCAGCAGATAGCGCGGCATGTCTGAGTTGAAGAACACCTGCCCGTAGTTCTCAATGAAGTTGAACGAGGAGGGCACGCCCCAGTAGTTGGCATTGGTGAAATCCGCACCCGGTTTGATGGAGAAGATCGCCACGGCCAACAGCGGCAACAGCCATGCGATCAGCGCCAGCGGCAGGAAGGCCTGATAGGTCACGCGGGCAGAGGGGGGGCGTTTGTCTAGCGGTGTGGGGAACATTAGCGTTTCTCCTCCCGGTACATCGACCACAGGAAGTAGGTGATGAAGATCATCATGATCGCAAAGAGCACCACGGCAATGGCCGCGCCATACCCCATGCGGAAACCGTATTCCGACAGCGAGACTTCGAACATGTAATAGGCCAGCACTTTGGAAGACCCGAACGGTCCGCCGCTGGTCATCACAGAGATCAGGTCAAAGCTGCGCAGCGCGCCGATGATCGTGACAACAAAGGCAATGAAGGTGGCGGGTTTGAGTTGCGGCAGAACGACATACCAGAGCATCTTGATGCCCTTGGCCCCGTCCAGACGGCCCGCTTCGATCTGTTCGGGGTTCACGGCGTTCAGGCCCGTGAGGTAGAGGATCATGCAATAGGCTGTCTGTGGCCAGAGGCCCGCAAGGATGATGCCATAGGTCACCGTGCTTTCGCTGCCGAGGATGTTCACCGGACCTGCGCCAAACCAGCCCAGCACCACGTTCAGGATGCCGAAGGCGGGGTCATAGAACCAGGTGAAGACGAGGCCGACGACAACCTGGCTGATCACGAAGGGGAAGAAGAACAGGGATTTGTAGAGGCGGATGCCCGTGACGGTCTGGTTGAGAAAGAGCGCGATAAACAGGCCCGCCGGAATGGCGAGCAGGTAGAGGATCAGCCAGATCAGGTTGTTCTTGAGCGAGACATAAAAGCTGTCGCGGTCGACGTATTCCCAATAGAGATCTTCATAGTTGCGCAGGCCCACATATTCCGCCTGACCCAGCCCGTCCCATTCATACAAGGACAGGTTAAACGACTGGAACACCGGGTAGATGACATAGACCACAAAGAACAGGATCGCGGGCATGAGGAACAGCCAAGGCGCCAGCGTCTGTTGGTTGCGCTGCCAGAAGGTGCGGTCAATCTCGGTCTGGGGCATCGTGGCATGGGTCATGGCGCGGGTGCTTCCAATTGGGGTGGAAGATGGGTGCAAGCACCCATCCTACGGGGTGGCGGTAGGATGGGTGCTTGCACCCATCGCACGTGAGTGGCGCGCGCGGGATTATCCGCGCGCGCCAGTCGCTTATTTGTAAATCCGCCCGCGGGCACGCTCCAGCTTGCCGAGGATACGGTCAATGTCGTCTGGCTTGACCATGAATTCCTGGAAGCCTTCCATCGCCACCTTGGCCATCTCTGCTGGTGCATCGCGGTCAAAGAACTGCGCCACACCGCCGGGGCTGTTGGAGGACAGCATTTCAAACCCTTCGAGCAGGAACTTGTCTTCATCCACGGAAGACTTGTTGTTCACTGGCAGCTGACCCAGTGCGTCACCTGCGTTGATCATGGTCTGGTTCTCCGCCGACACCACGAACTTCAGGAATGCCTTGGCGTTGTCCTTGTTGGACGCATTGGCGGGGATGTGGAACGTATCCGTCGGCGCATCCTCGGCCAGTGCGACATCCGGGTTGATCGCCGGGAACTGGTGGAAGTCGAGCTTGCTGTCATCCAGACCCGCTTCGCGCAGCGGCGCCACGGCGAAGTTGCCCTTGAGGATCGCCGCCGCATCACCGTTGGTCATGAAGGGCAGGCTTTCCTGCCAGCTGTAGGCAGTGTGGTCGTCAATGAAGGCCCCCATGTCCAGAAGCTCACGCCAGTTGGCGAAGGTTGCCTTCACACGATCGTCTGTCCATTCGACTTCACCGTTGGTGAGGGCCGCGTGGAAGTCATAGCCGTTGGTGCGCATGTTGAGGTAGTCGAACCAACCCGCAGCCGTCCACAGGAACTTGGAGCCCAGCGTGAAGCATTTCTTGCCGCTGTCGATGACAGCCTGACAGTTGGATTTGAACTCATCCCAGTTTGATGGCTCTGACAGGCCGAGTTCTTCGTAGATGTCTTTGCGGTAGTAAACACCCCACTGATAGTAGGTGTAGGGCACGCCCCACTGCTTGCCGTCCAGTGTCATCGCGCCTTTGGTCGATGCCAGCTCCGTGCTCATCTGGTCGTCCCAGACGTCGGAGATGTCTTCAAACAGGCCCGCATCCACGTAAGGACGCATGCGGTTGGCGGCGTACCAGTTGGCCACATCCGGCGCGTCAGCGGTTAGGAAGTTGCGGATCTGCGTCTTGTAGGCTTCCCGGTCGATCACCGTCAGTTCGATGTTCAGATCCGGGTGCATTTCGCCAAAGCGCGCCACCATGCCTTCCATCACAGCACGGGGGGCAGGGTTGGACATGTCGGAGAAAATCTTGAGGTCGCCCGTCAGCTTGGCATGGCCATCGGCAAAGGCGGTGCCAGCCAGCATCGTGGCCCCGGCCAGCGCTGCGGCAAGCGTGGTTTTCAGTGAAGTCATCGTGATCCTCCCTACGATGTTCAGGTTCCATTATTTGGAACTATGTTTTATATATTGAAAACTACACCGCAACCGGGCAGACTTGTCAAGCGGCTTGCGTGGCGCAGATCACAGGGCGCATCAACGGGAGGAGGTCCCATGTCCGGCGACGGCACAGTGGGAAAAGCAATGGATGTCCTTGATCAGGTGGCCAGTTTCGGCCGCCCGGTGCGGTTTGCGACGCTGCTGTCGGTCAGCCCCTATCCCAAGGCCACGTTGTACCGATTCTTGCAAACCCTCACCCGGCAGCGCCTGTTGGAGTATGACCCCGACCAGCAAACCTATGCTGTGGGGTTGCGGCTGGTTCGGCTGGCACATGCGGCATGGAGCCAATCGAGCCTTGCGCCGCTCGCGCGCGATCATCTGGACCGGCTGAGTGCGCAGATCGGCCTGACGGTGCATCTTGCGCAACTTGACAACGGGCAGGTGCTGTATGTCGACAAGCGCAATGCCGCGCAGCCGGTGGACATGTTCTCTCAGGCGGGGAAAGTCGGGCCTGCCTATTGCACGGGTGTCGGCAAGGCGATGCTGGCGTTCCTTCAGGAGGACGAACAGGCACGGTTGCTGACACAGCAAAGCTATCATGCCTTTACGGCGCATACGCTGGCCACTCCTGCGGCGTTGAAGGCCGAACTTGATGCCATTGCCGCGCGCGGTCATGCCTATGACCGGGAGGAACATGAGCCGGGGATCATCTGCATCGCAGTGCCGATCCTGACAGACACGGGGCGGGTGCTGGGTGGTTTGTCGATCACGGGCGCCACACAGATGACAGAGATGGCAGCCCTTGAGGCTCTGGTGCCGCAACTCAAGGCCACAGCGCGGGACATTGCCGATGACGGGGCGGCCTGGCGGTTTCCGGGGCAGGAACCGCTGCAACAGACTGGAACATAAGGGAGGGATGCCATGACAGGTGTCACGCTGGAGAAAACGATCAAACGCTACGGCGATGTGCAGGTCATCCACGGTATTGATCTTCAGATCGAAGATGGCGAGTTCTGCGTGTTTGTTGGCCCCTCGGGCTGTGGCAAGTCCACGCTGTTGCGGATGATTGCGGGGTTGGAGGAGACGAGCGAAGGCTCCATCGCCATTGGAACGCGGGATGTCACACGCGCCGATCCGTCAGAACGTGGCGTGGCGATGGTGTTCCAGACTTATGCTTTGTACCCGCATATGACGGTGGCCGAGAACATGGGCTTTGGCCTGAAGATGAACGGCGTGCCGAAGACGGAGATCCGCGAAAAGGTCAAAATGGCCTCTGACATTCTCAAGCTGGATGAATACCTCAAACGCAAGCCTGCCAATCTGTCGGGCGGGCAGCGCCAGCGGGTCGCCATTGGTCGTGCGATTGTGCGCGGGCCGGAGGTGTTCCTGTTTGACGAGCCGCTGTCGAACCTCGATGCCGAATTGCGGGTGGAGATGCGGGTGGAGATCGCGCGCCTGCACAAGGAAATCGGTGCGACGATGATCTATGTCACCCACGATCAGGTTGAGGCGATGACGCTGGCCGACAAGATCGTGGTGCTGCGGGCGGGCAAGATCGAACAGGTCGGCGCGCCGCTGGAGCTTTACCGTGACCCGGACAACAAGTTTGTGGCGGGGTTCATCGGATCGCCTGCGATGAATTTCCTCACTGGCAAAGTCTCAGGGGGCAAGATCAACGTCCCGGCATTGGATCGTGATGTGGACGCCGAGGTAGACCTGCCTGCGGATGGGACAGATGTGATCGTGGGCGTGCGTCCCGAACATATCGAGGTGTCGATGGGCCAAGGCCAGATGAAAGCGGAATTGTCGGAGGCGCTGGGCGGGGTGAGCTATCTGCACCTTGATACGCTCAGCGGAGAGCGGATCATCTGCGAAGAGCGCGGCGATGAACGCGCGCGCGAAGGGGATACAGTCGACATCACCTTCGAACCGCGCCGCGTGATGGTGTTTGACGCAGCCACTGAAGCGCGGATCAGGTAACGCGGTCTTATGGCGCTGGCTGAGGCGTCCTGGCCGCTGTTGGTTTTTGTCGTTGCGGGGTTGTTCTCTCCGGGACCGAACGTCGTGATGCTGACCGCGTCCGGCGCGCGGTTTGGCTTTCGCGCAACCGTGCCGCATCTGCTGGGGGTGCCGGTGGGGACGGGTTTGCTGGCGGCGGCCAGTGCACTGGGGCTCGGCGCGGTGCTGCTCGCCATGCCCGCTTTGAAGCTGACGTTCCAGATCATCGCTGCTGGATGGATCTTGTGGCTCGCGTGGCGGATTGCGCAGGCGGGGCGCGCAGGGCAGGCCACGGATCGGGGGCGGCCATTCACGTTCTTGCAGGCCGTTGGATTTCAGGCCGTGAACCCGAAGATATGGGCGGTGACCCTTGCTGCTGCCGCAGGATTTGGCATCGGCCTGCAACCGGTGCAGGAGGCCCTGCGGCTCTTTGTGGTCTTTGCCGGGGTCAACCTGTGCGTTTGCCTGTTCTGGACCACCGCCGGACATCTGCTTGCCCCGGTGCTGGCCCGCCCCCCGGTCTGGCGGGCGTTCATGGTGACCATGGCGGTGTTGCTGGCGCTCACCGTGATCCTGATTTTCACCGGGTAGCGCATTTAGTTTATATCTAAAATATTTTTGCTTGAAGTAAATCGCGAACCGCCCTACCTTTTCGCCAACCTCATCCGAAAAGGGAGCTTTGAGATGCGTGCGATCTGTTTGGGCGGCGGGCCGGCAGGCCTCTATTTTGCGATCACGATGAAATTGCGCCGACCTGATGCAGATATCACCGTGCTGGAGCGCAACAAGCCTGATGATACCTTCGGCTGGGGGGTGGTGCTGTCGGATGAGACGCTGGATAATCTTGAGGCGAACGACCCGGTTTCGGCTCAGGAAATCCGCAAGCATTTCGCCTATTGGGACGATATGGCGCTGATCTACAAAGGTACCAAGACGGTCAGTTCCGGGCATGGGTTCTGTGGCATCGGGCGGATGCGGCTGTTGATGATCCTGCAAGCCCGCGCGATTGAGCTGGGGGTGAATGTGCAGTTCGAAACGGAAGTGAAAGCTGCCTCCGACTACCAGAAAGACTATGATCTGGTGGTGGCCTGCGACGGTCTGAACTCTAAGACGCGGCTGGAATTTCAGGACACCTTCAAACCTGACATCGACGTGCGCAAATGCCAGTTCATCTGGCTCGGCACGCACCAGAAATTCGACGATGCGTTCACGTTTATTTTTGAGGAAACCGACAAGGGCTGGCTCTGGGTCCATGCCTATCAATTCGATGATGACACCGCGACCTTCATCGTGGAATGCAGCCAAAGGACCTTTGACAACTACGGTTTTGGCGACATCAGCCAGCAGGAAACGATTGCGATCTGCGAGGAGGTCTTCAAAGACCATCTTGGCGGTCATGCGCTGATGACCAACGCCAACCACATCCGCGGCTCTGCCTGGATCAGGTTCCCGCGGGTGCTGTGTGAGAAGTGGCACCATGAGAACGTCGTGTTGCTGGGCGATGCGGCGGCGACCGCGCATTTCTCCATCGGGTCGGGCAGCAAGCTGGCGATGGAATCGGCGATCTCTCTGGCGGATCATGTCTGCGCAGAGGATGACGTGGCCAAGGCCTTTGCCAAGTACGAGGATGCGCGTCGGCTGGAAGTGCTGAGGCTGCAATCAGCGGCGCGTAACTCATTGGAATGGTTTGAGGATGTGGAGCGGTATCTGGATCTGGATCCGGTGCAGTTGAACTATTCCATGCTGACGCGGTCCCAGCGGATCAGCCATGAGAACCTGCGCGCGCGGGATGGCAAATGGCTGGAAGGGGCGGAAAAGTGGTTCATGGAGCAGGCGGGTGCCGGGGCCAACGGCCCGGTGCGCGCGCCCATGTTCGCGCCGTTTCAGATGCGCGACATGACGTTGGAAAACCGGATCGTCGTCTCCCCCATGGCGCAGTACAAGGCTGTGGATGGGGCACCAACCGATTGGCACCTGATCCACTATGGGGAGCGGGCCAAGGGCGGCGCGGGGCTGGTCTATACGGAAATGACCTGTGTGTCCGCTGAGGGTCGGATCACGCCGGGCTGTCCGGGGCTTTATGCACCAGAGCACGAAGCGGCGTGGAAGCGGCTGACAGATTTTGTGCATGCGGAAACGGAGGCGAAGATCTGTTGCCAGATCGGCCATGCGGGGCGCAAAGGCTCCACGCGGGTGGGCTGGGAAGGGATGGATCAACCTTTGAAAGAAGGGAATTGGGAGATCGTTTCGGCTTCCGCCATTCCATGGTCCGATGGGAATGCCACGCCGCGTGAAGCGACGCGGGCGGATATGGATCGCATCCGGGATGAATTCGTGGCGGCGGCGGAAATGGCCGATCGCGCGGGGTTCGACATGATCGAACTGCATGCAGCGCATGGGTATCTGATCTCCAGCTTTATCTCTCCGCTCTCGAACACACGGGGGGATGAATATGGCGGCAGTCTGGAGAACCGGATGCGCTATCCGTTGGAGGTGTTCCACGCGATGCGCAAGGTCTGGCCTCAGGGCAAGCCGATGTCGGTGCGTATCTCAGCCAGTGACTGGGCGGGCGACGACGGTGTTACGCCGGAAGAAGCCGTGCAGATTGCGGCGATGTTTGAAGCGGCGGGGGCAGATATCATTGACGTCTCGGCAGGGCAGACGTCAACCCAAGGTAAGCCGGTCTACGGGCGCATGTTCCAGACGCCGTTTTCGGATCGTATCCGCAATGAAGGCGGGATCAAGACCATGGCTGTGGGCAACATCTATGAAGCCGACCACGTCAATTCGATCCTGATGGCGGGGCGGGCGGATCTGGTCTGTCTGGCCCGGCCCCATCTGGCCGATCCCTATTGGACCTTGCGCGCGGGCGCAGAAATCGGGGATCGTCATGCCAAATGGCCGCTGCCCTATGAGGCGGGCCGGGATCAGGCATGGCGGCTGGCGGATCGCGCCGCAGAAATGGAGCAGGTATGAGACGTGTTTTGGTGACAGGCGGCGGGTCCGGCATCGGCCGCGCGATTGCGCAGGCGTTTGCCGATGACGGGGATGCGGTCACGATTTCGGGTCGGCGCCTGGATGCGTTGGAGGAAACCAATGGCGGGCGCGGGATGACATGCGTGGCCTGCGACGTGACGGATGAGGCGCAGGTGGCGGCGCTGTTTGGTGCACCCTTTGATGTGGTGATCGCCAACGCAGGGGCAGGCGCGCCGATGAAGATGCGTGATCTGCCGCTGGAGCAGTGGAACAGCATCATCAATGTGAACCTGACAGGGGTGTTTCTGACCTTCCGCGCGGCTTTGCAGACCATGCAGGCGGGCGGGCGATTGATCGCCATGGCCTCCACCGCCAGTTTGCAGGGCGGGCCGAATATCTCGGCCTATGTGGCGTCCAAACATGGGGTGTTGGGGCTGGTGCGGGCGCTGGCCACGGAAGTGGCGCGCGACGGGATCACGTGTAATGCGGTCTGTCCGGGGTTTGTCGATACGCCGATGGGCGATGCGGCAGCCGAAGGGGTGGCCAAGCGGTTCGGCATCTCGCAGGAGGAAGCGACCGCACGGATCGTGTCGGGCAACCCGATGCGCCGGATGATCCGCCCCGAAGAAGTTGTGGCGGCGGTCAAATTCCTCGCCTCGCCGGAGGCCTCGATGGTCAACGGTCATGCGCTGTCGGTCTCGGGCGGTGAGGTATGACCGCGGCCAAGGACCGTTTGCGGCTGTGGCTGCGGCTCTTGAAAGTCGTGCGCGGCATTGAGACCGAGTTGCGAGAAAAGCTGCGGCGCGATCACAATACAACCTTGCCACGGTTTGACGTGATGTCGGCGCTGTCGCGCCATCCCGATGGGCTGAAGATGAGCGAGCTTTCAGGCGTGCTGCGGGTGTCCAATGGCAATGTCACAGGGATAGCGGATCGGCTGAGCGACGAAGGCCTGGTGGAACGCATCGCCGTGCCAGGCGACCGGCGCGCGATGCGGCTGCGGCTCACGGCGGCGGGGCTGGCGGAATTCGCCGATCAGGCCGCGGCCCATGAAACCTGGATCAATGATGTGCTGAGCGGCATCAGCCCCGAAGAGGCCCGCGCCATGGCAGGCCGGTTGCAGGCCTTTGCAGATGCGGCACGGACGGCACAAGAAACAAGACAGAAGGACAGCGCAGATGCGTGAGGATACACAACATTTTCTATGTGAGATCGAGGACCGGATTGCCACCGTTCGGCTGGACCGACCCGACCGCAAGAACCCGCTGACTTTCGACAGCTATGCAGAGCTGCGCGACTGGTTCCGTGATCTGGTCTATGCCGATGACGTGGATGTGGTGATCTTTGCCTCCAACGGCGGCAACTTCAGCTCGGGCGGGGATGTGCATGATATCATTGGGCCTTTGACCCGGATGAACATGAAGGAACTGCTGAATTTCACCCGCATGACCGGCGATCTGGTCAAGGCGATTGTGAACTGCGGCAAGCCGGTGATTGCAGCCGTTGACGGGATTTGCGTAGGCGCAGGGGCGATCATTGCCATGGCGTCGGATTTGCGGGTGGCGACGCCGGAGGCGAAGACCGCGTTCTTGTTCACCCGCGTGGGTCTGGCAGGCTGTGACATGGGCGCATGCGCGATCCTGCCACGCATCATCGGCCAGACGCGGGCGGCGGAGCTTTTGTACACGGGCCGGTCGATGTCGGCGGAGGAAGGGGAAAGATGGGGCTTCTTCAACCGGTTGGTTTCATCAGCTGATCTGGACGCAGACGCTTTGACGCTGGCCCAGCAGATCAAGGCGGGGCCGAATTTTGCGCATATGATGACCAAGACGATGTTGGCGCAGGAATGGTCGATGTCGATTGAGCAGGCCATTGAAGCCGAGGCGCAGGCGCAGGCGATCTGTATGCAGACGGGCGATTTCGAACGGGCGTACAAGGCGTTTGTGGCCAAGGAACGGCCTGTGTTCGAAGGCGACTGAGGAATAAGAGATTTTAGGCCTCTGGCAGGGTTTTTTGAACCATTTGGAAGGGGCGGGGAGTGCAGATGAGTGATCGTAGTTTTTTGGATTGGCCGTTTTTTGACGCGCGGCATCGGGAATTGGCGGATGCGCTGGATGAATGGGCGTCCGGGCAGTTGGGGGCGGTGGATCACGCGGATGTAGATATGGCATGTCGGTCCCTGGTGTCGATGATGGGCAAGGGCGGGTGGCTGCGCCATTCGGGGGCACAGGGGGATGAGGTGCTGGATGTACGCTCTCTTTGTCTGATCCGGGAGACATTGGCGCGCCATGATGGGTTGGCGGATTTTGCCTTTGCCATGCAGGGGTTGGGCACAGGGGCGATTTCTTTGTTCGGCACAGCGGAGCAGCAGGCGGAATGGTTGCCGCGCACCCGGTCGGGAGAGGCGATTTCGGCTTTTGCGCTGACGGAGCCGCAGTCGGGGTCGGATGTGGCCAGTTCCACCATGACCGCTGAAGCGGACGGCAACGGGTTTGTGCTGAATGGGCGCAAGACGTGGATTTCGAATGGCGGGATTGCGGATGTTTACACTGTCTTTGCGCGTACGGGCGAGGCACCGGGGGCCAAGGGGCTGTCGGCCTTTGTGGTGCCAGCCGATACGCCGGGGTTGAAGGTCGAGGAACGCCTGGAGGTGATGGCACCGCATCCGCTGGCGACCTTGCATTTTGATCAGGTCAAAGTGCCGGGCTCGGCTTTGATCGGGGAAGCCGGGCGCGGGTTTGGCATCGCGATGTCGGTGTTGGATGTGTTCCGCTCCACCGTGGCGGCGGCAGCATTGGGTTTTGCGCGGCGCGCGTTGGATGAAGCGGTGGCGCGGGTCAAGGCGCGGCATGTGCAGGGGGCGCCGCTGGCGGATCTGCAGATGGTGCAGGGACATATCGCAGATATGGCGCTGGATGTGGATGCCAGCGCTTTGCTGGTCTACCGCGCGGCCTGGGCCAAGGATGCAGGCGCGCCAAGGGTGACGCGGGAAGCGGCGATGGCGAAGCTGTTTGCAACGGACCACGCGCAGCAGGTGATTGATAAGGCTGTGCAATTATTTGGCGGCGACGGTGTGCGGCAGGGGGTGGTTGTCGAAAGCCTCTACCGTGAAATCCGCGCGTTGCGCATTTACGAGGGCGCATCAGACGTCCAGCGGGTGGTGATCGCCCGTCAAACCCTGGGGGCGTGAGCCCCTTCCAACATGAGGAGACGACACATGTCAGATCTTGAAAAAGGCATTACCGAAAATGGCGCCGGGTACGAAGGTGTGGAGTGGAACATTCTGGGGCAGCGGTATTTCCCCAAAGTGATCTGTGACACCTCCTTTGCGTTTGAGACCAATGCCAACCCCGGTGACGCCGTGCCCGTGCATGTGCACCATACGCAGGATGAGTTTATCCTTGTGCAGGAAGGGGAACTGGACCTGAAGCTGGACGGTGTGTGGAGCAAGGCCTATCCGGGCGATGTGGTGCGCATGCCCAAGGGCATTCCCCATGGGTATTTCAACAAATCCGACAAACCCTGCCGGGCGCTGTTCTGGGTGTCGCCGATGGGCAAGCTGAAAGACCTGTTTGAGCAGTTGGATGATCTGAGCGATGTTGAGGAAGCGGTGCGTATCTCCGCCGAGCATGACGTCGATTTCCTGCCACCCGAAGCAAACGAATAACCCATGTTCAGTGCCAGCGCCCATACCGATACATTCTCCCGTGATAACCTGCCGCCTGTGGCGGAATGGCCGGACTTGCTGTTGGACGGGTTTGACTATCCCGATCGATTGAACGTCGGGGCGGAACTCACGGACAAGATGGTTGAAAAGGGGTTTGGGGATCATACCGCCCTGATCGGCAATGGGCGCAGGCGGACCTACAAGGAACTGGCCGACTGGACCAATCGGTTGGCGGCGGCGATGGTCGAGGACCTTGGGCTGAAGCCCGGTAACCGGGTGCTGATCCGATCCGCGAATAATCCTGCGATGGTGGCGTGTTGGCTGGCGGCGACCAAGGCGGGTGCTGTGGTGGTCAACACCATGCCGATGCTGCGGGCGGGTGAACTGGCTGCCATTGTCGACAAGGCTGAGATCAGCCATGCGCTGTGCGATACGCGGTTGATGGATGAGATGACGTCTTGCGCGAAGGGGTCAAGGTTCCTCAAGACAGTGGTGGGATTTGACGGCACGTCGAACCATGATGCGGAACTTGACCGGCTTGCCTTGGAAAAGCCCGTGCAGTTTGACTGCGTTGAGACGGCGCAGGATGATGTGGCGCTCTTGGGCTTCACCTCCGGCACCACGGGTGATCCCAAGGCGACGATGCACTTTCACCGCGATCTGCTGATCATCGCGGATGGTTACGCCAAGGAAGTGCTGGGTGTTGTGCCGGAGGATGTGTTTGTCGGCTCCCCGCCGCTGGCCTTTACCTTTGGGCTGGGGGGATTGGCGATCTTTCCCTTGCGGTTTGGGGCGGCGGCGACTTTGCTTGAGACCGCAAGCCCGCCCAACATGATTGAGATCATTGAGAAATTCAAAGCGACCGTGTGTTTCACGGCCCCCACGGCCTATCGCGCGATGTTGCAGGCGATGGAGGAGGGAGCGGATCTGAGTTCGCTGCGCGCAGCGGTCAGTGCGGGGGAAACATTGCCTGCACCCGTCTATCACGACTGGCAGGAGAAGACGGGCAAGCCAATGCTGGACGGGATCGGCGCGACGGAGATGCTGCATATCTTCATCTCCAACCGGTTTGACGATCACCGGGCGGCCTGCACCGGGCGGCCTGTGACCGGATATGAAGCGAAGGTCATCGGGGAGGATGGTGCAGAGGTGCCGCACGGAGAGGTTGGACGGCTGGCGGTGCGGGGGCCGACGGGGTGCAGATACCTCGCCGATGACCGGCAGAGTGTCTACGTGAAGGACGGCTGGAACATCACCGGGGACAGCTTCACCATGGACGCGGATGGCTACCTGCATTTCGCGGCGCGCAATGACGATATGATCATCTCTGCCGGGTACAACATCGCGGGGCCGGAGGTGGAAGCGGCGTTGCTGTCGCATCCGGCGGTGAGCGAGTGCGGTGTTGTGGGCGCGCCCGATGAGGCGCGCGGCGCGATTGTGCAGGCGCATGTGGTGCTGGCGGATGGGTTTGCGGGAGATGACAGTATGGTCAAGGACTTGCAGGACCATGTGAAGGAGACCATCGCGCCCTATAAGTATCCCCGTGATGTGCGGTTTATTGCGGAACTGCCGAAGACGCAGACCGGCAAGATCCAGCGTTTTGCTTTGAGGGACGCGTGATGAGCACCTCTGATCAGGCCTCCGAAGGGGCCAAGATGGATTTCGAAGACGCTTCAAAAGGGGCGAAAATGGATTTCGCCGGGGACATGTCCTACGGTGATTATCTGGGGCTGGAGGCGATCCTGTCCTCGCAGCATCCGCTGAGCTCTGCCCATGATGAGATGTTGTTTATTGTGCAGCATCAGACCTCCGAGCTGTGGATGCGGTTGGCGATCCACGAATTGGAAGCCGCGCGCAAGGTGATGCTGGAGGGGAACCTGCAACCCGCGTTCAAGATGTTGACGCGGGTTGCGCGGATCTTTGAGCAGCTGAATTCAGCGTGGGATGTGCTGCGCACCATGACGCCGAGCGAATACACCGCATTCAGGCCGTCGCTGGGGAATTCATCGGGGTTTCAGTCGCATCAGTATCGGCAGGTGGAATACCTGTTGGGCAACCGGATTGGCGCGCTGATGAAGCTGCATGAGCACAAGCCTGTCGCCTATGGCGTGCTCAAGAAGGAATTGGAGCAGCCGAGCCTCTATCAAGTGGCCATTGGGATCACCTGTGATGCCTTGGGCGTTGCGTCCCTTGCGGGGCCGCCTGGCACGGATAGTTGGAAAGCGGACCCGGCGGTGCAGGATCTGTGGCAGAAGGTCTATGAAGCGCCCGAAGCGCATTGGGCGCTCTATGAGTTGGCTGAAAAGCTGGTCGATCTGGAGGACTATTTCCGGCGCTGGCGGTTCAACCATGTCACCACGGTGGAGCGGATCATCGGCTTCAAACGCGGCACCGGCGGCACAAGCGGGGTTGCCTACCTGCGCAAGATGCTGGAAGTGGAGCTGTTTCCCGAGTTGTGGCACGTCAGAGGAGCGCTGTAAGTGGCTGACATATTGAAGAAAGATCAGTTCATCTTGCCGGAAGGCGTGGTGTATCTGGATGGCAATTCGCTGGGTCCGATGCCCAAGACCGTGCCGCAGCGGATGCAGGGGGTGGTCACGGATGAATGGGCGCAACTGCTGATCGGTGGCTGGAACAAGGCAGGCTGGATGGAGATGCCTGCGCGGGTAGGCGATTCCGTGGGGCGTCTGATTGGCGCGCCCAAAGGGTCGGTCGTGATGGGCGACACGCTGTCGATCAAGGTCTATCAGGCGTTGGCGTCCGGCGTGAAGCTGCGGCCAGACCGTCGCGTGATCCTGAGTGATACCGGCAACTTTCCCAGCGATCTTTATATCGCGGAAGGTTTGGTGGGGCTGCTGGGGCAGGGGTATGAGCTGCGCACCGTGGCACCAGAAGACGTGGCCGAGGCGATCAGCGATGACATCGCCGTGGTGATGCTGACGGAGGTGGATTACCGCACAGGCCGCAAGCACGACATGAAGACGATTACAGAGATGGCCCATGCCGCAGGGGCAGTGATGGTCTGGGATCTGGCCCATTCAGCCGGCGCGCTGCCCGTCGATCTGGCCGCGTCCAATTGCGAATTTGCAGTGGGCTGCACGTATAAATACCTCAACAGCGGGCCGGGTGGGCCTGCGTTCATCTACGTGCGGCCGGATCTGGCGGATAGGGTTGAGCCTGCTCTGGCCGGGTGGCTGGGCCATGCGCGGCCGTTTGATTTTGATCTGAACTACACCCCCGGCGCGGGGATTGAGCGGATGCGCGTGGGCACGCCGCCTGTGCTGCAACTGGCGGCCCTTGAGGAGTCAATGAAGCTTTGGGAAGACGTGGATATGAACGATCTGCGCGCCGCATCCATCGCTTTGCAGGAACAGTTCATTGCGGAGGTGGAGGCGGCTGTGCCTGCGCTGACGCTGGCCAGTCCGCGGGATGCGACTGTGCGCGGCTCTCAGGTGTCGTTCCGGTTTGAACATGGCTATGCCGCGATGCAGGCGGTGATTGCGCGCGGCGTTGTCGGGGATTTCCGGGCGCCGGATATTATGCGCTTTGGGTTTACGCCGCTCTATATCGACACGGCGGATGTGACCAAGGCAGTGGGGATCATCGCGGATGTGATGAACAACGATTTGTGGGATGATGATCAGTACAAAGTGCGCGCCCGGGTGACGTGATGTCAGGTTCCTGTGCAACTTCGGGTTGCTCGATTGCGGGGCACCTTTCCGCGATCTTTCTGAAGTGCCGGGCGTGGCAGGAATAGGTCGCCAGCGCAGGTGTCTGGCCACGGTCCACTTGCGCGCCTTGTTGCGCTGGTGACTATGCTTTCAGATATAGATCGGATCGGTCGTAGCGATGCCGGCCATCATCCGATGGCAGACTGCGCTTGAGTGCCCAGAAATGCCGGACCTCCGGCATGCCCAAGTCAGGATTGTCGGCCAGAAAATCG
>Ga0160419_100711_pt1 | contig 18556 bp, 22 predicted proteins | sample CelAP2metagpilot_2_FD_108196 | JGI IMG/M metagenome (GOLD analysis project Ga0160419, IMG submission 108196) | Phycosphere-associated microbial communities from Cellana algal ponds in Kailua-Kona, Hawaii, USA - Cellana AP2-4-25 metagenome pilot ... | reverse complement strand
TAGTATTATTGCGTATATATAAGTGTTACCTGCAATATGACAACACAAAAAACATAATAGAAAAAATGGCGAAAAAGAAAATTGAAAAAGTTTACGAGAAATTAAGCAACGAGTACGAAATATTTGCCGAAAACGATAATGAATGGGAAAAAAACGGACTCAACAGCACGGATTTTAAAAGTTTGGTCTCTGTAATGCTTTCAACAATGACCCACACAAAACGGGTAATCCGAGCGTGCAATGCCCTATATGATAATGCTACAACACCAAAAGAAATATTGGATTTGTCAGATGACGAACTTACCGAGTTGATTAAACCTGTGGCACATTATAATCGAAAGACAAAACATTTAAAAGAAATGTGCCAACAGTTAATAGACAATCACAACGGAGAAGTACCACGAACAGAAAAAGAACTTTTGGAACTACAAGGAGTTGGCCGGAAATGCGCGGACATTTTAATGAACTTCAATTTTGGTGGAGACACTATTGCAGTTGACACACACGTACACAGAGTTTTGAACCGACTTGGAATAGTGGACACTAAAACCAACGAACATACCGCTGACGAAATAAACAGACTTACACCAAAAAAATATAAAAAACACGCTCACGAGTGGCTAATACAGCACGGAATGAACGTCTGCAAATCAAGAAAACCTAAATGTGAAGAATGTATCGTTTCCGATTTATGTGACTATTATGAAAAAGAAAGTTAAACCAAACAATAAATACTGCAGGTAACAATGGCTATAAGTAATTGCTTGTTCTCGCCTACTTATGAAAATCCTCACGGATTTTCAGTTTGGTGTATACTTGCAAAGTTAAGTGCTTACCCACGCAACTACTCATAGCCTAGACCGTTGTACAACATTTAAAAACACTGTTCTGAAAGAATTAAAAATCGTACTAATAATTTCAACTCTTGCCATTTTTGGTTGTGAATCTGACTTAAAAATAAGCGGAAATTACAATACTTGTGACAGAGGACTTTATGGCGAATTATTTTTTAAAAATGACTCTATAAGAATTGCGACAAGTATGGAGTTCGTCTCTGATTGGCGGAAATATGAAATAAAAAATGATTCATTCTATCACTATTCTTTCGGCGAGCCCGAATTTAGAGTTGCCAAGATAAATTTTTTGGAAAATAATAGATTCGAATTATTTTACCCAAAAGACAGTATCAGACATATTTTTTCTAAAATGGATGTTGAAATAAATTATGATATGACCTATGAACAATTCTTTAATGAATTTTATAAGAGAAAAGAGGATTTGAACTGTTTTAGAGAATCTGAAAAATAAAAAACGTTGTACAACAATGTATAACCGCAATTACGGCGGATTCGACTGCGTCCGAATCCACTCGGAATTGCTAACGTCAGTTCTTAGCCGAAAAACATTAACTTTAATCCCGTAACTGACGGTTATACGAGACCGTTAGAGGCAATCGCCTTGCGGACGCAAAAAGAAACATTAAATTTTTTCCCTTTCAAATCTTAATTTATATCTGTAACCATCAGAAACGTAGTTGCTTTCAATAAAATTTGGTATGTTTAATTCTTTCATTGTGTGAATTAAGATTTTAGCTAATTCTTGGTTTATATAGCTAAGTTGTGCTTCTTCTATGTCATTTAATTTTTTCATAATAAAAATTTAAAATTTCTCCTTTTTTGCTCGATTGCCTCTAACGGTCAGGGTATGTCTACACATCGGCAATCAATATGTGTATTTGCTATTAAAAGACTTACGCTAAGTCGACTACATCTAACAAAATATATACTCCATAGATGCGTAGCCAATGCTTCTCCTGTGTAGGCTACGCCTCCACGAAGCATATACCCTGACCGTTAGCTACAATTATGCAGAACTTATTCAAAAAACAGGAGAAATGAGGTAAAAACCAACTTTTATAAATTTATTCATTAAGACAAATAAAAAAGCAGTAAAAAAGATTACTGCTTTAGTATTTTAAAATTTAATCATTTAAATTAATCTGTAATCACTTGTATTTGACAACTTCCGCCAGTTGTTAAAATCAATTTTGCAGAAGGACAACCACAATGATAATGGTCATTTCCCATGTCCGCCCAACCACAACAACCACCATTGCATACGTAAGCTGTTCTGGAAGCGTAATTTTCTGACTTATTGATACCATCTTCTAAAAAAATTGCATCTTCAATATTAAAATTTTGTTTTTCAAAATTATCATTCTTTTTGATAATTAAATTTTCATTATCAATCAATAAAGAATATCCATCATTAATTTCCAAAGGCACTAACATAGATTTATTCTCATTGTCAATAATAAAACTGATAATTGCTAAAGTAGCTTTCTTATTTTCAACGTAATTAATACTCTCAAAATTAATTTTATCTTTTGGAACTTGAATTTCAGAATTTCTTAAAATCATCTCTTTAAGGTCATCTGTTTTGTTTGCAAGAATTTTTCCATTTGGAGAAATCAAATTGAAATTGTCTGTCTGATTTGCAATCTGCTCGGTAGAATTATCTTCTGAACAACTTTGCAATAAAATAGTAAATCCGAGAATTGAAAATACTAACAACGAAATTTTTAGATTAACTGCTTTCATAATATCCTGATTTAAAGTTTATTAAAGTTAATCATAAATTTCTTATATTCTAATTTTTATTAAAGTTATTTTATGTTGCTTACAAAATTAATGATACGAAAAAATAAATGACAAATTAACTGTAGCTAACACTGTATATAATTTATTGCTTGGTTCTAGCCTACTTACGAAAATCCTCTCGGATTTTCTATTCGGTTTTTATTTGTTAACTTAGTTGCTTAACCACGCAACAAACCATATACAAACACGTTGGCTTTAATTTAAACGAAATGCCTTGCTACAAAGAATTTCCCGAACAAGTAAAAAACCTATCATCTGAATTTATGGATGATAATAAATTGTCGTTATCTGAAATTAAGAATGATTATTATGTGCACTTTTCGAGTAATGATTGGAATGTTGTTTTCTTATGTGAATATGGAGCGATTGAGGTAAACTTAATCAATTTAAAAGACGGTTATCAGTATGAATTAAGCTCAATATTCGATGATTTAAAACCTGAATCCAATATGATTCAAGAATTCGCTAAAAATGCTTGGAGTTCCGAAGATTCTATAGAATTTTGGATTGAAGTTTTGACTGAATTCTATCCTTTTTTTATAAAACAATATAAAAATCTGAAAGAACAAATTTCTAAACACAGAACTAGAAGTTATTTGCTAATTGAATTTGCACTCAAGAACGGTTCTAAATCATTAAAATCTGAATTTACTTGGAGTAATGACAATTGGATTGAAAAAGCATCGAAAGAATATATTAAGAAAAAAAACTAAAGCCAACAACGGCTATAGTTCATTGCGGCGGAATTTCCTAATCGGAAATTCATACCAATTTGCTAAATTAGTACCAATCTTAAAATCCTGCGGATTTTAAGCCGCAACTGAAATTTATACGCTAACGTTAATTGCACCTCGACTTTTTAATCGTATATTTATCGAGTCTACGAGAGCTCATCACGAAACTACACACATCAAAGTCTATAACGAATGAGGCGCAATTATAGCTCTCCGTGAGGCGCGCCTCACTACGCTATACACAGTGGACGTTGCCAGTAATTTAACCGAACCTTAATGGTTTATGGAATTTTAATAGGATTATTGATAATCGTTCCAATTGGAATAGCTTATTATTATGATTATAAACAAGACCCAAAAGAATTTAATTTTTCTCTTAAAACATTAGGTAATGGAATTTACAAAGGACTTATATATACTGCAATTTATATAGGATTAAACACTCTATATGAGTCTGTTATTCCATTAAACAAAAACCACGGAACTAATTTCAACCAAAAGCGAATTGAATTTGGAATTCCGTCATTAGAAAAAAAATGGGTTGAATTAGAAAATGAACAGTTTGAATCTACTTTTTGGAACCCAAAAATGCTTGAAAATGGACATTTTAAAAAAGTAATCGAATATGGTTTTTTTGATATAAAATCAGAAACTGACTACTATAGAAATTTGAAAATAAAAGGAACATTTGCGTGGTCGAAATACAATTACGGAAATAATACTTTTGAATATTTTATTGAGAAACCTAATGATAAAAGTGTTTCCGTAACTGAATCTGGAAAACTAAAAATGGAAAAACCAACAAAAGTTTTGAATATCAACAAAACGGAATTTGAAAATTATATAAATGAATAAAAACTACTGGCAACAATGTATAAATTCAATTGCGGTTGAATTTCCTGCGGAAATTCATTCCAATTTTCTATCTTTCAGCTTCAACGGAAAATCGTGCCGATTTTCCGCAACTGAAATTTATACGCTAACGTTGGTAGTAATTAAAATCAACATTAACCATAAAAATGAAAAATGAAAAAAACAATTTTACTTATTTTATTAGTCTTACCAATAACAATTATCGCTCAATCGAAATTTAACGCGGAAGCGTATGGAACATCACTGATAATCAAAAGCGACGCAGGATTAGCATTTGGAGCTGGTTTAGGTTACCAAGCATCAAGCCAAATTAATTTAATTTTAGGTTTTATGAATGGGACAATCGATAGCGATTTAATAAATGATGATTATAAATTTAGTAAATACTATTTTAATGTTGATTATAGATTTAATTCAGAAGATTCAAAGTTTGGAATATCCTCAATTATGGGTTTTTCTTATATGGATTTCGATGATAAATTAAATTTAGATGATGGAAATGGATTTGGAATGGATTTAGGTGCAAGAGCATTTATTTCTCAAAACGATAATTATGAATATGGCTTTAGGCTAATATCGACTTACAATAGCGAATCACCTGGAGCAATATTAGAAACTGGATTATATTTTAAATATAAATTTTAAGTTTTTAAATATTGACGACTTAAAAAATGCTAAAATTTTTAGAACATTCCGCAAAAAATGATAAAAGAAAATAGATTTCGTAAATATTTTATATATGCAATTGGAGAGATTGTACTTGTAGTTATTGGTATTTTAATTGCACTTTGGATTAATAAAATTAATAATTCATACCAAAACTCTAAAAAAGAAATAATTGTACTATCTGAAATTAGAGAGAATTTAGTAGCTGACTCAATTCAAATTAATGAAATTTTAAAATTTCATAAAGCCAAGAAAATAGAAATTTATAATATTTTACAAATTATCTCTGAAAATAAACCTTCAGAAGAAAATAGGAATAAACTTTTAAAATATTTTACTACGGGAACCATTTTTGAAATTAGAGAGTTTATTTCTAAAAGTGCTGGTTATAATAATTTGATTTATTCTGGAAACATAGAACTGATAAAAAAAAGAGAGTTAAAAAATCTCTTAACCCAATATTATTTAAGAACCTCTAAAAATTTAGGTGCAATGGAGGTGGCTAAAAATAAAACGAGACAATTTAAAGAATATATAATTCCAAAAACAATAAGCAATTGGTCTCTTAAAAATCTTACAGGACTAGATTTTGAGTTACAGAACCAAGAATATGTAGTTGGTCTTAATAATGACGAAAAAACAATTAGTAGTTTAATCCAAATGTCTATGCAAATTGATTTTTCTAGAAGTGTATTGTTAGAGTTGCAAAAAAATATAAAGGATTTAATAAATGAGATTGATTTAAAAATAAATACAAAGAATAAATAACTACTGCCAACACCGTGTATAATTCATTGCGGCTGAATTCCTAATCGGAATTCATTGCAATTTGCTATCTTTCGGTTACGGCGGAAAATCCTCGCGGATTTCCCGCAACGAAACTATACACAAACTGTTGGCAACAAGCAAATGAAACTTTACGATAAATTTAAAGAATTAGAAGAATTAAAAACAGAAGAAAATTCTGGTGTTGCTAGACAACGAGGATTAGATTTCGAAAAACTGATTAGAGATTTGTTTTATAGCCAAAAACTTTTATCTGTGGTCAAAACTAGCGGCTATCATACATCTGACAATAAATCTGAACAAATAGATGGAGTAATAAACCTAAATGGAAAAATATTCTTGTTAGAAGCCAAATGGGCAAAAAGTTTAGCTGCCTCTTCTCTTTATGAATTTATTGGAAAAATAGAAAATAAGTTTTACGGTACTTTAGGTATTTACATTTCTTACTACAAACTCAGTGATAATTTTTTAAATGCATTAAGAAAAGGTAGAAAACAAAATGTTATTGTTATCCACGGAAATGATGTGGAATTACTTTTTAAAGAGACTATTGACCTCAAAGAGTTTCTAAATTATACGATTGAAAAACTTTCGTTTGATAATTTACCATACATATCTGTTGAGGATTATTTGGACAGTAAAAAAACAATTTCAAACAAACCTTTGACAAACAATATAAATAATAGTAAAATAACTAATTTTTTCCAAAAGAACATTTTAATCGATTCTTCTATAGAACCGTTAGAAATGCAAGTAGAATTTGATAATTTAAATGATGATGAAAAGGCCAAGGCCTATCTAGCTTTGTTTAAATATTCGTCAAAGGTTTTAAAACTTACTTTTCCAATTCCAAAGTCATATTTCAATTTAAGAACTTTCTTTTCTATATATAAACCTGATTTTGAAAAAAGAAGTTTAAGAAATTTGCCGAATGAATATTATTCGAATTACATATTTGAAAATACAAGTGTTTATTTATTTCAATTTTTAGAAGACTTTCTTGAGGAATTTACAAACGTTGAACCTGAAAGTAAAAAAGTGTTTTTTGATAGAATAGCAGAACTTTATAATGCTGTAGATTGGGAAGGCGAAAATTATCTTACTGTAATACTTGAAAAATATGAATCTGAATTCCCAGAAGAGACCCTTAATAAAATACATAAAAAGTACATATCATATTACTATTCGCTTTCTAGAGAAGACAGGTTTAAGCAAAAACAATATGCAATTGAATTATTTGCAACAGATAAAATTTCAGAAAATACAATTTATGAATGGATAAAGGAAAAAATGCAAAATGACATTAGATTATATTCTGATTTTCAAGACTTCAATCTAAACTATTTCGCGTCAACATATCGAGAATTAGGTAAAATATTAGGATTGGATTTAGATGAATGGATATTAAAAGTTCAATCAATAAAAGAAGAGCTGGAATAATGCCAGTTTCCAACAACTTGTATAATTCATTGCTAGTTCTAGTCTACTTGCGAAAGTTCTCGCAGACTTTCTATTCTGTTTTTATTTGCTAACTTTCGTGCTGGAACACGCAACGAAATCATACACAAGACCTTAATAAACAATTTAAACCGAAATACTTATGAAAAACCAATTTTATTGATGATTTTTATAACATCTTTTATTTTATCTTGTGAAAAAGAACCTTGCAAAAAACAATTAACACCTTTAATCAACCTCAAGAAATAGAAGTTGATAGCGAATTTGCTGACTAAATTAAATACAATGAAAAATATTTCCCTACTATTATTAATCGCTTTAACTGTTACTTCTTCTTATTCACAAGAAAAAATCACTATTGAATTTAGTGATAGTACCCAAATAAAAGGGTACGGCAGAATTAAAATAGATGGTAATATCCTTTACAGAAAAGAAAAAGGTTCTGAGAAAGAAATTTACAATTACAAAACAGAAAAAAAAGTAAAAAAATTGACAATTCATTTTGATGACTCTGACAAAAGTTATGAATACAAATTCACTTATTTAGATGGTTATAAACATTATAAATTATTAGAAGTTTATAAAACTGGTAAAGTCAATCTTTATATTAAAGAATTAAATACCAGCACTAATCCTTCTGTTACAGGAGGTTTTGGAATGGGCATGTCATATTCATCTATCAAATATTATATATCTAAAAAAAATAATGATACAATCGTTGATTTGAGGCAAGGTAATGTTTACTCAAAAAGGTTTAGAAAAAAAATTGCACCAAATTTTTTTAATGATTGCTCTGATTTAATTGAAAAAATTAACACTAGAGATTTTTTTAATCGTTATGGAATAAATTCCGTTGTAGATTATTATAACGAAAAGTGTGAATAAAGCTGTTTGTAACAATGTATAAATTCAGTCCAATTTTCTATCTTTTCAGCTCAATCGGAAAATCGTGCCGATTTTCCGCAACTGAAATTTATACGCTAAAGTTGGCAAAAATATAACCGAACTAAACAGAAATTATGAAAAAACAAATTTTAACTTTATTTATTTTAGCAATATGTCTTACTTCATTCAGTCAAAATATAGAATCATCAACACGTAAGTTCATAGACAAAGCTCAATTCACTCGAATCAATAAAGATTGGACAACCATTGCTTAATTTAAGTCAGGTATTGGAGAAACAGTTGAATTCTACCCTATAGAGGTTATAAATCTAAAAACTGGCGAGAAAATGAATGCACTTCAATTAGATATGAAAATAAAAAATCCTGATTTTTTTAAAACCGCTTGGATTGGAATAGAAGAAATAAACGAATTTATTGAATTTATTGAATTTATTGAAAAAAACGTAATTCCTAATTTAGACTTGAAATTTAAAGATAAATCATCAGAATTTATTTTTAAAGCAAATGAAATGACTTTATCTTATTTCGTATATGAACGAAAGAGTAGATTAACTATTAAATTAAATAGTTATGATAATAGCGAGATTAAAAACTATACATTTTGGACTGAAACTCAAACTGATAAAATCCCTAGATTATTGGAAATTTTAAAACTTATTAAATAAATACTATTGCCAACAATGTATAACCGCAACTAAAATTTATACGCTAACGTTGCCACTCATTGACTGAACAATACATTGAAATTTAAAAAAAGAAATGAAAAAAACATTAAAAATAGTTTCTACTGTATCAATTGTATTATTTGGAATTTTATGGATTTCAAGCAAATTTGATTTCTTAACTGATTATAATTCAATAAATTTTAGAAATATTCTTGTACTGATTTATTTGTTTACAAGTTTGAAATATTTTCAAATAGAAGTTAAAGATAAAAACGGAGAAATTCAGGAATTGAAATTAAAACTTGAGAAAATAAAAAGAGAAATTTAAAAACTGAAAAAGGAATTAAACAAGTTGCTAAATTGCTCACACAATCGTAATTGAAAATATTAGAGAAATAATTATGAAATCACAGACTAAAGCAATTATTAAAGGAGGTTTATTTGGAGGAATTGTTTATGCTTTATGAATGGCCGGATTCGATTATAGTGATGGCGAAAGTTTTAATGTTTGGAAGTTTATTTTTAATTCATCATTTTTTGGAATTTTTATGGGGCTTATGACTCGTTACAATTTGAAAAAACAAGCTAAAAAAGAAAAAACTGAATAAAAACTACGAAATGACAACACCTTGTATATTCAATTACTAGCTTATTCCCTACTTTGAAAAATCCTCGCAGATTTTTCATTCAGTAATTATTTGCTATTTTAAAGCTTAAACTATGCAACTGAAACATAAACCAAAACGTAGCCAATTAACTAAATGAGTAGAAGAGAATTTTTCATAAAAGTTTGGAATACATTAATTTCTATTTGGAAAAAATGGATAAGACGAATTTTACTCTTTGGAATCATTTTTTTATGTATCAAATTCATATTCAATGCTATTACGAAAAATGGAAGTGAAAGAGTTGTTGTAATTTTTGCATTTGTAATTGGATTAGTGATTTTATCAGGTCACTTTATGAAAATATTCTTCAATTCGTTTACAAAAAAACTAAATTCAATTCTACCTGAATACATTAAAATTTGGTTACGGATATTAAATAAAACATTGAATTATATAAATCCAGTAATCTTTGGAATAATTATTTATCATTTCTGGAATGAAAACTCGATAAAAACAGTAATAATATTGAGTTTATTGCTTGTAAATAAAATTGGAGAAATTATAAAAGAAGAAAAACTGGCTACAACATAGGTTATAATCCATTGTGACTGAAATCCCTATCGGAATTTCACTGCAATTTGCTATCTTTCAGCTATAGCGGAAAGAATCCTGTCAATTTTTCCGCAACAAATCATAGACAAAGCCGACAAAAAAATATAAAAATGAAATATATTATCAAATTTACTTCAGTATTTATAATACTATTTTTACTAAACTGTTCAACAGAAACAGAAAAAATTCTACAAATAAATGGAGAAGTAATCAGAACTGAAACAAAATCTATTATTTTAGTTAAACCAAATCAAGATATGAGATTTGACTCTTTAATAAAGATTCCTGTTAAAAATGAAAATTTTATTTTGAATATAAACTCGAAAACCCTGAAGCAGTTACTCTTTTTCTTGGAGAAGCTAAAAAAAATGGTGGCGGACGTTTTATGCCTCTATTTTTAGAAAATGAGAAAATTGATTTAATAATTTATCCTGAAGAAGAGTTTGATAAAAACATAATTAATGGAGGAAATTTAAATGCTGAATACTCTAAATTTAAACAACATTTTGAAAGTAAATTCAACGATAGAATAAAACCTCTTCAGGATAGTATAAGTGCCCTATTTGATAATGACAAATATAGCAGTGTTAAAGCGAAATTACTTTACTCAGAATTAAAAGAAGCTAAAAATCAAGAAGAGAAAATAGTAATTTACAAAAAGCTTGATGATTTAAAAAAATCGGGTGAAAATTTAAGTCCAAAAGCTAAAGATTTAGATAATAGAATAAAACCTATTTATGAAGAACAAAAGCTTTTTCAGCAAAACTATATTGAAAAGAATCCTTCACTTGTATCATATTATTTTTTTCTAGATAATTTGATTTTTAATAAAGAAACCATTGATATAAATTATGCTAAAAAAACTTACAAAATATTGTCAGAAGCCAATCCAACTCATCCATACAACAAACTTACTTCAAACTTAATTAATGCTATTGAAAATGTAAAAGTTGGAAAAAAATATATTGACTTTTCAGCACCTGATTTAAATGGAAATAAGATTAAACTTTCTGATGAAATCAATAAAAAAGTTGCTTTATTGGACTTATGGGCTACTTGGTGTGGACCTTGTATTGCAAAAAGTAGAACTATGGTGCCTTTATATAATGAATTTAAAGACAAAGGATTTACAATTATTGGAGTTGCTGGAGAATTTAAAAATACAGATAGACTAGTTAAATTTCTCGAAAAAGAAAAGTGGCAATGGATAAATCTTGTTGAATTAGACAGACAAAACGATATTTGGCAAAAATATGGAGTTGATGGTGGTGGCGGTGGAATATTTCTAATTGACAAGAACGGAATAATATTAGCTAAAGATCCTACTAGAGAAGAAGTTAGAAAGGCATTAGACTCTCTATTGAATTGAAAATCTTTATCATTTTATCAGAATAGAAGCTTATAAAAAGATATTGGATAATTATTTATGATGCACTAATTCTTAATTTAATGAGTTTAGAGGATCTGATACATAAAAAAATATCCTCTGTATATTACAATTAAATTTTCTTTCCTATATTAACTTCGATTAATTATCTTCCAGTGATAACCAAAACCTTTAGTTATAATTTAAATTAACTAAGCAAATGATAGGAATTTTTGTATTGATTTTAATTTCGTGGATACTTCTACACTTAATTGAAAAGAAAAGTATTTTAGCATTAGGATTCCTTCCTATTTACAAAAGATTAAAACAATTTCTATTAGGCTTTTTAATTACTGGTATACTTTGTTTTCTTGTACGATACATAGAATCATATCTTAAATCTTCAACATGGATTCTAAATGAATACATTACAGGTAAGATCATATTAAAATCTTTTTGGTGGGATATTAAATCTGTTTTGACAGAAGAATTAGTTTTTAGAGGTGCTTTACTTTATATTTTAATACAAAAAATTGGTTCTAAAAAGAGTATTGCTATTTCTGCAATAGCTTTTGGTATTTACCATTGGTTCTCTTACGGAGTTTTAGGAAACATAATATCTATGATTTTGGTATTTATAGGAACAGGCTTAATGGGTTACGCATGGGCTTGGGCATTTTCAAAAACTAAATCCATAATGCTACCTTTTGGACTTCATCTAGGTTGGAATTTTATTTTTAATACAATTTTCTCAAAAGGACCTATAGGTGAATTGGTGTTAATATCAAAAGGCGGAAATGAATTAACTGATTGGGTATTATTATTTAATTTTATTAACGGATTGATTATTGTTCCAATTTTAGTATTGATATATGTAAAATACTTTGTAAAAAAAGAAACTCTATTAATAACAGAAAAAGTATAAAATTAAAAACATTACTTTTTATAACGCTTCTGTATCTCACGAACAATATATTCTAAGCCATTTACTTTTAAAGTATAAACGGTTTCTAGCATTTGTCCTAATTTATTTTTAGGAAAACCTTTGGTGTGATACCAAACCACATAGTATTCTGGTAAGTCTATTAAATATCGGTCTTTATATTTACCGTAAGGCATTTTTGTATGTGCCAATTTTATCATAAATTCTTTATCAGGCTCTAGCACTAAGATTTAGATTTAAATTTTTCTAGAGCTTTTAATTGTTTAGCAATACTTTCTTGCCATTTGATTTGAGCTTCAGTATTAATAGAATGATTGGTTTCTTCATCATAACTATTTTGCATTAAAGATAATTGCTCATTAATGCTTTGATGTAGTTGATTTAGCTGATTATCTAAATCTAAATTTGGTTTTAACTTAGTTATTTGCTGTCTAAACAATCTGGCGTGTAACTCTGTAATATCAAAATGAAGTTGTTCATGCTTTAAAATATGACTATCTACCATTTCCTTTTTACACCAAGAATGTTCTGGATAAAAGTGAGCTTTAACTAAAGTCCTAAAGCCATGTACTTTATTAGTTGTCTTTTTTATGGAATAGCTAAACGTAATCCCCGAAGCAGTTATAGCAACAGCATCTGTTTGGTTATTTGGTACTCCTCTAAAATCTGACCAAGTTAATTTGTAATTTTCATTCCAAGAGACTTCTTCTATAACATCACTTTGAAATAGAATAAACAAACTTAAAATTGAAATAAATTTAACCATAACCAATTAACGTTTAGTTAATTAAAAAATTACTCGGTTACCTCAACTATTTTTAAATCACTGTATTTTACTAAGTAAACAGCATCATTATAATAACCACCAAATAACTTTTTCTTGTAAGCAAACTTATTTTCTACATAAGTGGTTAAAGGTGAATGATTTGCTGATAAGTATAAATCTTCTGATGTTACTAAGCGTAAAACCACATCCATAGTAATATCAAAACCTCTTGTTGCGTAACTATTTGGTAATTCGTTATAAATATTCTTATAACGCTTTGCAAAACTATTATTTTCGTCTTCGTTGTAAGACTTTTTAATATCTGAATACGTAAAATTAAGATTTGACAAGTGTGTGTTTCTTACCTCTTCATCTTCAAAAGCTTTATCCATTTTAGTAGTGGTTAAGATTATATCTGTACCCGTTACAATTTTTGAATTTAAAAGACTTGAAACATTAGATACAAAACCTGCATTGTCTGTTTCTAAAAACACCACATTTTTTCCTGGTTTTAAAACGTTAACAATATCTAAGTCTAATACGTAATAAGCATCTTTACCAGTTTTTCTCTCTGTTCTTGAAGATAAAACTGATGCTCTTGTAAATTCTCTTTTTAACTTATCACTAATCGATTTATGCTTTTTATCTGAAATAATGATGACATGTGCTGTTGAGTCTTTTTTAAAGTGATTAATAACAGCATCTTCTAACATCTCTTCTGATGGTCTTGACTGAAAAACATTATCACCTAAATCTACTGTTTTTGTTAATGGTGAAATTATAGGCACATTATCGCTTTTTAATTTTGATGCCACATCATTAAATAGTTTTGGCATTAACGGACCAATCACTGCACTAGTTTTAGAAAAATCATTTCTTCTTAAAATTGAAGCCACTTCGCTTTCTCTATTTTGCGTATCAAACACATCAACTTTTAGGTTTACTCCTAATTCTTGTAAAGAATCTAACGCTACTTTTACACCTGTATAAAAATCTAAAGACACACTTAAATATCTATCTGTTTCGATTTGTTTTTTGGTGTCATAAATAGAATCTGTATTTACCTTATTTAAACCAAAAGGAAGCATGATTGCTATCTTTTTAGTTTCAGGATTAATATTACTTTTTGTTAAATCTACTTTTCCTGCATTTGTAGTCATGCTGCTTACAACACCTTCTATAATCGAGTTTTCGCTTTTAAAAGGTATTTTTAAAACCATACCTTCTTTTAAACCTGTTTCTGAAAGTTCAGGGTTTAATTTTTCAAGGTCTTCTTGGGTTAACCCTGTTTTTAATTTAATACGATAAAAACCTTCTTTTGGCAAAACTGTATAATAGCTATACTTTTCATCTACCTCTTTAATTGTTTCTGCCTCTTTATTTGGTACGTTTACAACATCACCTGGTTGTAAAACGTCTTTCATATCTGGATTTAAATCTTCAAGCTCTTGTACTGTAATTCCGTATTTATAAGCAATACGCCATTTACCTTCTTTAGGTTGAACGGTGTAAGTAGTTAAAGGTGATTTTGTTACCACAACTTCTTTAACAATCTTATATTCTGGAATTTTTATTTGGTCGCCTTTACGTAAGTTATTAGCATACAATTCTGGATTATGCTTTTTGATATCTTCTTGTGTTACGCCGTATTCTTTAGATAAACTGTAAAGTGTTTCTTTACGTTTTACTTTATGAGTTTTAAACCCTAACAGCGTTTTTGTTTCTTTTGTTGTGGTTTCTGGTTCTTTTACAACAACGCCTTGTTTTGGTATTATTAAAACAGAACTTACTTTTAACTCTTTTCTTGCATCTGGGTTTAATGCCAAGATAGAAGATTTAGACACATTATATTCTTTTGCAATCTGCTCTAAAGTTTCCCCAACTTGCACTTTATGGGTTTTGTAATTTTGCGCTTTCGCGGAAGCACAGCTAAAGACCATTAATAAGCCTAAAATGTATAGTAGTTTTCTCATATTTAATTATACGTTCTAAAAGTGCGTTAGGGATTGAACGGTTTGTTTGAGCTCTCCCAACTTTTGTTGGGAAGCGAGTAGTGAAAGCCCGACCCTTGTGGTAACGCCACTAATTTTATTAAATTTCTTTTTACAAAGAAATTTTATTCCCACTCAATTGTTGCTGGTGGTTTACTACTAATGTCGTAAACTACTCTATTAACGCCTTTTACTTTATTTATTATATCGTTACTTGTTTTTTGTAAAAACTCGTATGGTAAATTTACCCAATCTGCAGTCATACCGTCTGTACTTTCTACAGCACGCAATGCTACACATTTTTCGTAAGTACGCTCATCACCCATTACTCCTACACTATTTACCGGAAGTAACATAGCGCCTGCTTGCCATACTTTGTCATACAATCCTGCTTCTTTTAATCCGTTGATAAAAATAGCATCAACTTCTTGTAAGATACGCACTTTTTCGGCAGTGATATCTCCTAAAATTCTGATAGCTAAACCAGGACCAGGAAACGGATGACGACCTAAAAGATTTTTATCCATATTCATTGAAGCACCAACACGTCTTACTTCATCTTTAAACAACTCTTTTAAAGGCTCAACAATTTTAAGCTTCATAAAGTCTGGTAATCCACCAACGTTATGATGACTTTTTATTGTTGCACTTGGTCCGCCTGTTGCACTAACACTTTCTATCACATCTGGATAAATTGTACCTTGTGCTAACCATTTTACGTCTTCTATTAGATGAGCTTCGTCATCAAAAACTTCAATAAACACACGTCCAATAGCTTTACGTTTTTTCTCAGGATCGCTTTCATCTTTTAAGGCTTCCAAAAAGCGTGCCGAAGCATCTACACCTTTTACATTTAAGCCCATTCCTTTGTATTGTTCTAATACATCAGAAAATTCGTTTTTACGTAATAATCCGTTATTTACAAAGATGCAATATAGGTTTTTGCCTATCGCTTTATGTAATAACATAGCTGCTACAGATGAATCTACACCGCCTGATAAACCTAAAACTACCTTATCATCACCAATTTTTTCTTGTAATGCTTCTACGGTTTCTTCTATAAATGCATTAGGTGTCCAATCTGGATTTACGTTTGCAATTTTTATTAAGAAATTTTCTAGCAATAATTTTCCGTCTGTTGAATGATATACTTCTGGATGAAATTGAATAGCGTAAGTTGTTTCATTTTCTATTTTATAAGCTGCGTTTTGCACATCGTGTGTACTTGCTAAAAGCACACCATTTTCGGGTAACAATTTAATAGTATCACTATGGCTCATCCATACTTGACTACCAACGTGTATGCCTTCTAAAAATGTTTCGTTTTCTTCTACGTAACTTAGTTTGGCTCTACCGTATTCGCGCGTGTTAGATTCGGCTACTTCTCCTCCAGAAAAATGAGCTAAATATTGTGCACCGTAACATACTGCTAGCAATGGTTTCTTGCCTCTAATTTCTGATAAATCAGGATGAAAAGCTTGCTCTGATCTTACAGACATTGGGCTACCAGAAAGTATTACCGCTTTGTAGTCTTCTAAATTGCTTGGAATTTTGTTAAATGGGTGTATTTCGGAATAGATGTTAAGTTCTCTAACTCTGCGCGCAATTAGTTGTGTGTATTGCGATCCGAAATCTAAAATAAGTACTTTGTCGTGTTGCATGCACAAAAATAATAATTGCGTTGAAAATTACTATTTATGTGATATTAAATTTCAACTAATTTTTTAACAAAACTATCAACTAAAGCATCGATTCTAAAATTGCTTTTATATCTTGTTCTGTAGTATCTGGGTTTATAAAGCAGAAACGTGAGACGGTTTCAAAAGTATCACCTGTTTTCCATTTGGTTGGAGTGACTAGAGCAAAACCTTTATCGTGGTTTGTAAATGTCCAATTACGATAATCTTCTGGTTGCCATCCTTTTCTTCTATACAATACACATGATAAACTTGGATCTCTAACTAACTCTACATGATCATAATCTTCTATCATTTTACCTGCTATATTGGCTAATTCTATACCACGTTCTACAGCTTCTTTATATCTATCTGTACCGTGTGTTGCCAAGCTAAACCAAAGTGGCAAACCTCTAACACGACGTGTTAATTGTATTTGATAATCTGTTGGATTGAATCCATGCGCACCTTCATCTTTAAAAATTTCTAAGTAAGAGCCTTCTTGAGAATGTGCTTTTTTTGCTAATTCTGGTTGTTTATAAATAACTGCACCGCAATCGTATGGAGAAAACATCCATTTATGAGGATCTATTGTGATACTATCTGCATGTTCAATTCCGTTAAATAAATGTCTTACAGAATCTGCTACCAAAGCGCCACCACCATAAGCTGCATCTACATGAAACCATAGTTGTTCTTTTTGACAGATGTCTGCAATTGCACTTAAATCGTCTATAATTCCAGCATTTGTAGTACCGCCAGTTGCAACAACAGCAAACAAACGTTGACGTTGATGCTCGGTTAAACCATCAATTGTACTTTGTAAAGCATCACCTTCTAAACGGTCTTCTGTATCTACCAATAATACATCTACATCAACCACTTTTGCCATAGCTTTTATTGAAGAATGCGCACCAATTGAAGTAATGATTAATCCTTTTTCTGACTTATTTTGCTCTTTTAAACTTCTCCAATATTCACGAGCAGTCACTATTGCCGATAAATTTGCAGCTGTTCCGCCACTAGTAAAAACTCCAAAAGCACCTTCAGGCAAGCCTGTTAAGGATACAATCCATTTCATAGCTTCGTTTTCACAAAAAATACCGCCAGCACCTTCCATCCAATACGCGCCATGAATACTTGATGCTGAAGCTACCAAATCAAACATTACAGCAGCTCTTGTAGGCGATGCTGGCACAAAAGCCAAATGACGTGGATGATCAATTTTCACATTAGCATGCATTAAATGTTCTTTCCACATATTAAATGCAGTTTCGCCTCCAATCCCTTTTTCTGTTATGGTCTCTCCTACTAAAGCTTTTAACGTTTCTGCTTTTTGTGGTTTACCAATAACATCATCTGTTTTAGAAATTCGGTCTATCGTATATTTCATGACATCTAGTGTCATGTCTACTAAATCTATATCTATTTTATGCATTGTCTTGTAATTGAAGGACTAAAAACTCACTTTTTAAAGGCTCTAAATTATTAATTAATTGTGGTATTAAGCTATCTCCATACTCTAAATAAAATTGAGAAAAGTTTACGCTACGTTCTTGCAAACTCTGATTTGGGAACAGTTGATTTTGCAAATCCGTAATTCGTTCTACGTGATCTTTTAACTTTCTTTTTTGCGCGGTAAGCAGACGTTTTTCTAAATGTTCTAAACCTTTTATTTGCTTACGTCTTTGTGCATCTACTGCGCCTATAAATGATTTATCGGTTTGTTCTGCCAATGTATATAAATCTTCAAACTGCTTCTTTAAATGATTGATTTGAGGCGAAAAATCGATATCTATATTTGAAATTTCTCGAACACGTTTGTTAATAAACGTATCACGTTTTA
>Ga0160419_100708_pt1 | contig 18587 bp, 19 predicted proteins | sample CelAP2metagpilot_2_FD_108196 | JGI IMG/M metagenome (GOLD analysis project Ga0160419, IMG submission 108196) | Phycosphere-associated microbial communities from Cellana algal ponds in Kailua-Kona, Hawaii, USA - Cellana AP2-4-25 metagenome pilot ... | reverse complement strand
GGTTCAGGGTCGCTGCAAAGCCAGAGGCCTTGCATCAGGACATCCCAGAGCGCCCCTTGCGATGCCCAAGCGTCCCGACCGAAAGCCGTTCAAGGGCCGAATGATCAAGAGAAATTCCCAGGCCTGGCGCATCGGGAACGGTATAGCTGTCACCGACAAGCGAGGGCCCCTCGATGGTGATCTGCTTGCGGATCGGCGGCACGTCGTCCTCATAGGCTTCGAGCAGGGTAATGTTCGGCAGCGCGGCCGAGACCTGGACGCTTGCGGCATTTGCGACCGGTCCGAGCGGATTGTGCGGTGACACTCCGATCATATAAGCCTCGGCCATCGCAGCGATCTTGCGGAACTCGGTGATGCCACCGACATGGGCCACATCGGGCTGGATGTATCCGCAAGCCTGTTTCTCGATCAGTGTGCGGAAATCCCAACGGCTGGAAAGCCGCTCGCCCGTTGCGGTCCGTACGCGCGTGGCACGTGTGATCTCATGCATGACATCGGTGTTCTCGGGGCCAATCGGCTCCTCGACCCAGACTAGGTTATAGGGTTCAACCGCATGGCAGAACTGGATCGCGGTGGTACGGTCCAGCCGGCAGGCAAGGTCAACGGCAAGCTCGACATCCGGCCCCACTGCGTCGCGAACCATCTCGACCTCGCGCACGGCGCGCTTCAGGTCGGGCTGGCTGAGCAGATGCACCTGTTCAGTCATTGGGATGAAGCGCAGCGGATACCATTTTAGTGCGGTTGCCCCACGCGCCACCGCCGCCTGTGCCATCTCAGCAAGCTCTTCAGGCGATTTCGCATTGCGGTACCATTGGTTGAGATAGACACGAACGCTGTCGCGGAACGGTCCACCGAGAAGCCGATGTACCGGAAGTCCGGCAGCTTTGCCGGCGATGTCCCACAGCGCCATGTCGAAGGCGGCGAGAGCGCTCATCTCAACAGGCCCCCCGCGAGAAATGAAACTACGGTAAAGTGTGTTCCAGTGGCGCTCGATTCCGATCGCAGACTTTCCGACCAGAATCTCGGCGCATTCTTGGATCGCGCCAACCACAGAAGCCGTCCGATAGTCGAGCGTTCCCTCACCATAACCGATGATGCCCTTTTCGGTCTCGACGCGAATGATCACCCACTCCTTCCATTCGGCGGGAAGGACGTGGATACGGACATCGACGATTTTCACGGTTAGAACTCCCTGCAAAGACGGAATGCGTCGAGGATAGCGGCGGCGGCATCACGCGAAGACACGGCATCTCCGATCCGGTGCAGACTGAACCGCCCAGCGGGATTGATATGCAGCTCCTGCGGGCGATTGGCCGCGATAGCATCTACGTCAGTGACGCCGGCATTGCTCGCATGCGGCCGCAGATCAGCATAGACCTCATCGATCGGAACGGTGCCGTGCTCGATCACGACCATCGCGCACTCGATCTCAGTTTCGGCACCGGTCAATTCATTAACCAGCGTGGCCATCAGTCTGTTCTGGGTCCGTTGAACTACGGCAAGACGGTGATCGGGGATGATACGGACACCGCCGGCATAGAGGTTTCGTATCCGGTAGGCCCGGGTCACGCTTGGCGCCTCCTGGATCGCGGCGCGGTCGGGGCTTACAAAGACAAGCTCGGCTCCGCGCGCGATCAAGACCTCGGCGCCGATACTCGCATTCACCATGCCGGTGCCGTCATAGAGCAGGATCGGCCCCTGCGGTGTCGAGGGCATATCGAGCATCTCCGCCACGGTGGCGCAGAGCTCAGCACCCGGTATCTCTTCCTCAAGACCGTCAGGAAGGCCACCGGTGGCGATCACCACATGGTCGGGGTTTTCGGCCATAATGGTTTCGGCATCTGCAAGTCTGTTGTAGTGGAAACGGGCCCCCAGCCGTTCGGCTTCGGCAAGGCGCCAGTCGATGATTCCCACGATGTCGCGCCGTGAAGGCGCCTGCGCGGCAAGCCGAAGTTGGCCTCCCGCATTCGCCGTGGCCTCGAAAACAACTACCTCATGGCCACGTTCAGCAGATACCCGTGCTGCCTCCAGGCCACCCGGTCCCGCGCCCACGATGACGACACGCTTGCGCTCGGATGCTGGCTCAATCTCATGCGGGTAGCGGGCTTCATTGGCTGTCGAGGGATTGTGGATACAGCGCGTCAGCCACGAACAATAGGCTGCACCCACACAGGGACGAATCCGATCCTCGTGCCCGGCACGGATCTTGGTCACGATATGCGGATCGGCAATATGGGCGCGGGTCATACCGATCATCTCGACTAAACCGGCCTGAACCGCATGGCGCGCCGAGGCCGTATCAAGTACCCGGCACGCATGGAATACAGGTAGGTTAATACCCTGCCTGAACTCTCCGATTCGAGCCAGGTAGGGAGCAAGCGGAGCCTCCATGCCCGGCATCGCCCTTGCAGTGCCGTATTCGGTATCATTGCGCCCAAAATTGAGGTTCAGGAAATCAAGCAGTCCGCTGTCGGCGTAGATGCGCGCGATTGCACGGTATTCCTCGCAATCGTTGCGATCCTTCTCATCTATATCAGCGTCACCGAACAGGCCGACGCTCATCCGCATGCCGACGACAAAGTCATCACCCGCGCGGCGGCGGATCTCCTCGAACACGCGCAGGCCGAAGCGACAGCGGTTCTCCAGCGAGCCACCATATTCGTCGGTGCGTCGGTTGATCCGAGATGTCCAGAATTGCCCGAGCAGATGTCCCGAGGCCATGACCTCAAGTCCGTCGAGCCCGCCCTCGCGACAACGGTTTGCGGCGTCGCCATAGCTCTTGATCACCCGCTCGATATCGTGGGCATCCATCTCCTTGGCTATGGCTCGATGCAGTCTCTCGCGTGAACGGGACGGAGCCAACACCGGCAGCCAATGATCAGCGCGCCAACTTGTGCGACCTCCCAGATGGGTAATCTGGCACATCAAAGCCGAGCCATGGGCATGGATTCGGTCCGCGAATTTGCGAAACATTGGGATTACATCGTCATTTCCGACATGAAGCTGTCCAAAGACCCGGGCAGAATCCGGAGCGATGTTCGATGAGCCGCCGAACATCGTCAACGCAATGCCTCCGCGGGCTTTTTCCTCATGGTAACGCTGGTAGCGTTCGCTCGGTCTCGAATTCTCGTGGATCCCGAAGGCATGACTTGTGCTCATGACCCGGTTGCGCAGAGTCAAGCTGCCGATTTTGAGTGGCTGAAGGAGGGGGTCGGCGGATGTCGCCATGGGCTTGCTCTCAGTTTCCAAGGGCTTCGACCAATTTGCGGCTGCGCTCTGCCGCGCCTTCGAGCCAACCACGATCCATCTCTGGCGAGGACTGGATCAGAAGCCGGGTGTATGGATGCTGGGGCGCGGTCAGAACCTGTCCAGCCGGGCCGACCTCAACCACCTTGCCCAACCGCATCACTAGGATCTCATCGGCGATCGAGGCGACCTTGGGCAGGTCGTGGCTGATAAAGATCACCGATAGGGCGAGCCGGCGGCGCAGATCGTCAATCAATTCGAGGATTGCCGTGCCGACCAGTGTATCGAGCGCCGAAGTGATCTCATCGCAGATCAGGACCTCAGGTTCGGCTGCCAGCGCACGCGCTAGGGTGACGCGTTGTTTCTCGCCCCCGGAAAGCTGACCGGGCAGACGACTTGCATAATGAGCCGGCAGGCGCACCATTTCCAGCAGTTCGGCAATGCGGGTACGGCGCTGATCACGCGGCATCCTGTGAAAATACCACAGCACCCGTCCCAACGTCTGGCCGACCGTGCGTTGGGGATTCAACGCGGTATCAGCCATCTGGAACAGGATCTGAACGGCACGCAGTTCATTCTTGCTGCGCCCTCCGACAGCGGGCGAAAGGGGGCAGCCGTTGAACTTAACCACACCACGCGAAGGTGGGAGAAGGCCCGCGATGACCTGCGCGAGGCTGCTCTTGCCGGACCCAGATTCGCCAACGACTGCAAGGATCCTGCTGCGCACCAGCGAGAAATCCACTGAGTTTACAGCCAGGACGGCCGGCCCACCTCCCGACCTGATGCCATAACCGGCATCCAGACCTGAGGCCGACAGAATGATGTCGGCCTGTGCAGGCGCCCCTGTTCCGCTGTCCGCGACCGCACCTGCGACATGCTCGCTGATTGAGCGGAAGGCAGCCACAAGCTCCCGGGTATAGGGGTGGCCGGGAGCATTCAGGATCAGTTCGGCCGGGCCCTCCTCGACAACCTCACCATGCCGCATCACCAGGATGCGGTCGGCCATCTGGGCCACCACCGGCAGATCATGGCTAACGAAGATCGCGGCCCGATTACTGCCGCGCACGGCGTCGCGCATCACTGCCAGGACCTCAACCTGCGTGGTGGCATCCAGCGCGCTGGTGGGTTCGTCGAGCACCAAAAGCTGCGGATCTTCCATGAGGCCCATGGCGAGCATGAAGCGCTGCAGCTGTCCGCCCGATACCTGGTGCGGGTAGCGCCGGCCGATGGTGTCGGGCGTGGGGAGGTTCAGCCGGCGATAAAGCGAATGTGCACGTTCCAATGCTGCTTCCCGGCTGCGGGTGCCGTGGATTAGGCTCGGCTCGATCACCTGGGGGTCAATCCGAGACGCGGGATTGAACGAGGCTGCAGCACTCTGGGCAACGTATGCGACCTGCTGGCCCCGGATCCGGCGCAGCACGCCGATATCCGCGCCGATCAGTTCCGTGCCCAGTAGACGGATGCTACCAGCGGCGACCCGCAGTCCGGGACGCACATGTCCAAGACAAGCCATCGAGATCGTGGACTTCCCTGATCCGGATTCGCCGATAATCGCGAGTGTCTCGCCGGCATGGATCCTGAATCCGGCATTGCGCACCGCCGGCCTGCCTCCGGCAACCGGTACGATGGTCAAGTCTGATATTTCGAGGACGACCGGACCCGTTCTTTTGGCTTCCGAAATCATTTCGCCGCTCCGCGTGCATTGCCCTGCCCGATACTGCGATCGGACCAGGCATCGACCAGAAGGTTGAGCGCAATGGTCACGCTGGCGATGGCGAGCGCGGGATAGACCGGCGCGAGCTTGCCCGAAGACAGACCTGACATGTTCTCGCGGACCAAAGCGCCCCAGTCTGCAAGCGGAGGCTGGACGCCGAGTCCGAGGAAGCTGAGGCTGCTGATGAAAAGAAGAACGAAACCGAGACGGAGCGCGAAATCTGCCGCCAGTGGCTTCAGGATATTGGGCAGGATCTCGCCGCTGCTCAGCCACAGCGTTCCCTCGCCACGTGCCTGTGCCGCGCGCACGAAATCCAACGAGCGGACGTCGTTGGCGAGCGCGCGCGCGATTCGGAAAACGCTGGCCGAATAGACGAAGCCTGTGGTCAAAATCAGTACGCTGACCGAAGACCCGAGCGCCGCAACTACCATCAGGCCAACGATGATATTAGGCAGCGACAGCATCACATCCACGATTCTACTGAGCACCATGTCAACGGCCCCTCCGCGCATAGCTGCGGTAAGCCCGGCCGAGACTCCCAGAAGATGAGACACAAGGGTCGCGAGAAAACTCATCCCCAGTGTCACGGGCGTGCCGCTGAGCAAGCGTGAGAACAGGTCGCGCCCCATGTAATCCGTACCGAGCAGGGCGCCTTTTTCAGGTGCATACATCTCGTAGGAGATAAAGTCGGTCGGGTCGAATGGCCGGATCAACCAACCGAACAGCGCAATAAGCACCCACCCACCAAGAATGGTAAGGCCGACGGCAGCGGTGACATTGCGACGTCGGCTGGCGTGGTGCGGGATCAACCTAGGGGTGTCAACGGACATCGTTCGCTCCGGAAGGGCGTGCGTGGCGGAGCCGCGGGTTCGACACGAGTGCGATCAGATCTGCGGCAAGGATGAGCACCACATAGACAGAGGAGAATATCATCGCGCAGGCTTGGATGACCGGCATGTCGCGCGCGCTGACCGCGTCAATCATCAGCCGGGCTATACCCGGATAGGCGAATACCGTCTCAACGATCACTACGCCGCTAACGAGATAAGCTACGTTGATCGCCACCACGTTTACAACCGGGCCGATGATATTCGGCAGGGCATGAAGGAACATCCTGCGCAGTGGCGTTGCCCCCTTCAGCAAGGCCATTTCGATATAGGGCTGTTGCAGCACGTTTACGATCGTCACCCGCGTCATGCGCGCGATCTGGGCTGATATGTGGAGCATCAGCACTCCCACCGGCATGACTAGTGCTGCGATTAGGCGCTGCGCGCTGTACGTATAGTCGACATAGGATACCGCCGGAAACCAACCCAGATGCACCGCGAAAAAGAGCATGGCCAGGGCCGCGACCAGGAATTCAGGGGTTGCGGCAAAACCCAGAAGCACCACCGAGCTGATCCGGTCGAACAAGCTTCCTGCCCAGAGCGCCATCAGAATCCCCATTCCGAGAGCGAGCGGCACCGAGATCAGCGCTGCGGCAATTCCCAGCCGGGCGGTATTGGCGAGGCGCTCGCTCATAAGATCGGCTACGGGCGCACCGGTGGCAAAGGACATCCCCCAGTTGCCTGAAACGAGCCCTCCTATCCACGAGAGGTAGCGAGATACAGCGGGACGGTTCAGGCCAAGTTCTTCGCGCAGCAAATCGATGGACTGCTGGATGCCAAATTGTCCAAACCGAACCTCGGCCACATCGCCGGGCAGGATCTCGCAAGCGACGAAGATCACAATTGAGACGGCCCAGAGCACGGCCACGGCAGCGAATGTTCGCCGCAGAATCATCTTGAGCATTTGACTGCTGTCCTGTGCTGCTCGCCCTTCCTCTTGGTCAACTGACACTGAGGTTGGAGCATTGACCTACGTCTAAGAGAGCCAGGCCGTATTGGCGAAGTCGTAACCGCCAAGCGGTCCCACCGACAGCGGTTCGATACCGTGAACATTGGCAGCCATGCCGTCAACATAGCTCATGAAGGCCGGAATCGTCATGGGCGACAGATCGTAGAGAATCTGCTGGAGACGATGATAAATTTCACGCCGACGCTCAATTTCGGCGACGGCGTTCACCTGATCAAGCAGCGAGTCGAATTCCGGATCGGCCATCGCCACGCGGTTCCAAGCCGCTCCAGTGCGGAATGCCAGATCAAGGTTCATCGGAACGGTTGGCCGCGGATGAGTTGAGCCGGCTGTGATTGGAAACTGCCCCGAGACGCTGTTCCAGTAACTATCCGCCGGATTACGCTTGATCTGGATGTTCATGCCGATCCGAGTGCCTTCGCGCTGAAGATACTGCGCGATCTCGGTACTGAAGGGCGAGGCCTCGCTGACGTTCAACTCAACGAGGCTTGAACCGACGCCCGATTGACGAAAATGGAAGGCGGCTTTGTCAGGGTCAAGCTGCCGCTGCGGCAGATCGTCGTTATAGAAGGTGGACCCTTTCATGAACGGTGTATCGTTCGCGATCACACCATAGCCGCGGAGCGTGACATCGAGATAGCGCTGCCGGTCCATCAGATAACACATGGCTAGCCGGAAATCGAGGCTGTCCGTCATCGGCAGGTCCATGCGATACTGCATGGTGGTGATGCGGCGGCTTTCGGTCACCAGAATCTGTGCCGCGTCCGAGCCTGCTACTTGGTCGATGGCAGGACCAGCCAACTGGTTTATAAGATGCACGTCGCCTGACAGCAATGCCGCGACCCTTGCCTCGTTATCGAGGATGCTGAAGATTTCGAACTCATCGAGATAAGGCAGACCGTTGCGCCAATAATCCTCGAACCGGACGCCCGAGGTCCGCATGCCAGGCCGGAACTCCTTGACCCGAAACGGCCCGGTGCCGTTTGGTACAGTAAAATCCTCGGTGCCGTCCTTGATTATAGAAAAATGGTAGGTTCCGATCAGCAGCGGAAAGTCGATATTGGGAGTGTTCAGCTCAATAATAACGGAATCTGCCCCGTCGGCGTGGACATCAACCACGTTCTCTGCAAGTGCGCTCGCAGCCGAAGGCACAGTCTTGTGACGCAAGATCGAAAACCGCACGTCCTCGACAGTCAGCGGCGAACCATCGTGGAACTTGACGCCGCTAGCTAGCTTGAAGCGCCAGCGCATCAGGCTGTCATCAATAGCCTCGAAGGATTCAGCTAGCTCGGGGATCGCTTCGTCAGCCGCATTGATCCAAGTCAGCGTGTTGTAGAAGCACCGAGCTCGCATGTAGTCGCCTGCCTGCACAAACTTTGCCGGATCGCAGGTGTCGTTGGTGCTCTGGGTATAGTTCGCGATGCGGAGCACGCCTCCGCGGTTTGGTGCATCTTGCGCGAACAACGGTCGCGCTCCTAGAGCGAGAATTCCTGCGCCCATACCGCCAATGAAGGTTCGGCGCGATGGCGTCAGGATTTTGGCTGAGGCATGCTTCATGGCGGTATTCCTCTACTTCAAACGTGGCGCGGAACATCCAGTGGATGCTTTCGCAGTGTCGGAATTCAGTATTGTGAACTTTATTGAAGGTCATGTTAATAGGAGTGAACTAACTCGTCAAGTTGCTCCGCTTGCCTGAATCTTCTCTTTCGTCCGGCAGAGCGGGGAAGCGCCGGGTGGCAATGGTTGCCACTTGGACGCTATGGATGTAGGAGAGCGCCGTCACTATATTGTACAATGCGGGCGCTATCGGATTGATCCGCGACGAGCCCAGTGATTGGCCACAACGCGTAACTGATGGAGAACACAGGTGAAAACGCCTGACGAACGGATGGGAGAAAGCTTGCGCGTTATCCGCGCGGAACGGGGCTTGTCGATCAAGGAACTTGCAGGCCGAAGCGGGCTATCAACAGGCATGATCAGTCAGATTGAACGCGGGCGATCATCTCCATCACTCCGTTCACTGCGGTTGCTTGCGGAGGCGCTCGAAGTGCCAATTTCGCAGTTCTTCGAGTCCCACCAGACTCCTTTAGAACCGCTGTCTCCCTATGTCCTAATGCGGGATGGTCTGCCCCCTGAAAAGTGGTCCTCCCTGAAGTAGGCTATTGAGCCGTAGGAGGACGTTGGAATGCCCCAGAAGAAGCACAAACCCGAAGAGATCGTGGCGAAGCTGCGCCAAGTCGATGTTCTGTTGTCGCAAGGTCGTTCTGTCGGAGAAGCGGTCCGTTTGATCGGCGTGACGCAGTTTACGTATTACCGGTGGCGCAAGGAGTTCGGTGGCCTGAAGGGTGACCAGGTGAAGCGGCTGAAGGAGCTCGAGAAAGAGAATGACCGGCTGCGCAAGGCGGTCTCGGACCTGACACTCGAGAAGCTGATCCTGAAAGAGGCTGCTTCGGGAAACTTCTGAGCCCCGCTCGCCGTCGCCGTTGCGTCGATCGTGTCATGGCGAAGTTCTCCGTCTCGGAGCGGTTTGCCTGCAAGGTTCTCGGCCAGCATCGTTCGACCCAGCGCAAAAAGCCGCAAGGCCGGCCCGATGAAGAGGCGTTGACCTCCGACATCATCCGGCTCGCTTCCCGCTATGGCCGTTATGGCTATCGCAGGATCACGGCGATGCTGCGGTCTGAAGGCTGGACGGTGAACGCCAAGCGTGTCGAACGGATCTGGCGGCGGGAGGGGCTGAAGGTTCCCCAGAAGCAACCGAAGAAGGGGCGGCTCTGGTTGAATGACGGATCGTGCATCCGGCTTCGACCCGAGCATCCAAACCATGTCTGGTCCTATGACTTCGTCGAGGGTCGGACCCACGATGGCAGGAGATTCCGCATGCTCAACATCATCGACGAGTTCACCAGGGAATGCCTTGCAATCCGCATCGATCGCAAGCTCAACTCGACCGACGTCATCGACGCCCTGTCGGACCTGTTCATCCTGCGTGGTGTGCCCGGCCATGTCCGTTCCGACAACGGCCCGGAGTTCATCGCCAAGGCTGTACGGGAGTGGATCGTAGCCGTCGGCGCAAAGACAGCGTTCATCGAACCTGGAAGCCCTTGGGAGAACGGCTACTGCGAGAGCTTCAACTCGAAGCTCCGCGACGAACTGCTCGACGGTGAGATCTTCTACAGCCTCGCCGAGGCCAAGATCATCATCGAAGCCTGGCGGCGGTACTACAACACCGAGAGGCCACACTCGTCGCTTGGATACAAGCCACCGGCACCCGAGGCCATCATCTGGCCTGCGCCAGCAAGCGGAGCAGCACCGTCATCTGCCCAGGCAATAGCCCCAAGGCCGATCATGAACTAAGATTGAAACCGGACCACCCTATGGGGTCAGGCCAGTACCGGCGTGAGGAAGGCATATCTGCTGCCGCATCCGCCTGAACTAATGGAGATTTGGGAATTTCGTATCGCACCGGGAGGATCGTCGGGAGGAGATCTGCGCACTTATGAGGGCGAGAAGGCTGGGCTTGTACTTGCTGGACGGGTACGCCTTTCGATTGATGGTGAGCTGTTTGAGCTGCGGGAGGGTGACAGTTTCGGATTCTCTAGCAGTGTTCCGCATCAGATCGAAAACCCTTATGCAGTAGAGGCAGTGCTCATGTGGGTAATCGTGACACCAAACGACCATGGCCCACGTCGCAAGCTTTGAGATACTGCCAAATCCGTGTCCCGTGTGAAGCATGGCGGCTAATGGAGCGGAATTTCATGTAAAGTGTTCGCCGACGTGTCAACGGCGGCGCAAATACCGGCCACGCGTGGCAGGGTGAATGCTCTTTCGCTTGGTTGAAAGCTGCCTTCTTACCAGCCAGAACCTTCAATTTCTGATACGCTATCAGATTAACCGCGTTACAGTCGATCCCGCCTTCTCTGCACTATCAATTGGCTGACGACCCTGGATGGCGATCTGTCGCGGAAGCTCGCGCACGACATGGCATGTGTGTTTAATGTGAGCCCGAACATTCTTCACCGACAGATGTAGTCCGTACGCTATCCGTTTGGATCGCCTTTTTGGCAGGTGTGGCTGGCTTGTCCGTCAGTTTTCTATGCGCCTTCCTCAGTAAATCTCCCCGTTGTCTATCGCCTCGCGCTCAGTGCGCAGTTGTTCGCTGCTCTGCACAGCTTGGTAAATTCGTTCGCACCATTCCTTGAAACCAGGCCAGTAGTGATCGAAAATGCGTTCGTGGCTGCGGATTCCGACGTTATCCGGCCGGGCATTCCAACCTGAAGCCGGCCACCGTTCCGACGTGAAGCCGGCCACCATTCCGATCAATATCCGGCCGCTTTGAGGCCTGAGCAGGAGCACGTGGGTCAGCAACTTTGGCATGACGGTCCTTTTGAACAAGGGACGCGTAATGCCGGCAAAGAGAAGGCTGACCATGAGACAATTACGACAGATGCTGCGGCTTGCCGGTGATGGAACCAGCGCCCGCGAGATCGCACAGAGGCTGGGCATCGCGCGCAGCACCGTGCAGGACAATCTGAAGCGCGCGACGGCGGCGGGACTGATCTGGCCGCTGCCAGGCGACCTGACCGACGACGCGCTGGAGAACCGGCTGTTCGCCCGCGCCGGGGTGAAGCAGGGCCTGCGCCGGCTGCCGGAGCCGAACTGGGCGGATCTGGCGCTGGAGCTGAAGAAGCCGGGCGTCACGCTGATGCTGCTTTGGGAAGAGTATCGCGCCGTCCATTCCGGCGGCTATGGCTACAGCCGTTTCTGCGACCTGTTCCGCAGCTTCGAGAAGCGCCTGTCGCCAACCATGCGCCAGGAACATGTCGCCGGCGACAAGGTGTTCGTGGACTATTCCGGCAAGAAGATCGCCATCGTCGACCCGCTGACCGGCGAGGTCCGCGAGGCGGAGATCTTCGTCGGCGTCCTGGGTGCATCCGGCTACACCTATGCGGAAGCGACCTGGACGCAGACGCTGCCGGACTGGATCGGCGCGCATGTACGCATGTTCAGCTTCTTCGGAGGCGTCCCGCGCCTGATCGTGCCCGACAACCTGAAGTCCGGCGTCAATCATGCCTCCTTCTATGATCCGGAGATCAACCGCAGCTACGGCATGATGGCCTCGCACTATGGCGTCGGCGTGCTGCCGGCGCGGCCGCGTCGCCCGAAGGACAAGGCCAAGGTCGAGAACGGCGTGCGTTTCGCCCAGACCTGCATCCTTGGCCGGCTGCGACGACAGACGTTCTTCTCGCTGGCCGAGGCCAATGCCGCAATCGCCGGGGCGCTCGACCGCATCAACGACCATGTCATGCGCCGCCTTGGCGTCAGCCGCCGCCATTTGTTCGAGACGGTGGAACGGCCGACCCTGGCGAGCCTGCCAGTGCAGGATTACGAGTTCGCCGAATGGCGCCTGGCTCGGGTCGCCACCGACTATCATGTCGAGTTCAAGACCTTCTTCTATTCCGTGCCGCACAGCCTTATCCGCCAGCAGGTCGACATCCGCGCCACGGCCAGGATGATCGAGATATTCCACCGCGGCAGGCGCATCGCCGTTCATCAGCGTCGCTATGGCGGACGCCGTTACGGCACCAACCCCGAGCATATGCCCAGTTCCCACCGTCGATACGCGGAGTGGACGCCGGCACGCTTCCGGCGTTGGGCCGCGTCGATCGGACCACAGACCGAGGGGCTGATCATCGCCATTCTGGCCAGTCGCCCGCATCCGGAACAAGGGTTCCGCACATGCCTTGGCGTTTTGCGCCTCTACCGGGATCTCCGTCGTGAGCGTGCTGAGGCGGTCTCGGCGCGCGCCGTCGAGATCGGCGGGCTGACCTGCAAGAGCATCGCCGCCCTCATCACCAACCACAAGGCCACCCGGCCCGCCGGCAATCCCGGCGCCATCATCGATCACGCCAATCTGCGTGGTCCCGGCTACTTCCATTGAGGAGACAAAAGATCATGCTGACCCACCCCACTCTCGACATGCTGCGCGACCTCGGACTGCATGGCATGGCCAAAGGCTTCCAGGATCTCGGTGCGCAGCCGGAAGCACGCGCCCTCGATCATGGCGAATGGCTTGCCATCCTGCTCGAGAACGAAGCGACGCTGCGCCGTCAGAAGCGCTTCGAGGCGCGTGCCCGCGCTGCCAGGCTGCGCCATGATGCGCAGGTCGAAGATGCCGACTTCCGTGCCGAACGCGGGCTCGACCGCTCCCTGTTCCTCAAGCTCGCAGGCTGCGACTGGATTCGCCAGCGTCACGGTCTCCTGATCACAGGGCCGGCCGGTGTCGGCAAGAGCTGGCTCGCCTGCGCCCTCGGGCACAAGGCCTGTCGCGAGGACTTCTCCGTCGTCTACCACCGCGCGCCACGGCTCTTCGCCACGCTCGCTCTCGCAAGGGGAGACGGTCGCTATGCCAGGATGCTCAAGGCGCTGGCCCGAACCGATCTGCTCATCCTCGACGATTGGGGACCCGAAAAGCTCAACGACGAACAGCGCCGCGATCTTCTCGAGATCGTCGAAGACCGCTAAGAGCGGCGATCGACCATCGTCACCAGCCAGGTGCCCGTCGACCACTGGTACGAGATCATCGGCAATCCCACCATCGCCGACGCCATCCTCGACCGCCTCGTGCACAACGCCTATCGTATCGAACTGACCGGCGAAAGCATGCGAAAACGGCGCGCGCCAGAAAACCCGGAAGCAGATCAGGCTTGACCAGAAACGAAACTCGAACCAAACCTCAACAACGACCCAGGTGATCCAAAAAGGTGGCCGGCTTCAAATCGGAACCCCGGCCGGAATGAAATTGGAATGGGTGGCCGGTAATTGATCGGAATCACCGGCCGGCTTCGTCGGAATGCACAGACAACGAACGCGGCGGCGTGAAGACCACCATCAAGAAGGCGTTCGAGTGGGCGCGTTCCGACGAAATGCGCGCGTTCCTGCAAAGCTCCACCGCCACCCTGGACGAATTGCTGGACGATAATATCGACCTGTTCATTGCCGTGCCGCTCGACCAACTCGACGGCCAGGCCGTCTTCATGCGCCTGCTCGTCAATCTCGTGCTTGGCACGGTGGTGCGTCAGGACGGACGCCGCACGGCAAACAAGCGCATTCTTCTCGTGCTTGACGAGTTTGTCCGGCTCGGTCGCATGGAAAAGCTCATGAACATCGCCAATGTGGCAGCCGGCAGCGGTATCGAGGCGCTGTTCGTCACCCAGGATAAGGGACAGATCGAGGCGGTCTATGGCGCGAACGATACCGCCAGCCTGCTCGGTTCCTGCGTCACGACACGCATATTCGGGCTTGGCCGCGCCGAAACGAAGACCGCCGAATGGGCGGCACATGCCCTTGGTGATCAGACCGTGCTCACCAGGTCGAAGCAGGCCGGCGTGAAGATCGGCGAGCCCGCCCGCATCTCCACCAACGAGCTCAAGCAAAAGCTCATGACAGCCGATCAGATACTGGAAATGCCTGCCGATGAAATGCTCTGCCTCATCGGCTCAAAGCCGCCGCTGCGCCTCAAGGCCATCGTCTCGCATGCGCATCCGGCCTATCGCAAGAAGCTCGATCCAAATCCGACCATGCGGGCGTGAATGCTTCTTCCGTATGCCCGACGATCGACACCTTCGCCGAAGCACCGCATATCGGGATCAGGCTACTTCCAGCGTGGGGATGGTAGCGATATCAACCTCACGCTCTGCCTGCTCCAGATCGTAGGCGCGCTGGAGGTTAAGCCAGAACACCGGACCGTTCCCGATCAGCTTGCCAAGCCTGAGCGCCATGGCAACCGTAACGGGCTGCTTCTCATCCAGGATGTCGTAGAGCGTCTGCCGGGAAATGCCGAGCAGGCGGGCAATCTCGGTCTTGGGTTTGCCGATGGCGGGGATTATGTCCTCACGCAAGAGTTCTCCCGGATGCATCGCAGGCAGACCGCGCTTGATCATGTTCATACCCATCAGTGATAATCCTCCAGGTCAACGTCAGTTATGTTCTCGCCGTCCCAGCCGAAGGTGATGCGCCAGTTCCCCGTCACCCTGACGGAATAGCGCCCTTTGTCCTTGCCGACCAAACTGTGGAAGCGGTAGCCAGGAAGGTCCATATCCTCCGGTCGGGATGCCGCTTCCAGTGCCCGCAATATGCGGGAGACACGCTTGTCGTCCTGAACGCTCAGGCCCCTTGGATTTCCAGTTTCGAAGAAACGTTGCAGGGGCTTGCGCTCAGTGGATGGTGTCGCAATGTATGGGAGCGCCACCGCCTCTGTTGTTGACTCTGTCCGTTTCAGACGGCGGCCGATATCACCACTTCGATCAGGCAACCTTCGCCCAGATCCGCGACGCCGATGGTCGCACGGGTTGGCAAGTCAGCGGCGCCGATCCAGTCAATCCAAGCTTTGTTCATCTCGCCCTTAAGCGACATGTCGGTAATATAGATAATGGCAGTGAGAACCTTCGTCTTGTCCGTGTCGGCGGCAGCAAGCAGTTGGTCGAGGCGTTCCGTGACAGACCGCGTCTGCTCTTCCATCCCTACCGTAAGATCTGCGCCTACGACGCCGCCAAAGTAAGCAACGCCGTTATGTACGACGAAGCGGTGCATGATCGGAGTGTTATGCTTCCGTATGATGGACAATGGTCTTGCCTTTCAGTGTGATGTTGCGCGGAACCGTGTGATCACGAATTCAGAAAGCTCCGTCAGCTCGCCATGCAAGATGAGATGGTCCATCGCCAACTTGGAAACGGCATAGTGACGGTATAAAAAGTCTGGGGGTGGGCGACGAATTATCAGGTGAACCTCTCGGCGCAGTAGGTTTCGAGATCAAGATTGGGGGGCACGCCCAAAATTGTCCCGGCAAGCGCCTCGGCGGTGGGGGCGGCGGCGGTTAACCCCAGATGCCCGTGTCCGAAAGCGAACCATAGCCCGCCATAGCGGCGCGACGGGCCGATGACGGGCAGCGAATCTGGCAAACAAGGTCGGTGCCCCATCCAGAAGCCGCTGCTGCCAGAGGTATCCGCATCCGGCAGCACCGCCCTGAGATCCTTGTACAGCAGCTCTGCGCGCGCCGGAGTCGGCGGCCGGTTCAATCCGCCGAATTCTACCGTGCCCGCCACTCGCAGTCCGGTTTCCATTGGCGTGATGAATACCTTGCGGTCCGAGGGTACTAGGCACCGCCCGACCCCGAGCCCGGCCGAGGGTAGCTCGATATGATAGCCGCGTTGTGTCTCGAGCGGGATACGATAGCCGAGCGGCCGCAACAGCAGGGCAGACCAGGCGCCAGCAGCAACGATGACCTCATCCGCCGCATGGTTGGCCCGCATGCCGGTAACTGAGACAATGCGCCTGCCCTCGACCTCGAGTCGCAGGGCGCGGTCGCGCTCGATCCGGCCCCCGGCGCGCACCAGCGCTTCGGCCAGCGTGGTGCAATAGCGGTGTGGATTGGCACAATGGGCATGATCGGGAAGGAACTGAGCAAGCTTGTAGGCCGGGCTGACTGCAGGTTCGAGTGCGGTGATGCCACCCCTGTCTAGTTCCTCGATCCGGGTACCGGTTTCGGCGCGCATCCGCCAGTCGGTGCTGTCCTTGGCCAGCGCCGCCGCATCGCGATAGAGATAGAGGCTGCCGCTCGGGTGGATAAGGTCCGGTGCGCCGATCTCACGCGCAATCGTCCTGTGTTGCTCAACGGCGAGCCGGTGCAGCGCGCCCATCGCCGCCGAGATCCGGGCGACGTTGGCAGGGCGCGCTGAAGCGACAAAACGCAGGAACCAAGGCAAGGCGCGCAGCCAGTAATCCATAGGCACATGCAGCGCCGCCTCGGGATCGAACAACATTCCCGGCAACTTACGCAACACTCCGGGCATGGCAAGCGGCACCACCGCACTGGTGCTGATCGAGCCGGCATTGCCAAAGCTTGCCCCCTCGCCGGGCGGGGCGGGATCAAGGACGGTGACGTCCATCCCCCGACTGCGCAGCCGCCAGGCCAGGGCAAGACCGACAATACCGGCGCCGATCACAAGGGCGCTACGCCCGGTTCTGTGAGAAATGCTCATCGCGGGATATCGCCTGATGCGGGATGGGTATCTAGAAGATGGAGATGTCGTAAGCGGTCGCGGTACTCGGAGACTTCCCTGCTAATCCTAGCCTCGTCCCAATCAAGGATTTTTGCAACCGCGCGCGCGGCAGGGAGTGCCGCCTCATGACCCATGGTTGCAGTCCAGCCAACCTTGACGCGCCGGAACAAAAGATCCGACAGGGTTCCGGGATGCTCGTGCATCGCGGCATGTCGCAGGTCGGCAATGGTAACATTCGGCAGGTCGTTCGAGACTGCCGGGGATCCGTCCGCTGCCGCTCCCGGTCGCGCGCCATAGGAGATCGGCCGGGGTGTGCCTGAGGGCGGAAGCCGTTTCGAAACCAGTCTGCAGGTATCCTTACCAACTGAGCGGTGGCTCATCAATGGGCCACCGGTCACGGCCAGGACCCCTGGTAGACCTTCGTCGGCGAGATCGTGAATTACCCGTTTGCGCAACCCCTTCGGAGCATCCTCGTGATGGGTCCAGGGACGCACGCCCGCCCAGGAATAGAGGACATCGGCCCTCGTGATCCCCATACCGGGCAGCATGTGGTTTGTCTCTTCGATGATCCAGGCGATCTCCTCCTCGGTAGGATGGATATCATCGAGGCTCCCCTCGTAGACTGTTTCCGTAGGGCCGATGTAATGCATCCCGTCCCAGGGAAGCACATACATGTGCTCGTTCTGGCGATTTTGCCAGGTGACCGAGGCCTCGCGGCACTCGGGAGGCAGGCGCACTGCAATATGGACGCCCTTGGTGCCCATGATTTTGCGGCTGGAGCGGTTGCCGGTGGCCGTGTCATTTACCCTGTCGATCCAGATGCCGGCCATATTCAGCACCAGACGCGCTGCAACCCGCGCCTGTGCGCCTGAATCCTGGGAATCTGAAAGATCGCCCTGCCAGATCCCGTCCCGCCTGCGAGAGAGCTGGGTAACCGCAGTGTGGTTCAGAACCGTAGCGCCCATGTCCTCGGCATCAAGCACGGTATCGAGCACCACCCGCTCTGGCCAGTCGAACTGATACTGATCGAACACCGCCACTGACGAGATTTTTCCGGGATCCCGCAGCCATTTCAGCAGAGGCCGCTTCATCGCCTCAGCGGGAGCGATCCGATGATACCCCAGTCCGACTCCCCCGGTACCCATCATGCGCAGCACCATCATGCCAGCGTCGAACTGCCAGGGAGCATAGAGCCCGTCACGGTAAAGCGGCAGGTGAAACTGCACCCGTCGCAGCCGCTCGGGCATGGTGCGCACCATCTGCGCCCTGTTGGAGAGTGCAAGCCGAGCCATGCGGCAACCCGCAAGAAAGCGGTGCGGACGAAGGGCGAAATCCCAAGGCGAATGCCCACCGGCGAGATAGTGCATCCCGTTGCCGAGAATGCGGCTCGAGCGACTGCTGGAACCCGAAGCGAAATCACCTTTGTCGACCAGAAGGACCGAGTAGCCACTGGCGGCCAGATGCTGTGCAGCACTGGCCCCATTCGCCCCGGCGCCGATTACGAGCACATCGAAACATGCGCCTTCGATGGATGAAAGTCTGGGACTGGTCATAGGAACTCCGGAATCGTTGCGCTGAATGGAAGGAGATGCGGTTCAGGGTCGCTGCAAAGCCAGAGGCCTTGCATCAGGACATCCCAGAGCGCCCCTTGCGATGCCCAAGCGTCCCGACCGAAAGCCGTTCAAGGGCCGAATGATCAAGAGAAATTCCCAGGC
>Ga0160419_100706_pt1 | contig 18627 bp, 15 predicted proteins | sample CelAP2metagpilot_2_FD_108196 | JGI IMG/M metagenome (GOLD analysis project Ga0160419, IMG submission 108196) | Phycosphere-associated microbial communities from Cellana algal ponds in Kailua-Kona, Hawaii, USA - Cellana AP2-4-25 metagenome pilot ... | reverse complement strand
GATCATATGGGCCAGCGCGGGCAGGCCGGTGATCGCATCAACCGAAAAGGCCACCCGCTGCACCCCCCCCCGCATGGCAAGCCAAAACGCATAAATCGGCCGGACCAGCGGGCCCGACCGCCGATCCGCAAGGCGCAAAGTGACAAAGAACGTGGCAGGCGGGCAGGGGGCAAGTCTCATGCCCCGACGCTACGCCGCCTATGGTTAATGACCGGTTAAGGCGTGCTTAGGAGCCTGACCCTACATCTGCCCGCCTGCGATCTCGATCGTCTGACCATTCACGCTTTGCGATCCGGGGCCAACCAGCCATGCCACCGCAGCGGCAATCTCATCAGCTTCTACCAGCCGTTTGTGACGGTTCATGCCGACCATCACCTCACGCGCCTTGTCGGTATCCATACCTGTGCGCTGGGCGATGCTTTCGGTGTTGCGGGTGATGATGGGGGTATCCACATAGCCCGGACAGATCGCGTTGAAGGTGAAGGGCTGGCCCATGTAATCCTCCGACAGGGAGCGGATCAGCCCGATCATGCCGTGTTTGGACGCAGAATAACACGCAGCCCCCGGCAACCCGCGCAGCCCCGCGACCGAGGATATCGCAATGACGCGGCCCCAATCGGTCTGCCGCATGGAACTCAGGCTTTCACGGATGGTCAAAAACGCGCCGTCCAGATTGGTCGCCATCATGTTGCGCCAGAATGCCATGTCGGTCTTGTGCAACCCGCGCCCCTCCGCGATGCCGGCATTCGGAATGCAGATCTGCATCGGGCCGTTCTGCGCCACCGCCTGGGCAATCTTGGCCTGTACATCCGCCTCATCGCGCACATCCATCGCAAGCGGGGTGAGCGTATCACCCGCGACCTCTTCCAGCACCTCCTGCCTGCGGCCGGTGATGGTGACGCGCGCGCCTTTTGCGGCCAGATCGCGCGCGATGGCCAGGCCGATCCCGGTGCCGCCGCCCGTGATCAGCGCATGTTTGTCCTTCAGGTCCATGATATCCTCCCCTTTGGTCCAATGCTGATCCGGCAGAGCGCGCGGCGCAAGGGCGATCGTGCCATGACGGTGCGTTACATCGCGGGTTGTCTGATGGGCGTCTGCGTGCCCAAAATACAACTTTTGATGGTATCTTTCAGAGAGATACCCCCGCTCCCTTGCCTGCCGCCCCTCCAAGGCGTCATTTGGTATCAACGGCCCGACCACAGAGGCCACAGGCAGATTTCTTGGAGCACAACAATGATGAAACCCCATGTCCTGGCGCTTGTAGGCGCTGCACTTTGCGTCTCTCACACAGCCCATGCGGTTGAAGTCACGGGCGGCTCTGTCGGGCTGTCCTTTTCCGGCTTCACCGATGATCTGGATGTCAATCGCCTCGCGCTTGAGGGGTCGGTTGAATTTGGGTGGACCCGAAACTGGGCATCACAGCTTGATCTGACGTTCAACCAGTTCGGGTCCAGCGGCGCCGACACCCGCAGCTTGGGCGTGCATACGATCTATCATCTCAATGACGCGACTTCCTTCGGGCTGTTCTACACGATTGAGGATGGCGACGGCGATGATGTTGATATCGTCGGTCTGGAAGCTGGCCATGAACTGGGCAATTGGGACGTCGAAGGGTTCTTTGGCAAGGCCGACAGCGCTGGTGCGGGATCGGCCAACATGCTTGGCGTGATGGGCCGGACCGAATTGAAGAACGGATATGGCTTCGCGGCAGAGTATCAAAGCGTTGATGTCGGTGGCATTGATATAGAGCGTCTGTCCGTCAGCGTTGACCGCGACCTGAACGACAGCACCAACCTGTTTGTCGAAGTCGGCACAGCGCGGGTGCGCGTGGGCGGGGTGAGCGGTTCGGAACCCTTCATCGGTTTTGGCGGCACATATCGCTTTGGCGCGGACCGTGGCGCAACCTTCAAGGCGCGCAACGTATCGCGGATCCTGCCCGGCGGCTGAGCCGGGCGTCGCTGAACGCGCCACAGGCTCTTGAAGGGCGCAGGCGATCCGGTCATCCTGCCCTCAAGGAGCGGCGCACATATGGCGAACTGGCTGGACAAAGGCGATATGACGAAGGCGCAGGCGCGCGACATCCCGCCTGTCTGGCTTTTGGGTTTCCTTGTTCTTGCATATCTGAGCGGTTGGCTGTTTCCCGGTCTGACCGCCCCCTTTGCACTTGCCAAAGTGCTGGGCGCGGGGCTTGCGGGGGCAGGGATTGTTTTGATGATCTGGGCCATCGCCGCGTTCCGCACCCACGCCACCAGCGTTGTCCCGCACCAGATGCCCCGGCATATGATCACCACCGGCCCCTTCGCGATCAGCCGCAACCCGATCTATCTGGGAGATGCGATGATACTGGCCGGGGCTATCTCGTGGTGGGGGCTCTGGCCCGCGCTGGCGCTGATTCCCGCCTTCGTTGCGGTGATCCAGCGACGCTTTATTGCGCTCGAAGAGGGTCGTTTGAAAGAAAGTTTCGGGCCCAAATTTGAAGAATATGCCCAAAAAACGCGCAGATGGGCCTAAAACGTCATCTAATGCGCCATTTCAGACCGTTCCAGCGCTTGTAGACCTCGGCGCTGCGCGCTAGGTGCTGCACGTGCAAACACTTGTGGCGCGCGCGCAAGCCGCGCTTTCAGACAGGGGAAAGCCTAGTGAAGATCGGAACACCAAAAGAACTCTACCCGAATGAGGCGCGCGTCGCGATGACGCCTGAATCAGCCACCGCGTTGCAAAAGCTCGGCCACACCTGTGTGATCGAAGCGGGCGCAGGCGCGGCTTCCGGGTTTGATGATGCCAAGTATAAAGAGGCAGGCGTTGAGGTTGTCAAAACCGCCGCCGCCTTGTGGAAGGCCGCAGATGTGGTGGCCAAAGTGCGCGCACCCAACGACACGGAGATGAAGAAGCTGCGTGACGGTCAGACGTTGATCTCCTTCTTCAGCCCGGTCGCGAACGAAAAAGAGATGGGTCAGGCCGCCAAAAAGGGCGCGACCGTCGTGGCGATGGAGATGATCCCCCGGATCTCCCGCGCCCAGAAGATGGATGCGCTGTCCTCCATGGCCAACATCGCGGGCTACCGCGCGGTCATTGAAGCAGGCAACAACTTTGGCCGCTTCTTTACCGGCCAGATCACCGCTGCGGGCAAAGTCCCGCCAGCCAAGGTTCTGGTTGTGGGCGCGGGTGTTGCGGGTCTGGCGGCCATCGGCACCTCCACATCGCTGGGTGCGATCACCTATGCCTTCGACGTGCGGCCCGAAGTGGCCGAACAGGTCGAATCCATGGGGGCCGAGTTTGTCTATCTCGATTTCGAGGAAGAGCAGACCGATGGCGCGGCAACGGGCGGCTATGCCTCTGTTTCCTCACCTGAATTCCGGGAAGCACAGCTGGCCAAATTCCGCGAGCTGGCACCGGAGATCGACATCGTCATCACCACCGCACTGATCCCCAACCGCGAAGCGCCGGAGTTGTGGACCGAAGATATGGTTGCGGCGATGAAGCCCGGTTCCGTCATCGTGGACCTTGCGGCGGAGAAAGGCGGCAACTGCAAACTGACCGTCATGGATGAGAAGATCGTGACCGAGAATGGCGTGACCATCATCGGCTACACCGATTTCCCCAGCCGGATGGGCGCGCAGGCGTCCAGCCTCTATGCCACCAACATCCGCCATCTGATGACCGACCTCACGCCGGAAAAAGACGGTGTGATCAACCACAACATGGAAGACGACGTGATCCGGGGGGCGACGATTGCCCACGCCAAGGAAGTCACCTTCCCGCCGCCACCGCCCAAGGTGGCCGCGATCGCCGCACAACCCAAGAAAGAAGCGCCCAAGGAGCTGACCGCCGAAGAAAAAGCCGCGGCCGAAGTGGCGGCCTTCAAGGCGCAGACCAAAAATCAGGTCACGCTTCTGGCTGTGGGCGCGGCACTGGTGCTGGGCATCGGCCTGATCCCCGGCATGCCAGCCAGCTTCATGCAGCACTTCATCGTGTTTGTGCTGTCGGTGTTCATCGGCTTCCAGGTGATCTGGAACGTGGCGCATTCGCTGCACACGCCGTTGATGGCGGTGACGAACGCGATCTCCTCGATCATCATTCTGGGGGCGCTGATCCAGATCGGATCGTCGAGCGTGCTGATCACCATCCTGGGTGGGCTTGGTATCTTCATGGCTGCCGTGAATATCTTCGGTGGCTTCCTCGTGACACGGCGGATGCTCGCCATGTTCCAGAAATCTTAAAGGGGCAGGGGCAATGGAAAACGCATTCACCATCGCGGCCTATGTGGTCGCTGCCATTCTATTCATCCTGTCGCTGGGCGGCCTTTCGGGGCAGGAAAGCGCGAAACGCGCTGTCTGGTATGGCATTGTCGGCATGGCGATTGCCGTGCTGGCGACGCTTGTCGGTCCCGGCTCTGGCCTGTGGCTGGCGTCTCTGGTGCTGATTGCCGGCGGTGCTGCGGTCGGCTATCAGCTGGCCACCAAGGTCGAAATGACCCAGATGCCGGAACTTGTCGCCATCATGCACTCCCTCGTGGGTCTGGCGGCGGTCTTTGTGGGCTTTAACGCCGATCTGATGATCAATTACATCTCCGGCGTCTATGAGGCGCAGGGCCTCGTGCTGGGCACTGTGGGCGAAGACGGGTTGAAGGCCATCGGCCTGCCCAAGGAAGTCCATGACGGGTTGTCCACCTTCGGTCAGTTGATCGCGAAGAAGTCCAGTGTCGAGATCGGCATTCTGCGTGTTGAACTGGTGCTGGGCATCTGGATCGGTGCGGTGACCTTCACCGGTTCCGTCATCGCCTATGCCAAACTGGCAGGCTCTTCCTCCAAACTGCCATTCACCGTCGATACAGGCGCCAAGAAACTGCCCGGTGGGCATTTCCTGAACGCAGGCGCCGCGGCGCTGTCGGTGCTCTTGCTGATCGTCTACCTCAGCGGTGGCGGGTCCTGGGCGCTGGTGCTGCTGACGCTCGCGGGCCTCTTCATCGGCTACCACCTGATCATGGGCATCGGCGGCGCGGACATGCCTGTCGTGGTGTCGATGCTCAACAGCTATTCCGGCTGGGCGGCGGCAGCGATCGGTTTCTCCCTTGGCAACGACCTGTTGATCGTGGTGGGCGCGCTTGTGGGCTCCTCCGGTGCGATCCTGTCCTACATCATGTGTAAGGCGATGAACCGCAGCTTTGTGTCCGTGATCCTCGGCGGCTTCGGCGGCCCTGCGGGCGAGCAGATGGCCGTGGAAGGCGAGCAGATCGCGATTGAAGCGGACGGTGTGGCACAGGCGCTCAATGAAGCCGACAGCGTCATCATCATCCCCGGCTACGGCATGGCGGTGGCACAGGCCCAGCAAGCGGTCAGCGAGCTGGTCAAGAAACTGCGCGCCAAAGGCAAGAACGTGCGGTTCGCGATTCACCCGGTGGCCGGGCGTCTGCCGGGGCACATGAACGTGCTCCTGGCCGAAGCCAAGGTGCCCTATGACATCGTGATGGAGATGGATGAGATCAACGACGATTTCCCGGATACGGACGTCGCCATCGTGATCGGCTCCAACGACATCGTGAACCCCGCCGCACAGGACGATCCAAACAGCCCCATTGCCGGCATGCCGGTGCTGGAATGCTGGAAGGCCAAGCAGGTGTTTGTCTCCAAACGCGGGCAGGGCACGGGCTATTCCGGGATCGAGAACCCGCTGTTCTTCAAGGACAACACGCGGATGTTCTACGGGGACGCGAAGGCCTCGCTGGATAAGCTGCTGCCGATGATCGACTGATCGTTTTCTTTTAAAGAAAACGGTCGGAAATTTTGAAAATTTCCGATCCATGCTGACATCAAAGCGCCCCATTGGAAACGGTGGGGCGCTTTGCGTTGGTGTCCGATTTCTTCACAGAAATCGCTTCGGGATTTTCGAAAATTCCGATCCCCCACATTTGCGCTTGAGCTGAAGTGCACTCCAACTCGTACACTGCCATCGACTCACCAAGGAGAGAGACAATGATGATTGGAGAGGTGGCAGCACGCACCGGCCTCAGCACCGACACCCTGCGGTTCTACGAAAAGATCGGCCTGATCGCACCGCCCCTGCGCAATGATGCCGGACGCCGGATTTACGGGGCAGAGGTGCTGGGCTGGATCGGGTTTCTCGAACAGCTCAACGCGACGGGCATGAAACAGGCCGACCGCGTGCGCTATGCCGAACTTCGCCAGCAAGGGGACTGCACCCTGACAGAACGGCGCGAGATGCTGGAAGCCCACCGCGCAGTCGTCGCCACCAGGCTGGCCCTGATGGAAGACACGATGGCGCTGATGGACCGCAAGGTTGCCGCCTACCGCGCCATGGAGAAAAAGGCCAAGGGAAACTGATATGATAGACACTGCACTGGAAAAAGGCCGCGCCCATGTTGCCGCGATGAACCCTGAGTTGGAGAGCATCCTGTCAGGTCGTTATGACGCGCTGGTGCCCGGCATGGCCGAAAGCGTGGTGGAATGGGCCTATGGGCGCCATTATGCGCGTGGGGGCGTGGATGGCAAAACCCGGCAGCTGTGCACCATCGCGGCGCTTACGGCCATGGGCGGCTGGACCGCGTCTCAGCTGAAGGTAAACATCGAACACACCCTCGCCGCAGGAGCCAACCCGCAGGAAATTGCCGAAGTAATCTGGCAAATGGCTGTCTACGGCGGGCTGCCCTCTGCCATCAATGGATTGAACGCGGCGATAGAGGTTTTCGGCACCCTCCCGGCATTGGCCACCCCGGCTATGCCCTGATGTGCCTAGAGCAGCCAACCCAAAACCTGAAGCACTCAGTTGCGCAGAAAGGCCCCGGATGCGGGTGTGTTCCGGCGCAGCGCGGGCTGGTTGCCAGGTCAAGCCGGAATCGCCCGGAGGCGGGGCCTTTCCGCGCAACCCGAAGGGCCAAACGGAATTTCCCCAATCCCGGCGCGTCACGTCTTGCAGGGGCAACCAGCCCCGGCTGCGCCGCGACGCTTGGTCTTGGGAAAATTCTGTTTGGCTGAGTGCTTCAGGTTTTGGGTTGGCTGCTCTAGAATTGTTGCTACAGGTACGGGTCGTCTCTGGGCCTCTGTTCAGCCCAAAATACCAGTGATTGTGAGGAGTTGGCCCCTTTCAGTATACAAAAGTACACGGCCAACATGCTGAAAAACATCACTTTTATCTGTTAAACCAAGGAGAAACCCCTATGTATGGGGGGACCAGAGAATAAACCGGACCCCTCCCATGGCCCCGATCAAAGACTACCCCCAACGCTACGCCCTGACCGGAGAGCTGCACGCGCGGCCTTTTCCTTCGTTCAAGGCACCCTCCAAAGTCGTGTTTCTGGCGATCAAGCAACCTGAAGGGGCCGCCGCCCGCGACCGCAGTAAGGACCGCGAACACTTGCTGGCGCTGCTTGATCACTACGGCGCGCCGCGCCCGGATGCGGAGGCCACGCATTACTACGGAGAGATGGGCAAATACTGGCTGAAGTGGGAACAGCATACCGAACTGGTCACCTACACCGTCTTCAGTCAGGCGCTGAGCGAGCGGCCCTTTGACCCCGACGCATTCGACGTCTTCCCGGACTATTGGCTGGATGCGGCCCCCGGCGGGCGGATCTCCTCTGCGCTGTTGCGGTTGATGCCCCGGCCTGAGACGGACGCGGAGATCGCCACGCACCTGCGCGACTGGTTCGTGCCTGAAAGCATCGCGGTGGGGTCGGTGCTGGATGATGCGGCGGTGATCGCCACCGATTTCCGCATTGATCCCGCAGGCCACCTGCGCGTTGCGATCTTTGCCGACAAGGAAACCGGCGCGCGGCGCACGGGCCGCATCGTGCAGCGGCTGTGTGAGATAGAGATGTATAAATCCGCCTCCATGCTGGGGTTCGACATGGTGCGCCAGATTGGCCCCAAACTGAACGAATTGGACGGCAAGCTGACCGATCTGATGGCCCAGATGCGCGGACCCTCTGCCTTGGCCGAAGACACGCTGCACGGGCTGCTCGACATCTCGGTCGAGCTGGAAACGCTGTCCGTGAAGACGGCCTTTCGGTTTGGGGCCACAGGGGCCTATCAGGCGATTGTGGGCGAACGCATCAGCGCCCTGCGGGAAGAGCGGTTCATGGGCCGCCAGGGCTTTCACGAGTTCATGATGCGCCGCTATGAACCCGCGATGCGCACCGTCAAATCCACCGAAAACCGCCTGCAGAACATGTCCGCCCGCGCCATCCGCGCGTCAGAACTGCTCCGGACGCGGGTCGATGTGGAACGCTCTGCCCAGAACCAGAAGATCCTCGCCAGCATGGACAAGCGCGCAGACCTGCAACTGCGCCTCCAGCGCACGGTGGAGGGGCTGTCAGTGGTGGCGATCAGCTATTACGCGGTGTCGCTTGCGGGGTATCTGCTCTATCCGGTGGCAGAGATGGTGGGCGTCAGCAAGGGCGTCTTGCTGGCGCTTGTAACGCTGCCTGTGGTCGCAGCCGTCTGGATGATGGTGCGGCGGTTGCGCAAGCATCTGGATTGACCCGCGCGCGCACCGTCAGATGCTGCGCCTGAAGCACATGTCGGATATGAGTTTATTGGCCAAATGAAGGGGCAGGTCCCGTCTTCATCTGGCCCTTGAACCCCGTACAGACGGCGCAGCCGGGATCAGCGTCCCCTGATGCGTGGATCCAGCGCATCGCGCAGACCGTCACCCAGGTAGTTGACGCTCAGCACAGTCAGCGAGATCGCAATGCCCGGCAAGAGCACCCGCTCAGGGAAGTCCTGCATCCGTTGCACCGCATCGGCCAGCAGCTTGCCCCAGGTGGGATAATCCGATGGGAAGCCAACCCCGAGGAAGCTGAGCGCCGATTCAGTGATGATCGCGGTCGCCAAACCCAGCGTCGCGGATACCATGATCGGAGAGATCACATTGGGCAGCAGGTGCCGCCGGATGATCTTGCCCGGTGTGGTCCCGATGGAACGGGCGGCCAGAATGAACTCCCGTTCCTTCAAGGCCAGAATATCGCCGCGCACGATACGGGCTGTCTGCATCCATGAGGTCAGGCCGATCACGGCCACGATCAGGATGAACATCCCCCCCTCCGGTCCGAAGCGCGAATTCAAAGGCTGGCGGAACAGCGTCACGGCCAGCAGGACCAGCGGCAGGATCGGCAGCGACAGCACCAGATCGGTGAAGCGCATCAGCCAGAAATCAAGCCGCTTGAAGTAGCCGGCAATCACGCCGATGGCGGTCCCGATCACCAGCGCCAGACCCATCGCAAGCCAGCCCACAGCCATGGACACACGCCCGCCTGCAATCATCTGGGCCAGAATATCGCGACCCAGCTGGTCTGTGCCAAAGGGATGCGCCCAGCCAGCCGTGACGCTGCTGTCCCACAGCAGCGTGTAGATGGGGCGCCAGTTCTTGTTGCGGATGTCCAACCCCTTGGGGTCCACATCCCACAGCCACGGGCCAAAGATAACGCCCAGCGTGATAAAGATCAGAAAGCCGCCGCCGAACACGGCCCCTTTGTGTTTGCGAAACTGGTCCCACACATCGCGCCACTGGCTGCGCGGGGGCTTTTGCGGCTCCTTGTCGGTCAGCGCGCTGAAGGTTTCGATCTCGGATGCCTGATCAGTCATAGCGGATCCTCGGGTCAAGCAGGCCATAAAGCACGTCTGCGATGAGGTTGAAGAGCACGATCAGGATCGCGAAGATGAACGTCAGCGTCATCACCATCGGCAGGTCGTTGGCAAAGAGCGCTGTCAGCAGCAACTGGCCAATGCCGTTCACCTTGAACACGTTTTCGGTGATGATCGCACCGCCGAAGACCGCAGGCATCCCCAGCGCAATGACCGTGACCACCGGGATCATCGAGTTGCGCAGCACATGGCCCATCACCACAACACTTTCGCTGAGCCCCTTGGCGCGGGCGGTGCGCACATAGTCCTGATTGAGGTTGTCCAGCATCGCGCCGCGCATGTAGCGGCTGATCTGGGCGGTGGTCTGCAACGCCAGCACCATCACCGGCATGATCATTTGCTGAAGCTGGATTTTGAAGCTGGCCCAGTCATTGACAACATGGGTGGTGTCATAGATGGAGGGCAGCCAGCCCAGATAGACCGAAAAGATCACGATCAGCAGCGGACCGGTGAAGAACGGCGGGATCGAAAAGCCGATCATCGTGACAAAGGTACCGGCCTGATCAAAGATCGAATAATGGCGGTAGGCGGAATAGATCCCGATGGGAATGGCGATCACGATGCCGACCACATAGCTCAGCCCGACAACCCACATCGTCTGTGGCATCCGCTGAGCGACGATGTCCATCACCGGCGATCGGGTCTGCCAGGAGATCACGCGCAATTCACCCTGATAAAGGGCCGTGTCGGGCAACCATCCCAGCAGGAAGGACCGATTGGTCAGGTAGTCAATGAACACCTGCGGTTCGATCCAGAAGAACTGCACCAGCCATTTCCAGTACTGCACATAGACCGGCTGGCCGAGGCCAAGCGCCTCGCGCATCTTCTGTTTCACTTCGGGGGGAACGGTCAGGGGGACCTGTGCCATCGGGTCGCCGGGGGCGAGTTGCAACAGCATGAAAATGATAAGACTGATGAACAAAAGCGTCGGGATCGACAGCAACAATCGCCTTATTGTGAAGGTCAGCATCGGGGGCCATCACCTTTGGTCAGAAGTCTGGAAGGGTGAGGTGCGCGCAGGCCGCGCGCACCTGATGTGTCATGCTCTACGGGGTGCGCAAAAGCTGCGCACCCCTGAGGAAGATCACTCGGCGCGGTGCCAGTCTGCGATGTTCCACAGCTCGGAATCCCAGACGTTCAGCTTCACACCACCCAGAGAGTTGGCGTGGGCCGAAACACGGGCACGGTTCACCAGCGGCACGATGGTCATCGATTCAGAGGTGAGCATTGCGTTCATCTTCTTGGCAAGCTCCGCCCGCTTGTCGATGTCGCCAGTCTGTGCCAGCTCGTCAATCAGCGCGTCATAGGCAGGATCGCAGAAGCGGTTGATGTTCTCACCCTGCCACTGGCTGTCGGGCTTGGGCTCACCACCGCAACGGTAGGCGGCCAGATACTGCTGTGGATCTGTGCCGGAGAAGGTGTTGGCGTACATTTCCACATCCGCATAGAACTTCTGGAAAGTGTCAGGCGAACCTGGGTCACCACCGAAGAACACGGAGGCATCGAGGTTACGCAGTTCGGTTTCGACACCGATCTGGCCCCACCAGTCCTTGATCAACGCCTGGAAGTCCTGACGCACAGCGTTTGTGGAGGTCTGGTACAGGATCGCCAGTTTCACGCCATCCTTGTCACGCACACCGTCGCCATCGCTGTCAGTCCAGCCCGCTTCGTCCAGCAGCGCCTTGGCACCGTCGAGGTCCTGGGTCAGGCACTCTTCGTTGCCGGAGGCGTAGATCGCAGGTGCAGGCACCAGATCACAGGTGGGCGAGCCCGCCTTGCCGTAGCCCACTTCGGTCAGCAGTGCGCGGTCGATGGCCATGGACAGGGCACGGCGCACACGTTCGTCGCTCAGGAACGGATGCGGCTCTGCCACTGTTGCGCGTGTCTCTGGCGGGAGGTCGGGGGAGGGGTTCGTCAGGTTCATTTCCAGACGTTCCACCAGCGGACCAAAGCCTGCGATGGCCATGCCCTTGCCGCCTTCTTCCATCTTGGCAATCACGTCGGGTGCCAGCTGGAGGTTCCAGGCGTAGTCGAATTCACCGGTCTCAAGAACCGCACGGCCGGCTGCAACCGCGTCACCGCCCCCTTTGAAGGTCACGGAAGCAAAGGCAGGTTTGCCTTCTTCGCGGTAGTTTTCATTTGCGGCATAGCTGATCACGTCGTTTGGACGGAATTCCGTCACCGTGAAGGGGCCTGTGCCGATGGGGTTGAAGTTGGCCTCGGTGCACTCCGGCGCCTTGGCACCCAGACAATCGGCGAACTGTGCGGCCTGAATGATCGGGGACTGGCCGCCGACAAGCGGGCCATATGGGTTGGGCTTGGGCGCATCGAAAGTGACCTTGATGGTCAGATCGTCCACGGCCTCAACGCTGGATACACCGTCAAAGAAGGATGCAGATGCACAGCCGCCTTCGGGGTGCATGCAGTACTCAGCGGTGAATGCGACATCAGCGGAAGTCACGGGTGACCCGTCAGACCACACCAGCCCTTGCTTGAGCTTCCATGTGATCGAGGTCAGATCGGCAGATACGCCGCCATTGGCGACCGTTGGCACGTCCTCGGCCAGCCACGCAACCAGCGCGCCGGTCTCGTTGTAGCGCGCAAGCGGCTCCAGAACGAGCGAGGCAGATTCGATATCTTTGGTACCACCAGACAGATAGGGGTTCAGGATGGAAGGGGCTTGCCAGTAGATGATCTTGACTTCACCATCTCGGCCGCGTTCCTCGGCCATGGCCATGGGGGCAAATGCCGTCGCGGCAACAGCACCCATCAAAAGGGTTCTCAGCTTCATAATACTCTCCTTGTTGGACACCAGAAGTGTCGCTTGTTCTTTGGCAGGCGGTTTGTCCCGCCATTTGTGGTTCCGCAACAGGATCAAGAACGCAGGCTACTGCCTTGTTTTGTAACCAAGGCCTGTTGCTGCGCTCACAGATAACTGCGAAACCGCATACCCTTATCGAAACAGGTTTAGCCACAAATGCAAGCATTGAGTTCAGGTGAGCGCCATGAAATCGCACCTTGATGATCCACATTGTTTGACACCCCCGGCGGAATGCCCGTAGCGTCTGTTAACGATATATCCACAGGACCGGGGATCTCATGCTTGATCAAACTGCCAAGGCGCCCATCGCTCAGATCCAGGGTCTGAGGGTTGAGTTTCAAACGAAGGATGGTCCGGTTGTCGGTGTGGAGGATGTCAGTTTCGACATCCACCCCGGAGAGACGGTCTGCGTGGTGGGCGAATCCGGGTCCGGCAAATCGGTATCCTCGCTGTCGCTGATGCGTCTGGTGGAATACGGCGGCGGTGAGATCGCCAGCGGCAAGCTGCTGTTTGATCGCCTCCAGGGCGGCAACGTTAACCTGGCCGAAATGGAACCCGGCCAGATGCGCGACATCCGCGGCAATGAGATCGGGATGATCTTTCAGGAACCCATGACTGCCTTGAACCCGGTGTTCACGGTCGGCCGCCAGATGACCGAAGGGTTGCGGCTGCACAAGGGGCTCAGCAAGTCGCAGGCCGATGAACGCGCTTTGGCGCTGTTGCAGCAGGTCCGCATCCCGGAACCCGCGCGGCGCATGAAGCAGTACCCGCATGAACTGTCCGGCGGCATGCGGCAGCGGGTGGTGATCGCGATGGCGCTGGCGTGTGAGCCGCGCTTGCTGATCGCGGATGAACCCACAACGGCTCTTGATGTGACGATCCAGGCGGAAATCCTCGCCCTGATGGACCGCCTCAAGCGTGAAACCGGCACGGCGGTGATGTTCATCACCCACGACATGGCCGTCGTGGCGCAAATGGCCGACCGCGTGGTGGTCATGTTCCGCGGCAACAAGGTCGAAGAAGGCCCGGTTGAGCAGATTTTCGAGAACCCGCAACACCCCTATACCAAAGCCCTGCTGGCGGCTGTGCCCAAGCTGGGCGAAATGACCGGCAAGGCCTATCCCGAGCCGATGAAGCTGCTGGGCAGCGAAGACAAGGACATCGTGCCGATCAAAGGCACCGATGAAACCCTGTTGACGGTCAAGAACCTGACCACGCGCTTTCCGGTCACCGGCGGGCTGATGCGCCGTCTGGTCGCCAATGTCCACGCGGTGGAGGATCTGAGTTTTGAGATCAACAAGGGCCAGACGCTGAGCCTTGTGGGCGAATCCGGCTGCGGCAAGTCCACCGCCGGGCGCTCCATCCTGCGGCTGGTGGAGCCGATGTCAGGTGAAGTGAACCTTGCAGGCACCGATATCATGGCCCTGAACCAGAAAGACCTGCGCACCGCGCGGCTGGACATGCAGATGATCTTTCAGGACCCCTTTGCCTCTCTCAACCCGCAGATGCAGCTGGCCGATCAGGTGGCCGAACCTATCCACAACTACGCGACCCTGACCGGGGATGCGGTGCAGGAACGCGTGGAGATGCTCTTTGACCGGGTCGAACTGCCGCGCAGCTTCATGCGCCGCTTCCCGCACGAACTGTCAGGCGGCCAACGCCAGCGCGTGGCGATTGCCCGTGCCCTGGCGCTGAACCCCAAGCTGATCATCGCGGATGAAGCGGTCTCCGCGCTGGATGTGTCGGTGCAGGCGCAGGTGCTCAACCTGATGTTGGAGCTTCAGGCGGAGATGGAGTTGAGCTTTCTCTTTATCTCCCACGACATGGCGGTGGTTGAACGTGTCAGCCACGATGTCGGCGTGATGTATCTGGGCCGGATCGTCGAACTTGGCCCCCGCTCGGCGGTCTTCGAGAACCCGCAGCACCCCTATACGCAGGCCCTGATGAAAGCGGTCCCCATCGCCGACCCGCGCAAGCGCAAGGACGAAAAAGACCTGAATTTCAAGCCGATCCCGTCGCCCATCCATCCCGCCAGCTATCAGCCCGAGCCGTCCGTCTACCGCGAAGTCGGACCGGGGCATAAGGTGCTGGTGACCGATAGCGGGTATTGAGCAGTGCCGTGCGACTGACACAGATCACGCCTTTTGTGCCCTGTACGTCGCTGGACCGGCAAATTGGATTTTACCGCGATGTCCTTGGCTTCACGCTTGGGTTTCAGGCTCAAAACTACGCATTTCTGCGCCGGGATGCTGTCGCACTGCGGTTGGTGGAGGTTTCCGCTGATGTGGATCTTGGCCTTCCCGACCGGGAAGGGTCGTTCTACATTGATACCCAAGGCCTTGACGCGCTCTATCTTGCGTTGAAGCCTGCGCTGGATCGGCTGCCGCCCGCCCGCGTGCGCCCGCCATTTGATCAACCATATGGCCAGCGCGAGTTTCACGTGGCAGACGAAGACTGCACTTTGGTATTTTTTGGTGAGGCAATCGCGCGATGACCCAACGACTAACCCCGCTTGAGCTGATGACCAAACTCATCAGCTTTCCCACCGTCAGCCGCGACACCAACATCCCGCTGATCGACTGGGTGGCGGAATACCTGTCCAGCCATGGCATTGAAAGCCACCGCTACATTGATCCCGACCAGCCCAAACATGCGCTCTTTGCCCATGTGGGCCCTTGGGAAGAAGGCGCGGTTGTCCTGTCGGGCCACACCGATGTTGTGCCCATCGACGATCAACCCTGGGACACCGACCCGTTCACTGTCGTCGAGAAGGACGGCAAATACTTCGGCCGTGGCACCTGCGACATGAAAGGGTTTGACGCGCTGGCCCTCTGGGCATTGGTTGAGGCAAAATACGCGGACATCAAACGCCCCCTTCAGATCGCGTTCAGCTTTGATGAGGAAGTCGGCTGCACCGGTGCCCCTCCGATGATTGAGGCGATGCAGCCTGTGCTGCCCAAAGGCGACATCGTGCTGGTCGGAGAGCCGTCTTCGATGCAGGCCGTCACAGGCCACAAGGGTGGTAATGGCTTTGTCACCGAAGTCGTGGGCCATGAGGTGCATTCCTCCATCATGCACACTGGGGTCAATGCGATCATGGCAGGGGCCAAGCTGATCGAATGGGCCAACGACATGAACACGGAAAACATGGCCCGCAAACCCGATGAGATTGCCGCCCTGTTCGACCCGCCTTTCACGACCGTCCATGTCGGCATGATCGAAGGTGGCACAGCACAGAACATCACCGCAAAGCGCTGCACCTTCGATATGGGGTTCCGCGTGGTGCCGGGCGAAGACATGGTGAAATGGGGGGCGGCATACCTCAAGAAAGCCGCAGAAGTCGAACGCCAGATGCAGGCCGTGGTGCCAGAGACCTACATCAAGATCACCCCGCGTTTTGACGTCCCCGCCCTGCGCCCCGAAGAGGGCGGCCCGGCAGAGACGCTGGTCCGCCAGATCACCGGCGACAACGCCACCCATCAGGTCAGCTATGGCACCGAAGCGGGACAGTTTCAGGATGCCGGATACTCCGCCGTCATCTGTGGCCCCGGCAGCATCGATCAGGCCCATCAGCCCAATGAATACATTGAGGTCAGCCAGTTCAACGCAGGCCATGATTTCATGAAGTCGCTTCTGGCGCGTCTCGCGGCCTGAGGGCGCCATGGCCCGTTTTCCGATCACGGCGGACACCGCTGTCAGCTATCCCGGCCCGCCGCCTGCGCGCGCGGATGTGGTTGTCATCGGGGGCGGGGTGATTGGCGTCTGTACGGCCCTGACCCTTGCCGAAGCAGGGCAGCGCGTGACCCTGCTGGAAAAAGGCCGCATCGCCGGAGAGCAGTCTTCCCGCAACTGGGGCTGGATCCGCGTGCAGGGCCGCGACCCGGCTGAGATTCCCATCATGCAGGACGCCCGGCGCGCCTGGATTGACCTGGCGCGGCGCACCAATGCGGATTTTGGTCTGCATCAGGGCGGCACCGTCTACATGGCGCGGTCAAAGGCGCAGCTGGCCGCCTACCAGAACTGGCTGGACATCGCGCGTGCCCACGATCTGGACAGCGAAATGCTCAGCGCGGCAGAGACAAGAACGCTTTACCCCGGCTTTCAGACCAGCGCTATTGGCGCGTTGCGCACCCCCTCTGACATGCGGGCAGAGCCGCATCTGGCAATGCCCGCGCTGGCCGCCATCGCCGCGCGCGCAGGCGTGACCATCGTGGAAAACTGCGCGGTGCGCAGGCTCGACATTGCAGCGGGGCGTGTGGCGGGCGTGGTGCATGAAGCGGGGATGATCAAGGCCGACAGCGTGGTGCTGGCGGGCGGCGCATGGTCGGCCCTGGTTCCTGCCAACCACGGCGCGCGCCCGCCACAGCTTTCGGCGCGCGGTACCGGGCTGGCGGCCCCACCCCCGCCCGAAGGGACCCTGGGCACCGCCAGCGATGGCCGGGTGGCGTTTCGAAGGCGTGCCGATGGCGGCTATACGCTGGCCCCGCCCGGCATGTCCGAACTCTACATCGGCCCGGATGCGGTGCGCGCGCTGCCCAAATATTTGCCGCAATTGCGCGCGGCCCCCTGGGCGCAAAGCTACAAACCACTGGCCCCCCAAGGATACCCCGACGGCTGGGCCACCCCGCGCCGCTGGTCCGGTGATGCGGTCACGCCGTTTGAGCGGATGCGCGTCCTCAACCCCAATCCCAGCGCCCGCCGGGTCAAGCGCATGTTGCAGGCCTTTGCCGCGGCATTTCCGCAGCTGCCTAAACCGCAGGCCCGCCAGACATGGGCGGGCATGATCGACACCATGCCGGATATCGTGCCCGTCGTGGATCACTGCGCGGCCCTGCCGGGGCTGGTGATCGGCACAGGCATGTCCGGGCACGGCTTTGGCATCGGGCCGGGAATGGGGCAGGTGCTGGCGGCTCTGGTCATGAGCGTGCCGGTAGGGCATGATCTTGCCAGATTTCGTGCGGACCGTTTTGATGATGGCAGTCCGATCATCCTGCCCCCCCTATGACGGGTCTGACCCGGAAAGATACCTGATGCCAATCAAGAACCGCTTTGCCGAAACCCATGCCGAAATCGCCGGGTGGCGGCAGCACATCCACCAGAACCCCGAACTGGGGTTTGAGGAACATGCAACAGCCGCCTATGTGGTCGACCGCCTGCGTGACTTCGGCATCACTGACATCACCACGGGCATCTGTCAGACCGGTGTGGTGGCGGTGATCGAAGGCAAGGCCAACACCTCCGGGCGCACCATCGGGCTGCGCGCCGACATGGACGCGCTGCCGATCATGGAAGCCACGGGGCTGCCCTATGCCTCCCAAATCCCCGGCAAAATGCACGCCTGCGGCCATGACGGCCACACCGCGATGCTGCTGGGGGCCGCGCAATATCTGGCGGAGACGCGGAATTTCGACGGACGCTGCGTGCTGATCTTCCAACCCGCCGAAGAAGGCGGCGGCGGGGGCAACGAAATGGTCAAGGAAGGCCTGATGGAACGGTGGTCCATTGATGAGGTCTACGGCATGCACAACATGCCCGGCTATGACGTGGGCAAATTCGCCATCCGTCCCGGTGCGCTGCTGGCGGCTGCGGATCAGTTCGACATCACCATTGAAGGGCAGGGCGGCCATGCGGCGGCCCCGCATGAAGCCGTCGACACCAATCTGGCTGCCGCCCATGTCGTCGTTGCCCTGCAATCCATCGCCAGCCGCAGCGTCGATCCTGTGAAACAGGTCGTTGTCTCCGTCTGCACTCTGCGCAGCGACACGGTCAGCCACAACATCCTGCCGCAAACCGTCCAGTTGATCGGCACGACCCGCACGCTCGACGAAGATGTGCGCGACCTGACGGAGACGCGCCTGCGCGAGATTGTGAGCTTCACCGCGCAAGCCCATGGCTGCACCGCTGACATCACCTATGACCGGGGCTATCCGGTCACCGTCAACCACGACCGGGAAACCGACTATGCCGCTGATATCGCGGAAAAAGTGACCCCCGACGTCTGGCGCGACACCCCGCCGATCATGGCGGGGGAGGGCTTTTTCTACATGCTCCACACCCCCCCCCGCGCCTATATTATGCTGGGCAACGGCCCTGGGCCGACGGTCCACCACCCCCTGTATGACTTCAAAGATGATGCGATCCCCCCAG
>Ga0160419_100705_pt1 | contig 18645 bp, 30 predicted proteins | sample CelAP2metagpilot_2_FD_108196 | JGI IMG/M metagenome (GOLD analysis project Ga0160419, IMG submission 108196) | Phycosphere-associated microbial communities from Cellana algal ponds in Kailua-Kona, Hawaii, USA - Cellana AP2-4-25 metagenome pilot ... | reverse complement strand
CGTTCCTTCATTACACACACCATATGCCCAACGACATCCACTCGCCCTCCCTCACTCCCTTGCTCTTTTCCTTCCTTCCTTCCTCCAGGCTCCCCTCCTCGCTCCTCGTTCCTTCAATACACATACCATGTGCCCAACGACATTCTGGCGGCCGATGGCGTCAACATGTTGACCGTTACAATCGAACCAGCGCTTGAGTACACGGGTAAGAAGGGAGGGAGGGAGGGAGGGAGGGAGGGAGGGAGGGAAGAGTAGCGCTGCGCTGAGGCATCTCCATAAGAATCCTACTGCAATCTGAGCTCCCCTCCCTCCCTCCCTCCCTCCCTCCCTCCCTCCCTTCCCAGGGCAAGAGCGCGCGGAATACCCTTATTCAGTGCCCGAGGTGCTTTTTTTTAACACATGGCCGGGCTACAGCGCCAAGAACTTCCTCCGCAAGACCTCCTCCGACTTTGGGTTGGTCCCTCCCTCCCTCCCTCCCTCCCTTCCTTCTTTCCTCTTCTCTCTCTTTTCCCTCGTGCCCCTTTCTGGTTCGTGATTTACGACCGACCGACCGACCGACCTCCTTCCCTCCTTCCTTCCCTCCCTCCCTTCCGACCACAGGTGGGACTGGGGTCCGGCCTTTATTCCTCAAGGCATCATTAAGGGGGTGCGTCTGTTCAAGGCGTCGGTGGGCGAGCTCAGTGACGTGCTCATCACGCAGGTAGGGAGGAAGGGAAGGAGGGAGGGAGGGGGGGAGTGGAGGACCTTTGCCCTCGATTAACCACAGGCCGTTGCAGAACCTCACCCTCCCTCTCTCCCTCTCCAGGAACCCAAATCCGACGGATCTGTTGTCATCACAGCCACGGCCCTCATCTCCCACGTCCCCGCTGCAGTGCAGACCAGCCTCAGCCTTGACCTCCAGGTAGGGAGGGAGGGAGGGAGGGAGGGAGGGGAGGGGAAAGGGAGGAAAGAGTGGCAGCGCATGAATCAAAGTCTTGGAAGGAGGAAGGGAGGGAGGAAGGGAGGAGGCAGGAAGGAAAGAGGGCGAGAGCAACCAAACAGCGATGGCCTCCACCTTAAATCAAACATATTAACCTCGAACTACCTTCTACCTTCCTCTCCTTGTCCTTCCTTCCACAGGAGAGTGGCAATGCTCCCTACTCCACCACCGTCACCCTCGAACCCGGCGAGAACGAGGTCCGCCTCCCTCCCTCCCTCCCTCCCTCCTTCCTTCCTTCCTTCCCTCCCTCCCTTCTTCTCTTGGAAACCTCACGTGACCCTCCCTCCTTCCCTCCCTCCCTGCCCAGGTCATCCACTCCTTCACGATCCTCAAGCCCGAGCTCTGGTGGCCCGTGGGGCTGGGGGAGCCGCACCTCTACAAGCTGCACGTTGACATGGCCGGTCAGAGCAAGGTAGGAGGGGAGGAAGGGAGGGAAAGACAAGAGGGGATGGTGGTCAAAATGAGTGAAAGAAGCGACCAAAAGCGGGCCTCATCCTTCCGCTGACCTTTGCCTCCCTCCCCCCCTCCCTCCCCCCCTCCCTCAGGTGAAGAACGTGGGTATCCGTACAGTGCGCCTGGTGGAGGAGCCCGTGCCCGGCTCGGAGGGCCTCTCTTTCTACTTCGAGGTTAACGGCGTTCCGATCTTCTCCAAGGGCGCCAACCTCATCCCCCTGGGGGTGTTTTACAACGAGGTGGGTAGCCCCCCCTTCCCTCCCTCTCTCCCTCCCTCCTTCCCTCACATCTCGTTGACTTTCTGCCCTTGCTCCTGTAGGGTCGGATTTTTTTCCTCCCTCCCTCCGCCTCTAGCCGGTTCTGACCTTCCCTCCCTCCCTCCCTCCCTCCCCACCCCCACAGGCGGACGACGAGGACATTGAATGGCTCCTCCAATCATCCGTTGACGCCAACATGAACATGCTTCGGTACGCGCCCCTCCCTCACCCCTTCCCTCCCTCACCCCCTCCCTCCCTCTTTCCTCCACTCAACTCTCTCTCTCCTTCTCCTCTCCTATCTCCCCTCCCTCAGCATTTGGGGCGGAGGTTACTACCAGCCCGAGTCTTTCTTCAACATGGCCGACGAGAAGGGCCTCCTTATCTGGAGTGAATTCATGTTTGCTTGGTACGTGCGTGCCCCTCCCTCCCTCCCTCCCTCCCGCCTCATCGTCTTTTCCCTTCCCTTTTTCCCTCCCTTCCTCCCCCCTTGTACAGCGCCCTCTATCCCCGTAGCACGGATTTCTTGGCTCTGGTGGAGGCGGAAGTCACCCAGCAGGTACCTACGTCCTCCCTCCCTCCCTCCCCTCTCTCTCGATTTAACCCTCCTCCCCCCCTCCCTCCCTCCCTCCCTCCCTCAGGTCCGGCGTCACCAGTCCCACCCCAGCATAGCATTATGGGGGGGCAACAACGAAAACGAAATCGCTCTCACGTGGTTTAAGCAAAGCACCGACAACCGGTAAGTAGGCAGCCCCTCCCTCCCTCCCTCCCTCAGTGACCTCTACGTAGTGGACTACGTGGAGCTGTACATCAACACTATCCACCGCGTGGTACATGCCCTTGACTCACCCTCCCTCCCTCCCTCAGTGACCTCTACGTAGTGGACTACGTGGAGCTGTACATTAACACTATCCACCGCGTGGTACATGCCCTGGACCCGGCCCGTGCGTGGGTCGATTCCTCGCCTGCCAACGGCGTGATTGCCGAGGTAAAGGAGGGGGGGAGGAGGGAGGGAGGGCAAAAAGGAAGAAGGAAGCGAGGGAGGGAGATCAGGAAGGAGGGAGGGACGGACGGAGGGACGGAGGGACGGACGGAGGGACGGAGAGTGGGAAAGGTGTGCATGCATGTAGGGTGCTGTCCGGGGGCGATGACGATCCCTCCCTCCCTCCCTCCCTCCCTCCCTCCCTCCCTCAGGACCCGTACATCAAGCGGTGGGGCTATCCCGGAGACTTGACCTACGGTGACCTCCACCACTACGACTTCTACTCCGACTGCGAGCTCCCTGCTTCCTTCCCCAATGCCCGCTTTGTCAGCGAGTTCGGCTTCCAGTCCCTGCCATCCTTCGAGACGTACAGTAAGGTACGTACGCGGCTGTCCTCCCTCCCTCCCTCCCTCTGCTCTCGCCCTCCGCCCACCCATCGATCCCCCTTCCTTCCCTCCCTCCCTCCCTCCCTCCCTCCCTCCTGCCCAGGTGCTGGCCCCTGAGGACTACAACCGAAAGGGGGACATGCTTCTCTTCCGCCAGCGGCACGAGGGTGGGAATGATCAGGTACAGACAGAGGGAGGGAGGGAGGGAGGAAGAGAGGGAAGGAGGGAGGAAGGGCATGCGCAGGTACTCGTCCTTTGTCGTCCCAAGATTTCCCATCCTTCCCTCCCTCCCTCCCTTCCTCGCCCTAAGCCCCCAGTCGGCTTCCACCCGAATTCCCCCTTTTCAAGTCTTCCACTCCTAACCCCCCCCACCCCTCCCTCCCTCCCTTTCTCCCTCCAGCTGGAGTACATGATCGACCTCCACTTTAAATTGCCTCCCGCTGAGGCCTCGGCGAATCAGAGCCAGGCCAAGGTCTTTGACGACTACATCTACCTGACGCAGGTAGGGAGGAAGGGAGGGTGTTTGATGCTCGTATCCGACAGCCTTACACGCAGCGAGGGCCTCAACTTTCCTCCCTCCCTCCCTCCCTCCCTCCCCCTTGGGCAGCTCCAACAGTCCCGGTGCTACGACACGGCCATCAGCAGCTGGCGCCGGCATAAGGCCACACCAGCCAGGACTATGGGCGCCCTCTACTGGCAGCTCAACGACGTCTGGCAGGTAGGGAGGGAGGGAGGGAGGGAGGAGGGGGGGGTATGGGCATTTTGCTTTCGTGTCCGTTGCAGAAAGGTACGTCGCCTCTCTTCCATCATCGCCTCCCACCCCCTCTCCCTCCCAGCATGGTCCTCCTCCTCCCTCCGTCTCTCACCTTCCTCCCTCCCTCCCTCTCTTCCTCGCAGGGCCCCACATGGTCCTCCATTGAGTACGGCGGGAAGTGGAAGCCTCTCCACTACGCCCTCAAGAAAGTCTTCGCGCCCGTCCTCGTCTCCGGGTATCATGACCCGGCCACGGGCACGGTCAATGTCCACGTCACCAGGTGCCTCCCTCTTTCCCTCCCTTCCTACTTTGCGATCTAACTCTACTCAGTCCAGCGTTGCCACCTGACCCACCCTCCCTTCCTCCCTCCCTCCATCTCCCCAGCGACCTCAAGCCCTCCGACCGCACCGAGGGCGTCCTGCGCACTCGCCTCTACGCCTACAAGGACAGCAGCGTGCCCTTAAATGAGTGGAACGAGACCGTTGCCATGCAAGGAAATGATAGGTGCGCCCTCTCTCCCGTTCTCCTCCCCTCCCTCCTTTCCACTGTGTTTGCGAAAGTACTTTCCTTCCCCTCCCTCCCTCCCTTCCCAGCACCATCACCCTGCAGTCCACCAGCAGGACTTTCCTTCCTCACCGCCACTCCCTCCCTCTCTCCCACCCTCCCATCCTCCCTCCCTCCCTCCCTCCCTCTTCCCCAGCGCCCTCGTCCTTGAGTCCACCAGCAAGGCCCTTCTACTCGGCAAAGACCTTGTGCCCGCTCAATGCTTCCTCGAAACAACCTTCATCCCCACCCAGGGCGAACCGACCTCGACACGTAAGCAAAGAAGGGAGGGAAGGAGGCAAGGAGAGAGGCGTACGGCTACCATAGTGACCTCCTCCATGACACTCACGCTCCCCCTCCCTCCCGCCCTCTCTCCCTCCCTTCCTTCCTGCCCATCAGTCCTCCACTTCACCGTCCTCAAGGAAGTCCTTCTCCCGGCCACTACCGTCACCATCCAAGCCCTCCCTCCCCCTTCCTCCCCCCCTCCCTCGCCTGTTCCCTCCCCCACTCCTGTGGAACTGAGCGTGACTGCGAATAACACAGCGCTGTATGTCTTCATTGAGGCCATCGGCTTCCCAGGCTCTTTTTCGGACAATGCGTTCCATCTCCGGAAAGGTGAGGAGAAGCACGTCGTATTCACGCCGAGGAAGGGAGGGAAGGAGGCAGGGAGGGAGGAGCTCTTAGCCAGCCTGCAGGTGCGGTCGTTGTATGACACCCTGCCGGTGGGAACAGCAGCAGCAGCAGCAGGACCGGCGGTGGCCGTGGGAAAGGCGAAACATAAAAAGATGGAGGACTGGGAAGCGGAGAACGTGAGTCGGGTCATGGGAAGGACGGAGGGAGGGAGGGAGGGAAGCACGGCGCAGCTGATGCGGTCGCCTTCAATGTTGGTGATGAGCAAGGAGGGAAGGAGGGAGGGGGGGAAGAGGAGGGTGGTGCAGGTCAAGGAGGAGGGAGGGCGTAAGCTGCGAGGAGGGGCAGCGATGTCTCGAGATTTGTAATCAGATTCAGATGGGCGAGGGAAGGAGGGGAAGTTGGTTGATGCGTGAGGGAGGGATGAAAGGAAGAGGAGGGAGTGAAAGAGGGTGTACATGCTTGTGGATGGAGAGAATGAGAGATGGACCGAGTAGATTTACACGAAGCAGGGAGGGAAGGAGGGAGGGGGGGAGGGAGGAAGAGAAGAGGAGAAGAGGAGAAGAACAGCCGCCGCGCATGTGTGCGGAGTAACAGTAGGTCTGTCTAAATAGTAATAGCGACGATGTAGTAGAGGAGGAGGAGGCGGAGGAGGAGGAGGAGGAGGAAGGTGGCCCTTGGTGAGGACACCCCTCAGCCCCTCTTTTTTTTTCTCACACCCACCCACCTGCTGGCAGGACTCTTCCACCTCTCGCCTTGACACTTTCCTCATGCCTCCATATGTTTCCCATCAGCCTTTTTCTTATGCATTCAAATTCAAATTTAAAATGAAGGAGAAAGATTTGGATAGGATAAGAAGGCAAATGGCGTGAAATGAGCTCTCTCACGATGAGAAGGCTGATATGATAATAGTTAAAATAATGATAATAATAATAATAATTAGGGATTGAAGGAACAACGCACGGAGATAAGATGATGGAGAGCGAAGGGGTAAGGAGGGAGGGAGGGAGAACGGGCATGGCCTTGAGCCATGCCGATGGGAATAGGTGTACACACGTGAAGAGGTAATAGAGAGAGTGGACGAACGAGTGAGCAGGCGAAGGAAGAAGGAGTGATGAAATCGGAAGGACGTGATTCGGGAGCTGGAGAGAAGGAAGAGAGATATAGGGAAAAGAGATGGAGGAAGAGAGAGGAAGGGAAGGGAGCGAGAGAGAAAAGTGGGAGTAGGGGAATTCGGGAGATGGCAGTAAGAAGAGAAGAGAATGAATTTATGCACGCACGCAGACACACACTCATTCACACAAAGAGACAAACCAACAACAAGAAGGACACGAAGTACTACCACCGCCTGGCACAACGCCCAGATGAAGATGAAGAAAAGAATCAAATTGAGACGAGACCCAGGGCACAAGGCTGCTGCACGCCTGTCTCACCGTGGCCGCTCGCGGATTGACGCGATCATAAAAAGAACGTTTGACGATTATATATATATCGGCTCTATTTTTCCTTTCGTTCAATTAATCGTTTCCTTCTTCTTTTGGGCTCTTGACCTGCCTGGGTCTGCCAGTGACGAGGTAGTGACTTCCTTCCCCGTAGTGCCTCTCCATCATCTTTCCTACTTCCACCGAGTCAAGCCACTGCTTATGATCCCTTTTGTAAATGAAAAATACAGTGGAAAATATATATTCAAAACACATGTATGGCCCACCCTTCTCCCCTCCTTCCTTCCCTCCCTTCTCATCCTTCCTGCCGTCCGCCTCCCTTCCCCTTGGCCATCCCCGCTGGTGGAGTGTACAGGGAAGCCCGCCTCTTCTCTTTCTGGGCCTCTAAGGATACCCGCAGCATATGCACCTTCTTTATCCTCTCCTTCTCCGCCGCCGCCACCTCGGCCTGTCGTTTTGCGAGCCGTGCCTGATCTTCTGCCCGCTTCGTGGCCTTCATCCCGTCCTCTTCCTCTTGCTTCCGGCGGTGTTCCTCGAGAAGCGCACGTCGTTTCTCTTCGCGTTCCCGTTGTCGGGTGGCCCTTTGCTCGGCTTCAGCTTCCTTCTTGGTGGTCATGGCTCGACGGTATTCTTCGCGGATGTCGGCCCGGGCGGCTTCTTGCTTTGTGTGGTTGGGGGAAAGGGTGTGGGAGAGCGAAAAAGTGTGGGAGGGAGATGGGAGAGACCAGGTGAGCAGTGCAAAAGCGGCCAAAGGGACGCTCAACGGACAATCGAACGACCAGACTTTGAGTATATTTTCATTGTTCCCCAATCACTCACCTCTATATCTCGCTGTTTCTTGACATTACGAAAGGCTTCTTGCTGAGTTCGAAGGGCCTCCGCTTTGTCCTGTTTCTTGCGCTGGGTTTGTTCCTTCTTCATTGCCTCCCGCTGCTTGTGTACATTCTCGCCTCGAGCAATCTCGTCTTTCTCCATCAGCTCCTCCTGCGTTGTGAGGTTTCAGAGGGGAGGATACAAGGCGTGAATATGCCTGGTAGGATGGGCCATTCACTCCCTAAGACCTCAGCTATGGCACCCTATGCCTACGCCTCTCTGGTGCCAGGGACAAGCTTTGCTGATATCACGTGGAAAGCCATCCCTACATAGGACAAGCTGGCATACTGACTCAACACAGCAAACCATACACAACTCACCGTGACCTTGAGCATGCGCTTCATCTCCCATGCATTTTCCCAGGTGGACTTTCCTCCCTCTTGCTTTTTCTCACCGCCGTTGCTGGTGGGTGAGGGTCCTTTGTGGTTGTTGCAGTAAAGGGTTTGCAGAATTTGTTGGTGGCCTTGTGAATAAAGGGTGGCAAGAAGAATACGCCTCGCTTACCTGCTGTAGTGTCAAGGGGAGCTGTGGTGGCGGGAGTCTGGTTTAGGTAGGAGGCCGCTTTAATGGGACTCAGTGCGCACAGGAAGTTTAACAGCGGCATAATTTCTAGTTTGCTGTGCCTGTCGTCTGCGAATGGGTGGGGTGGCTTGTTTGAAAATATGTTAAGAAAGACAGGCACCTTAGCGGCGTTTGCCGTGCGTCGCTGGAGTTTGAAGCAACGCGAGCGAACTCAAAAACGACCGATATGAGGGTGAGTAATGAACTCCTCTTGACGAGCGCAAAAACATCGGGCAGCCGCAACGCCATGCCGTCACAACAGCGCCTATGCATAATCGCATATTTCTGTCTTTCTTTATTGACGCTCCAAGCTATACGCAATCTCAAGGCATCCTCGCGAAAACGCACAAGGTAGCCTTGGCTTCGACCTCCCCCCTCGCCTATCTCCTCGTCGCTTTGCTTTCGGTCCCCATCGACCATGGCTGCGCCTCCACCCCTCCCGTTCATCAAACGCCGCGGGCTGGTACTCTATGAAGATGATAATGCCGTCGCCACGACAAGCACAGCATCAGCCTCCACGAATTCTTCCCGCTCGCTGCTTCCGGGAAGCGACGACAGCCCTCCCAGCACAAGCACGGATCGAGCCCTCGCACCCACCTGTACCATACCACCGATGATCTATCCGTTCTACTTTGTATCCTTCAATATTCCCGAGCTAACCTTTATCCAAGACCCCTGGCGGCTCCCCACCCGGTGGGAGCAGACAGACGCTTTGCGCTCAGTTCTCCACCAAGGGGGGCGGGTGGCGCGGCCCTATACCTTGTCCATTGAAGACAAGATCGTCCATCCTGACCCTGCTCGACGATGTCACGTAGAATGGGATCCGAAGTCTCAGAAATTCTGTCTCAACGAGCAGTACATGCAAGTCTTGGACCAGGCCTTGGACGTGGCAAGAGAAATGGGTATTCGATTAATCCTTCCGCTTATCGACCAGTGGACATGGGTGGGTGGAGTGGAAAGTATGGCGAGATGGCGTGGGTTTGTAGGCAAGGACTGCGCAAGGGCTTTTTGGGAGGAAGATGTGTGCTTGCAAGATTGGGGCGAGGTGATCAGGGCGGTGGTGGGGAGGAGGAATACAATAAATGGTGCATTGTACCGGGAGGACCCCACCATCCTCGCGTGGGAAACGGGAAATGAATTGGACTGTCCCTCTGCATGGACGATTCGCATGGCGAGGATCATCAAGGAGGCGGATGAATGCAGACATTTGGTGATTGATGGCCACCACGGCGTAGACCCGGGCGTGCTGGGCGAGGAATCGATTGACATTGTCTCCCGTCATTATTATCCTTCGGGTGATGGGAGCACTGCTGACTCCCCCATCCTCTCTTCCATCACCACATGCACCCTCCCTCCCTCATCCTTCGTAGATGCCCTCTTCTCTGATCTCCACGCGTGCCAGGGCAAGAAGCCTTTCTTCGTGGGTGAGTTTGGATTCGCCTCTCTCTCGTCCACGGCCTCTTTCCTCTCCACCCTCGTTGCTCAAGCCCAAGCTGGACAAGGCGTCATTGGTGCCTGCCTCTGGAGCCTTCGCTTCCGATCTTTTCGCGGTGGCTTCTACTTTCACGAAGAGCCCTGGGGTTTCAATGTCTTTTGGGCCTACCACTGGCCCGGCTTTCCTTCCGGCGACCGCTACGACGAAAGAGGGATGATGTCACTGCTGCACACCTACGGCCATCTCTGCTTCTCCCATGACAGCGGCATAGGGCAAAATAGCAACAGCAAACCCTGTGTCTCTTTGCCTTCCATCCCTTTCTCACTTCCTCTTCCCGTGCCTGCCCCACCACGTCTTTTGTCTGTGACAGCCCAAGGCCTTCTCACCTTCCGGGGATCCACCAGCGCCCGTAGCTACGAGTTACATCGCTGTCGCGATATAGAGAACGGAGGAGGAAGGGGGGAAAGACGGGGAGGGGGGGACTGGATGGTGGTGGAAAGAGGGGTGATAGATTCTTGGGTTCCGGAGCAAGGGCAGGTGTTGGACAAGAGCTTAATGCGCTCCCCGCCGTCAGATTTCTTTTATCGCCTAGTGGCCGTGAATGAAACAGGGTGCTCCAAGCCTTCGGGTGTGTTGCCGTTGCAGCTCCCGAGGGTAGGAGAGGGGGCAACACTGGCTCCTACGGTGTATTACTTTATCGAAGAAACATCGCAGCATGTCATGCTGGTGGGACGACGCAATGTACTACCTCCTTCGCTTTTATGGGGATCGGAGCATGGGGAGGGTGAGGGGAAGGGGGAAGGAGGGGAGGAAGGCTGGTTGACGCGTGATTTGACGAAATGTATGGGGTTTCCCCGCGCGGCTGAGGGAGGAAGGGTGTGCGCGCTGGGTCCGGAAGAAGAGGGGTGGCTGGTGTATGGAGGGTGGGACGGGCACTTGGTCGAGGCGGACATTCAGAGCCGACGTGTCGTTAATCACCCACTCATTATTCGGGGTTCCCCCACTGTGTGGCGGGCGCCGACCTCAAAGGCAAGTCCTGACTCACTTGCTCGGGCCTGGGTGCGAGACGCGGAGATGGACAGGCTGTTAATGTTGTCCTTTGACATCGTGCGCGAGAAAAACACCTTAAAAGTAGAGGATGTCGCGTTCGACGGTCCAGAACTGCCAAGATTGGGCGGCGACCCTGTGGCGGTGAGTGCCAGAGAGGTTTGCTATGTGGGACATGACCAACGCTTATACCGAATAATGTTTTCGTTCGATGAGTCCTATTCACAAGAGAAGGAAGGGAGGGGGGGAGATAAAAGGGTGTCGTTCAAGTACACATTGGTTGACCACTCGGTCCGGTCGGGGATTCATGTTCGGAGGGGAGATGAGTTGCAGATTTTGGGCTGTCAAAAAGTGATATATGTCAGTGCGGAGGGAAAGGGGCACATAATTGAGGAATCGAGGGCGGATGGGACGAGCGAGGAGGTGTGGCTTGTGACGGATCACACGGTACTACATGGGGCGTCGCCACCAGTGGTGGGGAGTGTCCGGGTGTTTCCACACCCCGTGGTCCAGGTGTCGTTTCAGAGTGCAGCCGACCGGCATTGGTATCAGTTATGGTGGGCGGGAGAGAGCTGGCGGGTCAGTCGGGAGGTGGGTGGTGATGAGGTGGTAAAGCCTTGTCGTTAATGAGCTGAAGGAACAAAGAATAAGTAAATGCAAAATAGATTGACGGACGTATGAAGCAGTCGATGACGAGGTCGAATCAGCAGAAAATAAAGTCATGCCCTCCTTTCGTATACAGGTTTGTCATTGGTATTCCAAGACATGCTCGATATACGTCGTTTGAATTGCATTTGATTCATTTTGTTTGTGCCATTTCAACCATCCCCTCGGGTCCCTTCCCTCTCCCTCCTAGTAAATATGGATTAGAGTGTAACCCATGGTCCAGAACAGTAAAAACGACAAGACATGATTCGCCACGCCAGCCAGCAAAAATGCGTACCATTTGGTAGGAAAATACGTGGAGATGTCTCCCGTCAATTTCATTTTGAATAGCAGGCCCAGGGACGTGAGGAGGTAGAAGACGAGAAAGGCCAGCGCGCCCTGTGTGATTGGGGAGGGTTGAGTTGACAAGGTCAGTGGTATCATGGAGAACGGCAGATGCAGTAGGAAGGTGCACGGGAGATGGGCAGGGAGACGGATAAATGCAAGGGTGACCTCTGCCTTATGCGAGGTGTCCTCTTTCCAGTCCTCCCCTCCCTCATTCTCGTACCTGCACGATGCCCGTTGCCCCCAACACGCCCGCCGCTGCCCCGGCAAAAATGGACATCAACCCTCGGACGTGCTCCACAACCTGGTTGTTGTGTGTAAGGGCAGGCATGGACAATTGCGAGCGGCTGGCGAGGTCAGCAGACTCGATGCTGGGAGCAGGGGCAGCCATCTGAGCCTGCATCATTGTAGGGTCCATCATGGTGGTCTGTTGCTTGTCCCGACTAGTGATGGCCTAGTGAGAGGGAGAATGGAGACGGAGGGCGTGAGTGTCCATAAGTAGATGCGTGTAGGTGTGTTGCTTGCTTGAGGCGGCATGGAAGCGAAGAAGCAGCAAGCAGGGAGTTCGCCCTTTTCTGCTCTCGAAGCGAGACGACAAAACATCTACGTTTTGAATCTTTCCCCGCCTTGCCACCTCCTTCATGTCCCTCCCCACCCTTCACTTGCATGGACTCAGTTGGTACTTAAGGTCGTAGGCTACCCCGTGTTCGACTGCCTGGCCCTCGTGAGGTCTCTTGAGGCCAGCAAACTAGCTCATCATGGTCACCGCGCTCACATGGGGGGCGTTGTCCTGGTCCCCGCTGCTCTGTACCCACCCACTCACACACTCGCACACGCAACACCATGACACAGAGCGGGCCCCAACGATGATGATGGTGCGCATCAAGGCGGCAGGATCATTCCTGTCCGTGGCGTGGCTGGCGGGGACTATGGCCGCTCAGGCGGCAGATCCCATGTCCTGCTCCAACTCCCACTTCCTTGCCTTGGTCGTGCCCGAGGGCAGCTCCGTCGACGTCCTGCGCATCCCCACGGTACGTCTGCAGGTGCTATTTTGGTGGAAAGTGGTAGTCTTTTTGGTCCGGGCCTTATCTTTTGATCTCGTCATCTCCGTCCGCCGTCACTCGTCCTCATCGCATCTCCGCACCGTTCTCCTCCGTCTCCTTCCGCTTCCTCCCCCCTCATGCACAGCCCGCAACGCACATTGCGTCCAACAAAGCCCCTGAAATCTCCGCGGCAGAACTGGAAGAAGTGCACCACCGCGTGCTGGGCCACCCGGCGCATGCCTACAAACAAGCCTTGCCTTCTCTGGACGTCTTTGCGTCGCACGGCGCAGGCGCGGTGTTTGTTGCTCTATTAGATGGCGTGGAGACGACAACAAGCTACGTCCAAGGGCTGCAGGCGGCTCGAGGCTTGTATCAGGCGCGCGTGGGAGGGTAAGTGAAGAAGGAAGGAGGAGGGAAGGAGAGAGGTAAGAGCAGCCCGGCAGACGTGAGGAGACAGGCAGGACGTACATGTAGACCTTTGTCATCTACACATCCCTTGTGATTCATTTTTCCCCTCACCTTTCCTGTACAGTCTTAAGGACCTGCATGCTGTAGCTAAACGCTACGCGGGCAATGCCACCTCCTCCTCCGCGTCTTCCTCCTCGTCCTCCTCCTCTTTCGTCGCCTGCATCGCTTGCGACCCAGCCACGCGTGACTTGCCCGTTTGCCAGCAGCAGCAGCAGCAGCAGGAAGTGGTGGCAATTGATCCGCTGTCGCAAAAGATTGATCTGTCCTTCATCGAGAAGGAGATGGAGGCGGTGGCCTCGGCGACCGAGATTGGTAACACGTTCAACGTCCACGGAGCGGTAGGGAGGGAGGGAGGGAGGGAGGGAGGGATGGAGGCGTGGATTACCGCATTGTCTCTTCTGATGATCGTTGGTTGTCATGACGCTATTATGTTCTCTCTCTCATTTTCCCTCATTCCTTCTACCTTCCCCCCCTCCCTCGCAGGCTGATCGCCGTTTCCTCTCCGAGCTCCAGGCCCTGCTTAAGCTCGTCACCCTCCTTCCCTCCACCCCTTCCCCCCCCTCGTCCTCCCCTGACTTCATCCTTTTCGCGGCTGATGGATTGCGGACCCTGCAGCTCACGTACGGCCCTTCCTCCCCCCCCTCGTCTCTGGCGAAGAGGATGATGGACGTGGCCATGGCCAAGACCAATCAGGTGTTGGGGGTGAAATACGGGGAGAAAGGTGGCGTGATCTCTGAAGTCTTGTTGAGGCAGACGGTGAGGAAGGGAAGGGGAAATGGGAGGGAATGATAATGCTCACTTTAACATGCAACAACGTGGAAAGGTAGATTGATGGACAGGACAGATGGCAGATGGATAGATAGATAGATAGATAGATGTGTAATCTACTCTCTCTCTACTTCTCTTTGGATGCACTCATATCTCTGACTGCCTCTCTATCTCATTTTATACAGATGCATTCATGTAACTGTCTGCATCCATCTCTCAATCTCTATCTCTATCTCTATCTCTATCTTTTCTCGTGTATCTGTCTGCATTTCTCACCGTATATAATTCATTGAAAACCACAGGGAGCCGTAACAGAGCCGATTGCCCCGAGAAGACGCCTGCAGGACGGGGACTCTGATAGCACACCCCTCACCGAGGAGGACATTTTTAATGTACGTCCATTGGCTTAACTCCCCTTCGGAGAAGGGGAAGGAAGGGTGAAGACACCTTCTCTGTTTGCATGGGTCGTGGAGTCTTACCCGTGAACGTTTTGAGCAGTCTTTGTCTTACCCCTCCTCCCTTCCCTCTCTTTCTCCCTCCCTAGGTAAACATCCTGACCTGGACCACCGTGGGCCTCATTCTCGTCCTGCTGCTGTCGCTCTGTCTCCTTTATGGTGCGGATTCGGGCCCCAGGGATTCCTTGTTGTACGCGAAGTTCTTGGCAGACACCTCGGGAGGGAAGATGGATTAAGGCGACAGGAGTAAAATGCTTCAAGGAAAATGAACGTGGGAAATGGTTTGTGTGTTTGGTATGAAGGGAGGGACGGGGAGGAAGGGAGGAGAGTGTAAAGAGGTGCGATGATGGCAGAGGAGGACCGTACGAATACATACGGAAATACAAGAGTCAAAGAAAAAACAAGAAAGGCGCTCATGATGCCTGTGTTGGTTATGCTCACGTGCTTGCTTACGGTGTTGCTTGTCAACCTCCCCGCTCTTTCTTCCTTTCTTCACAATCAGACGCAGATCCCCCACTTCCTACGCACACAGGGCCGGCAGAGAGCATGGAAGAACCATTACAACAAGGAGACCCACAGCGGCGGAAGCATATCACAAAACGGCCCGCGGAAGGGCCGTTTTGCGGGGATAGGCCTGCCTCCTGTACCTACTCTAATTATCCGCAATTGCAGCCCCAACAGCATCCGCAGCAGCATGAGAGGGATGACGAGGAAGAGGAACAGCGTAAGCGGGTCCGTGGCAGTGCTGCTATTGGTACTCTCACAACGAGCGGCAGCACAAGCATCCTCATAGTCCTCGACAGTGACGAGGAGGTGGCGGACGAGGAGCGTCTAGGGGAAGAGAGGATAGCACGAACGCAATCGGCAACAACAAATAATGCACCAGTTTCACCGTTGCTGCCGATACCACCCTGTCTACCCAGATCTTCTCATTGCCATCACCCCCGTCTTCACGCCCTCCTTGCCTCCCTTTCCTCCTCCTCATCCACCTCTTTCGAACTCCCTTCCCTCATCATCGTCGACTTGGACTACACTCTTTGGAAAGGCAACATTTCGGATCAACTTCCTCCCTTTGCCGCAACCAACCATCCCGACCACGTGCACGTTGGCGGCGTCTTCAGTAGTGGCGGTTGGGGAGGAGGGCGAGGTGGAGGAGGAGGAAGAGGTGGGCCGACCCTCTTTCGTTTGTTCCCGGAAACGCGCGAGGTAGGTCTTGTCTCCCGATGTTCGTGTCTGGGGTCCTCTTACTTTTTATCTCTTCCCCCTTCCTCCTCTTAATATCTTTCTTGGTCCGTTTTCCCTGCTTCCCCTTCCCTCCTCCCATTTCCTTAGGTTCTCGGTGCTCTTCACCGCACTAGAACTGTCACCCTAGCCATTGCCTCCCGCGCGCCCAACACCCAGGCAGCCGTCCAAATGCTGCAATTAATGAAACTGCATGCTTTCTTCCTCGCTTCTCCCTCACTCTCCTCCTCCAACCCCTCTTTCTCTTCCCCCTCCTCCGTCGTGGTGTTGGAAAAGGGGGACGAGGAAGGAAGGGAGGGAGAAGAAGGCAAAAGCAGAAGCGACGAGATGCTCATGCATATTTCCGCCGAGGGCTTTGGCAAGGCGAAGCACCTCCGGGAGATTCTGAGGTATGGCACCCAGAGACAAGTCGGCCTTACTCCCTTCTCTTATCGAAGCCTCTTCGACCCTTCCGTCTCATCCCACTCATTTTTTTTTAACCCTCACAAAACAGGACCGCCAAAGCAGAGGCGCACCAAGTCTTGTTTTTCGACGACCAAATGGGTAATCTGCAAGGTCCGTAGTGGCACTTGTCTTTCTTTTCACTCCATGCTGACATACTTAACGTGACTTTCCGATGTATGTATGTTTTTGTCCCTCCCCCTCATTCAACGCCTCATTCGCTGCCTCTTTGTCACAGATGCCCGCAAGCTGGGTTGTTGTGCTCAAGTTGTCACATCGACTGAGGGCCTGTCGTGGACTGCCCTAGAGAGTGGCTTGCGTGTGTACAGAGAGCAATGGCGGGCTCGGAGGATGATGGCAAAGCATTTTGTGAGGAAGTAGGTGGAAAGAGGAGGAAGCGATGGACAAAGATATGTAAAGAAACAATATATGGGGCAAACAGAACGTACAAGAATCAATATGTACCCCTCGATGCTGCATTTCTTTTATTAATCAATATGCAGGGTTGAGATAAAAGCGATGAAATGGGCGTTGTTTGCAGACCAAAACACGCTCTCGCTCAGTTCATGCCCTTTATGCGGCCTATTTGAGGACATGCAGTAAGTAATGATGCACTAAACAAGCATTGACGCAATGCCAAAGATCTATGAGGTATATTGTGACATTTGCGACGCATCCTTTCATGTTGTACACGCCCTTCGAACGCAGAAAAGAACCGGAAACACACAGTTTGCAGGGAGCGCTGCCAAAATAGACTGAGTAGGTGGCATCAGCTTAGCGGTTTGACATTAAAAGGTTTTTGAAATCACGTGTCTTAGAGCAGGATGAATGGATCTCACTGGCATAAGGTCGACGCTGCTGCTTGAGCTGTTGCCCCGGGCACGTAAAACCGACAAGGTGTAGGTCAAGCACACGACGCTGTCTTGAACTGAATCAGGTAACCAATAAGGAAAAAGTGTGGTGGCAAAGGATTCTCTCTCTAAAGACCCCTCCATGTCGCACATAAGCTTTGTGCTAGCGCAAACATCATATTTATGCCCAACACCCTCTCGAATTTCGCCTCTCGTTTCTCACAGCTACTATCCTCTATCCGTCATGCACATATTATACAGACAAATGGACATCCTCGTCTTTTGCCCAATTTTTCTCTATGCCCTTTTCCTTCCCATGCCTATCGCGGCTGACCTTGCCCTTCTTCCCACCCGGGACGCCGCCCGAGGCATGAGTTGGGAGCAGCTCGAGCACATTTTTAAGGAAGGCACGATTGACGAAGGTATCCCTGAAGGTTATTCCTACGGCTATGCTCTTGTCAACCCCACCTTTTCGGGTGCCATCCAGGTGGCTGCAGACATCTTTTGGAAAGGCAAGCGCCTCGAAGTCAAGTCAGGAGAGAACTGCCACGGGCGAGACTGTGGGCAAATGGGGGTGGTTCTGAACTACCTTGGAGCAAGCAACCGTGTCCAGTGGCAGGAAATGCCTGGTATTGCCTATATTGGTCAACTCAAGGACATCAAGTCTTCCCTCGAACCGCTACAGCTCGATGACAATCTCTCCATCATTGTCGATTATCAAAACGGTGGAGGTGATGAACTTCGCCTGGTCAACAGCAAAGAGAGGATCTACCTCGGACGAGGGGTAGATTGGGTGAGCCCGCGACTCTATGCGTACTTTGTCCTTCAATTCTACGACGTGCCACAGAAAGTAGAGCTATCATTCGGCACGGCTCATTATCACCAGGCACGAGAGAGGGCTTACCTTGCAGCAGGGGCAACTCAGGGGCCGGACCCGATGCAGGTGGTGCAGGCGATACCAGATACAGGACGGGAGGGGGGCTTGATAACTAGAAAATCAGAAAAGGTTGCAGCGATTGGACTGCTTAGTGGGGGTAAAACGACGACCATAGAGGGATCGGAGGCGCGCTTTCGGGGGAGCGGCGGTAGAGAGGGTAAGAGAGGGGACTAAACTCTGAGTGGAAATTATACAGGGATATTGTGAGGGGGAAAGCAGAGATTTCTAATCAGGAAAAATTCGTATAATTACGATGACAGAGGGTAAAGGACGACTGGAATTCGGAAGATTTACACGTAAATAAGTATCATCATGGCAAGAAAGGAAAAGCCAGGGTCCACTCAGCGAGCTCTTTTTCTGACGAGATTTCCATAAATTTAGCGCCTCGTCGTCCATCCCTTGTGAAAACTGCATCCTTTCTGTCTTACTCAGCACCATCACAATGGTGGGTCCGATGAGAAGGGGATTGCGAAGGTGAAGTAGGGGGGAGGAGGGTGTTGTGAGGAAGAGCAGTCGCAGGATATGAGGGACGCGAAGCAACACTATGGTGCTGCTGATCCTTGGAGAAATTAAGTCCATTATCACTAGAAGTTGTAAGATAGGTAGGGCATGGACGTGGAAAAATAAGTATACATCTATGATCTCCGCTGCAACTGTAGCTGCTGCTGCTGCCGCTGCTTCTACAGCTTCCGGTGTCATTCCTTGCTGAGCAAGACCAAAAGTCGAAAGGCCGGTCATTTAATCGGAATATTTGATATTCATTCACTGCCTCAATGCTTTCAAACCTGTTGGAAGGCTCGCAAAGAGGAAATCGCTCCCCAAAAATCGTCCGACCCCAACCAACGGCTTTCTGCGGGCTCTAAAACCGACGTACTATGATAATTGCCACACACTCCCCCTTTCATTTGGGCGAGGATTCGAGACTTGTGTTCCAACATCACTTTCTTGGATCCAAAATTTCGATTCACACTCCCTTGGGCCGCGGTTGGAGACTGACTTTTCGTCCCAATTTTCTTCGATCCAAATCTCGATGTACACACTGCCAAATCTCGGGATATCCGCTGTCCGGTAGGAAGTTTGTTAAATTATCCATATGTGGGTGTGGTAGAGT
>Ga0160419_100703_pt1 | contig 18662 bp, 31 predicted proteins | sample CelAP2metagpilot_2_FD_108196 | JGI IMG/M metagenome (GOLD analysis project Ga0160419, IMG submission 108196) | Phycosphere-associated microbial communities from Cellana algal ponds in Kailua-Kona, Hawaii, USA - Cellana AP2-4-25 metagenome pilot ... | reverse complement strand
AGAGAGAGAGAGAGAGAGAGAGAGAGAGAGAGAGAGAGAGAGAGAGAGAGAGAGAGAGAAAGACCTGGACGTACCCTAGGATGCAGTCGTTCTCGTCCTTGGCCAGCCGCGTCACACTGGTCGTACCCTCGATCCGCCTCAGGATTTTGGTCTCGAAGGCCTCCTCCTTCTCCTTCTCTTGTTCTGCATTTTCCACTCTCTCCCCTCTATTTCTTCTTTCCTTTCCTCCGTGAGCTTCCTCGGCGACATTCCTCGTGGACCGAGACAGCGACGAAGAGGAGGAGGCCGAAGGCAAGTCACACACCACAACCTCCCCATGAATGGTACCGAAGACAAGCCGCCCAGGCACCAGTGGACTGTACTCAAACTGACGGGGACGATACCCTTCCCCCTCACACACCACACGCGCATGCCAGCTCTTCATCCTTCGTTTCCTTTCTTTTGATTTACCCTCCTCGCCCGCTCAGTCTGACTTGTAAAATCGTACCCTTACCGTAGTCGTCCTGCTTCTCCCGCAGCTCGCTTCGATATGTGGTGTAAATCTATAAATGTAGTCGACTTACTCCCCTGTGTGCAGCTGGTGACTTGAAACAATTGGGCTAACGTAGTTTTGTTTTGTGTTTGGAATGCCGGACACAACAGACACAGAAAAACCGGCAGCAGGGAGGTAAAAAACAGACCTGGTTGGCTTCTTCGGTTGCTCGCCTTGCTTCTTTTTCTCCGCTTGTTCGGCTTGGCTAGCCTGTCGTTGTCGGGCAGAAGGGAAGGGGGAGTCAGATAGCTCTATGCCGTGTACATGGAAAGACATAATTGGGACCTTCAGGGCCGAACGTAAGAGACTCGCTATTGCGCCGTCACCTTGTGTCACACTCATGCCCCACTCAATGTTCCTTGCTACAGAGCGCCCCAGTCTCTCCTACCCAACAGCAAGTTACAGGCTTGGCCGTCTGTCAAATTCTCGGGAAAATTATTGAATACTTTGTATTGGCTGATTCTTGTCCTAAGGTTTCCACAAGCCCCTCAACACGCCGTCCCCTTGGTTACAGCAGACTGCCCGTATCTCCCCCTCTTGCTCGCACAGGTCCCCGCCACCATGCGCGATGCAACGCCCAATATATAAATATATATATAAATGTATCGGGCCAAATCCCCAAAGCACAAGAATAACATAACGAAACAATCTTTGAATTCTATAACGTACTGTTATTTTTCCATCGTTGAGGGGCGAGTAAAAGGAAAATAACGAGGGAGCATGCCGTCTGAAAGACCCTGTGGTGACAGACGCCACTTGATAATATGTGCGACTCAGTCTTGGCAACATGTGCAACTCGCTCTACATATATGCAGAACCCCCTCATTTCTGGCACAATCCATCCGTCGCTCCCCCTGCCTTCATGCTCTCCCCCATCCATCTCGCCCCCTCGTCTAGACCGTAGATTCCTTTTTCTTTTGATCCACCATGAGCGCGGCGAATTTCTAAAGAGGGAGAGAGAATAGAATGCCGCGAAAGAGTAGCCACATATTGAATGAGCGGATGACAAGAAAAAAACAGTGCAGGATAGGCGAAGGATCCCAAGGGGATTTGAAACGCATTCGAGTGCTACTACATATATAGTCAGTCGAGTCAGTCAGTCAGGTGCTCCATCGCCAGGAGGACGAGGGCAGAAAAGACACAAGGCAACACAATCGACGTACGTACCTGGATAGCCTCGAAGTAGGAGCTTTCGGTGTGGTCGCGGACGTCGGAACTGAAGAGGGACTCGCCCATCACTACTTCTGGCACCCCTAGGGTGACAGGGATCGACCCACGCCGCGGCTGATTGGGTGAAGCATGAGGGGAAGGAAACGAAGGGAAGAAGAACTTTGTGTGGGCATCCAAGACGCAATGATAATAATCTTTTTCTCGCTGTCTTCTCTTGGCCCTCCTTCCGGTCAAGCCTCCCTCCCTCCCTCCCTCCCTTCGCATGCCATCACACACCAGTTCCGGCAAGGTCTCCATGCCCCTGTCTGCACGCTCGTATGGGCCCACGGGCTCGGCCTGCAGGAAGCCGCCCAAGGCCTTAATGTTGGAGGAGGCCATGTCCTGCATGTCTTTTATGGTGGTCTTGTCGCTGGGGGAAGAAAGAAAGGGGAGGAGGGGAGGGAGGATCAGGTGACTTGCCGTCGAGTGCACGCCCAATTACGGCCTAGACGACGCACCTATCCTCCTTTCCCTCGTCCACCGCCGCTGTGGCCGCCGAGACGGGTACTTTGCCTTCCACCAGGCTGGAGAGAGCTTCGGCCGAGGGCGGGAGGGAGGAAGGGGGGGGAGGAGCAGTGGGGTCCACAAGGTTGGCCTCCCCGTCAAGGTAGATGGAAACGGACTGGAGGGCCTCGTCCGTGACGAGGACGCAGAAGCCGAAGTGATCGTACTCGATGGAACCTGGGAGGGAGGGAGGGAGGCAGAGAGAGCGGGGCGGGAGGGAGGAAAGGGAATGGGGGAAGGGGTGAGAAGGAGGGGGGGAAAGAGAGAGGGGAGGGGAAAGAAAGAGGGAAAGGGAAAGGAAGAGGGAGGAATGCATGCCTGGGTTCTTGCGGCCGGGCATTCGCGGCACAACGTCGGCCTTGTTGACGATGCGAAAGAGGGCGTGGCCCTGAGAAGCGACAGAATGAATGGGGCAAGGACGGGGGGAGGGGAGGAAGGGAGGGGGGAAGCAGGATATGAGCAGACTTATGAAACTGATGCGTTGTACCGAAACCCCTCCCTCCCTCCCCCCCTCCCCCTCCCTCCCTCCTGATTTACAAGGATCATGTTGAATTCCTCGCAGAAGGCCGGGTTGCCTACACGGGGGGCTCCAAATGAATACATGTGAAGGCGATTGGTCGTGCAGAGCTTGAGGCGCAAGGGGGAGGGTGGAGGGGAGGAAGGTGAGGGAGGGAGGGGGATGGGAGTCAACGTGTACAGTGTAGTCGCATGCATAGCAGAAAGGTACCGATTCCTCCCTCCCTCCCTCCCTCCCGACCTACCCATCGACCTACCTCCGGATACCTGTGGCCGATGCTGTGCGCCATGAGAGAGGCCAACGCCCCGCCCAGAGAGTGGCCCGAGCAGTCGACGGTCCACCCGTCCTTGATCCAGTCTGGAGGGAGGGAGGGAGGGAGGGAGGGACAAGTGCGGGTCAGGAAGACCAGGTCAGTGCCGCAAAAAAGGTACACAAAGGCTGCAAATGCCCCCCAAAAAACGACGGGAGGGCGGGAGGGAGGGCAGGCATGGACTTACCTCCGCCTTTCCCGACGGCCAGATCGAGGCAGTGGTACGCGGCGTCCACGACCGAGCGAAAGGCGGTGATAAAACCCGTGTGCACCAGGCGCTTATCACCGTCGCCGTCTGAGGGAGGAGGGAAAGGGAAAGGGAGGCAGGGAGGGAAGAGAAGGGAGTTAGTGATGGCGTGTGACAGCCGGTAGGAGATGAAGCGCCCACGAGGCCGTGCCGTGTGGACCCGATGCGCATCATCGGTGAATGCCTCTCACGAGGGAAGCAAATGTAACGGAGGGCGGAAAAGGCAAGCCGAGGAAATCGCAGGAACAACAATGCATCCCTTGGCTGACGCCGCCCTCCCTCCCTCCCTCCTTCCCTCCCTACCAACCCAATGGCACTTGTCGGATGTCCATGTCGGTCATGACGTCAGTAAAAGACGTGATCTCCGTGCCGCGAAACACCAAGATTAGCTAAGGGGGAGGGAGGGAGGGAGGGAGGGAGGGGGGGAGGAAGGAAGGCATGAGGCTTAATACAAATGAAGCAATCGATCATTTCGCTTTCTTGGGAGGTACATCAGCCCTTTCCTCCCTCCCTCCCTCCTCGCCTCCCTCACCTCTTTGGTCGCCTTCCGCCACCAGATGCCGCCCTGGGTGTCTGTAGTCTCGTTAGTGAAAAAGGCAGCCAGCCGATACTTCCGCAGGGACAGGGAGGCGTTCGTGAGCTGAAGGAAAGAGAAGGGTAGGAAGGAGGGGAAGAAGGTGGTGGAGTGACGGGAATGGAGTGGGTGATCAACAGGGAATGAAAGGAAAGCAGAGGGTGGAGCAAGGGACAGAGAGCAAGGGAGGGAGGGAGGGAGGGAGGGAGGAAGAGGGATGTAACTGCCCTTCTAAAGCTTACCTTCTCAGCCAACGCGTGCCAGTCGAGGTCGGCCTCCGTGCTCTTGGGCGCCTGCAAACACGGGAAAGAGTAGAGAAGAAAGGTGGCAAGATAAATTCAATCAAACATGCATTTGTCCACCTCATTTCCTGCTTCCCCCCCTCCTGCCCTTCCTCCCTCCCTACTTCGTCGTCCTCCTCGTCATCATCGCCGCCAACGCCGTTCGCTGCCAAGGTCGTTGCACCAGCCGCCGCGCTCTCGCTCAGCTCGATTCCCTCCCCCTCCCCCACCGCCGGCAAGACCTGCACCGACAACTCAATGTGCCCCCTCTCTTTCTCCTTCCCTTCCTCCTTTAAGGGCAACCAGCCCGTCCAGTTCTCATGCAGTGCGGGGAGGAGGGATGGAGGGATGGAGGCTTTTCCGATGACTGTGTCCTTGCCCAGTCGGTTCTCATCGCGGACAGTGATCTCGAGGGAAGCTGTCGCCAGGTCCTCTACGAGCAAGTCGTGAGTGGCTTTGGCTCCATCTAGAGAAGAGGGAGAAGGGAGGAGAGGGAAGAGGAGGGAGGGAAGGAAGAGGAAGGAAGACGGTGGATACGTCTGAATGAAAGACAGGGCGAAACACGCTAAAGACACCATGAAATCATGACAGAATGTGGGTGTAGGAAAAAGCATTTTTGCTTCTTTCTTTTCACAAAAAACTGTACCTGCTGTCCACTCGGGCGCGTAGGAGTCCTTGATGGTAGCAGTCCTTCCCTGGTCATAACCCCACCGAGACTTGACCTCCAGCAACACAAAAGCATCAGGTGTCGATCCAGAGAGGACGTAATCTGCCATGGTCGCTTCCTTAGGGAGCTCCTTGGCACGCCGCACCGTCACGCGTAGACGGGCGGCAAAGTTCCGACGCACGGTTTCCTGAGGGAGAGGGCGAGGTGGTGGCGATTGATTGGTCCGGTGACACATTTGAACAGCAAAATGCGCAATCAAACTACTCTATTGTCATCAATTCCCCCTCTATGTTACCTGCGGCAGACCCAAGCGCGTTCCACCCTGCACGTTGTACCAGGTGGAGATGTTGGGGGCGCCATAGACTGAGAAGGCAAACGACGCAGTTTTCACAGCCTTCTCTATGTCAAAAACAGCATTTTGGAGCAAATCCGAGAGCTTGGAGGGACCTTTTTCTTGCACGGGAGATGCCATGGCTTGTGAAGCTTGCGGATCGGGTGCTAGTAGGAAGGCGACAGGGTCGGCTGAGGATGCTTTGAGTCCTGTAAGAGTGAGAGTCGTGTTGAAGTGTAGAAATGAGCTGAGGCTTTAGGTGGGAGGGGTCCTGGGAGCGGGTGAATTCACCTCTAAAAGCTGCTGCTGTGGGTTATACTATGCATTTCCTGTGGATGGCTGTGTAAACCATGGTGTAAATTTAAAAAGCCGATCGATCGGTCGCGGTAATGATGGCCATCTCTGCAAACTAAAACGGATCTTGTGGTCTCAATATGGAAAAAAAAAGGTTTCTCGACGACAAGGCGAGGCAAGCAACTATCGTAACCACATTTCCGGTGATGGAAAAGGTATTCAATGCTTTTCTGCGCCATTATACTTATTTTGTTATCTTTTCTTGGTACATGGATCAGGTCTCGCGAACGCCTCGGTCCCCCTGCTCTCTCCTCTCACACCACCGACTCCGCATTAGCAATCTCGGAGCTAGTGGAGGGACAACCGCAAATCGTTCGGCAAGGGCAGCAGAGAATAACCACAATAACATCCATGACTGCTGACAGAAGCTTGCAGGGAAAGCACAGCACGTCGGAAATGACGCCCATCTTGCTTGGGGTTGGTGCGGTCTGGGGGTGGGAGTGGGGCTGCTTGCTCGGTCTGCTCGTGCAGAGGAAAGGAATGCAGGGGAAAGAAGTGTTACTGTATTTCAGTGCCGATGTAGCGAGGCTCGACATGAATGAAACACACAACAAGTACCATATGCTGCGTGAATAAGATAGAATCTAGAATACTGAACTTACGGAACATGTACATTTTTTGGGAGTGAGGGGTCGTTGAAATTTCTTTGGGACATGGGCCATTTTTCAGCCTCATATACATCGAACTATCATATAATTTATACAGTTTTGAATTAGCTTTACTGGCCATCAACACGTCAAAAGGAGGGTGTTGTGGATGGCTTGGAGGAAAAGAAATCATAGAGCGGGTCCTGATCGCTTTCTTGTAACCTCCCCGCTTTCCCCACTTCCCATTACAACGCTCCCCCTTTGGAGAGTGAGAGCACGTGGACAGGCAGGGCGGAAGGGAGAATGCTATGAATTGAGGTTGGCATGCAAACCATGGGAAAATGAAGAAAGAAAGGTGGGAAAAGACACGGAGGAGAGAGAGACATCACACAGAGGAAATTCCTATTTCTTCACAGACTTCTTCCGGGACGTGCTTTTCCAAACTCTTTTCCGTCCTCCCATCTCTCCTGCTATTACTCGTCGCCCACTTCATATTCATCGGTTCCCTGCGTCCTTATGGCCAGCAATGTACAGTACCTTGTCAGCTAGTTAACCAACAACCACTACACCACACACACAGACGAAGTAGAAAAAGGAGGAGGGGCTGAGCAGAAACTCCCCCAGTCGTCTCTCTCCCTTCTCATTTTTCCTCCTCTTCCTCCTCTTCCTCTTCACTCTTCTTTCTATTTTTTACCACCTCACTACTCTTCCCCCATCCCCCCGACACATACTGGCCTTCGAGAATCGGCCATGTTCGGCTTTCCCATCCATCATTTTACGCCTCTCACCTCGTCATCTTTGTATGTCCACTCATGATTGTCACCTCCTCCTCCTCCCCTTCCTCCAACTCGTCCTCCCTGTGCCCTGCCTTCATAGTCTCATTATCGTGCTCCTCTCCCTCATCCTCCTCCGACAAATCCAGCACCTGGACTCCTTTCGCCCTGGCCTCCTCCACCTTCCGTCGCTTCGCCTGCTCCTCCTCCGCTTCCACCTCTTCCTCTTTCCCCCCCTCCCCTCCCTCCTCCCCACCCTCTATCATCAAAGCACTCTCTTCCTCCTCCTCAACCTCTCCCCCTCCCTCCTCCCCAATCACACCCAACCCTCGCTCCTCCCTCTCCCGCTTCTTCTTGCCCCCTCCCTCCTTCACTACTTCCTCCCTTTCCTCCGTCTGAGATATGCTGGTAGACATCTGTGTGGGCGATGGCGGCTGCTGTTGCTGCTGCTGCAGCGGCGGCGGCTGCTGAGTAGCAGGCATTGAGGAAGAGGAGGGAGGGAGGGAGGGGGAGGCGGCAGGGTGGAGGAATGTGACCAAGTCAGCAGAAAAAAGGCTAACGGCCGTCTGGAAGCGGTTGTGGGACTCAACCATGGCCTCCTTCCCAGTCTGAGGAGGGAGGGAGAAAGGGAAGGGACGGAGGGTGAGATGTAACCTTTCCGTGTTATAAAATAAAAATTCTTCTTTCCCTCCCTCCCTCCTTCTCTCCTTCCCTCCTTCCCTACCTACCTCCAACTGTGACACACGATCGCGGAGGTGCTTGACCTTCTCCGCCGCCTCCTTCCAATTCCCTTCCATGTCCGTGACGGCGGAAGTCAGGTTCTCTCTGCTGGCTTCAAGGGCCAAGTTGGCGGTGCGGAGGGAAGCGACCTCGTCGGTGGTGGCGGCCAGAAAGGACTGGAGGGAGGACAGGCGCGAGGATAGCGTGTTTAGTTCCCTTTGGCGCGGGTGGACGGGAAGGAGGGAGTGGCCAGAGAAGAGATTAGAGTCATGTCATTGAGTTGTACCGATATTCCGTCCTCCTACCCTACCTACCTACCTACCTACCTACCTCCCTCCCTCCCTCCCTCCCTCCCTCCCTCCGTACCTGATCTTGGCCTCCAGAGCCTTTTCTACCGCCTTGGTTTGCTGCTGGGCCGCGAGCTTCTCCTCCAGGACTGCTTCGTGCTTGGAGACGTGCTGAGGGAGGGAGGGAGGGAGGGAGGGCATTTGCAATGTCAGAGAGTGTGCATAAAGGTGTGGCCTTCATCTGAAAGAGGAAAAGAAGGAAGGAGAGAGAGGGAGGACGGAGGGGAGAGGAGGAAGGAGGGGGGGAAGGACACAGAGGACATACCCCTCGGAGGCGATCGACCTCCTTCCGCTTGCGCTCGAGCTCTTCTTTTTGATTCTCGACGATGGTCCGGAGCTCCATCAACTCTCCCTTCACACCCTCGTGGGCGGTCAGGGCTGGGGGAGGGAGGAGAGAGAGGGGAGGGGGGAATGCAACGATGGGGTGTGTGAGTGGGCGGGGTTTGTGTAAGATTTTTTGGTGAACGCAATTTGTCCTCACACCTCCCCCCTCCCCTCCGTCCCTACCCACACACCACTGTTGTTTTCCTCCAGCAGCCTGCGGGCGTCTTCCTTCTCCTCCCGCTCCCGTCGTAGCTCCGAGCTGACTCGGTTATAATCTTCCTCTAGGGCGATGTTCGCTATTTTTAGCTCTTCTGCCTGGAAAGAGAAAGGGAGACGTGAATCAAATGCCGTCAGCCCGTGTGGTGGGAGTGAACACTTGAGACTCCCCAGTCAAATCGGATGAAGGAAAGCGCCGATCCAGATAAAGAGAAAGCTAATCAAAGTAAAGGGGAAAATAATCCAGAGAAAGAAAAAGCTAATCAAGAGAAAGGAAAAGCGTCGTCGTACCTTGGCCTCCAAGGTCTTGGCCTTGCTAGTCTCTTTCTCCAGGGCAGTGTTGACGCGATCCCGCTCTCGACGTTCAGTGGCCAAAGACCCCCCGAGCTCCGCCACCTATGAAGGGAGGTAGGGAGGGAGGGGGGGAGAGAGGGAGAGGGGTGGGTGGGTGGGTAGGAGGGAGGGAAGGAGGGAGGGAAGGAGGGAAGGCAGTGAGAGTTTTATGTCATACCTTCTCCTCCAGCTCCACCTTGTCCTGCTGTAGCTCGCTGACGGCCCTCTCTTTCTCCCCCACCCGCAGCCGGAGGCCCTCCACAATGCTCTGATGGGCCGCCAGCTCCTCACGCAGCGCCGCCGCCTCCCCTTCCTCCTTCCCGCCCTCCTTGCCGGCCTCGGCCTGGGCTGCAGCGGCTGACAGGAGAAAGATGGGAAGGTAAGAATCAGGCAAGGTGAAGAGATGATCCTTTTTCCAGCCCAGTCGCCCCTCCCTTCCTCCCTCCCTCCCTCCCTCCTTACCTTGAAAAGAAGCGAGCTCGGCCTGAAGCGCCTCAATGGCAGTGGCATGCGCCTCGTTTTGCTTCTCCATGGCCGACTCTGCTTCCTGTTTCAGGGCACGGATTGAAGATGTGGGGTGGGGGAGGGAGGAAGGGAGGAATGAAAGGATACATCAGTGCATAGCAAGTTCAACTGACCGGCCTGTGTACCTTTCCCTCCCTCTTTCCCTCCCTCCCTCCCTCCCTCCCTCCCTCCTTCCTCCCTACCTGCGCTCGAGTCTTGGCGGCCTTTCCCTCCTCCTCCAGCGCCTCCATCCTCTCCTGCAGCCCCACATTCTTCTTTCGCATCTCCTCGAGCACACTGCCCGTGCCCGTGGAGGAGGAGGGAGGGAGGGAGGGAGGGGCGGAGTCAGGGACCAGTGAAGGGCTCACGGAGGGTCTACGGGTAGAGGGAGCAGCAGCAGCAGCAGCAGCAGCAGCATTGAAGGCATCCTGAAAGGAGGGATTAAACAGATATTTGGAAGAAAACAATTGTCATTAGAGGCCCTTAAAGGAGACCTTCCCCGCTCTCCCTCCCTCCCTCCCTCCCTCCCTCCCTCTCGCCCGCCCTCCCTCCCTCCCTCCTCACATCATGCCTCCTAGCCCAGTATCCCCGCTGCGTTCGGCCTGTTAATTTTGAAGAGATGGCGGATGAAAGGGAAGATTATGACGATGCAGTAGAGCGGAGGAAGGTGAGGTGGAGGCAGGAAGAAGAACAACAGCAGAAGAAAAAGAAGAAAAAGAAGAAGAGGTAGGAGGAGGGGGGGGGGGAAGGAGGGTTGAATTTCGTATCTGCGGCCATCAGTAGTTGTGGGTCTCCCTCTCCCTCCATCTTCTTGGCCTCTATGCTCGCCCCTCCCTGCCCTCTCTTTTCCTTCTACGCCCTTCGACAGCCCGCCTTCCTGCCTTCCCTCCCTCCTTCCCTCCTTCCCTCCCCCCCCTCCTTTCCTACCTTCCGGCCGAGCTCGATAGATGTAGGAGAGGGCGGGCTTTCGGGCGTCGCGAGGACGGAAGAGCGTGACCAGGTCTCCGTCCTGGGGAAGGAGGGAGGGAGGGAGGGAGGGAGGGAGGGAGGGTGCATGTGGGTCTGCTAGAGGGGTGATGAACGGAAAATAAAAGATAACTCCTCCCTGCCGTCCCTCCCTCCCTCCCTCCCTCCCTCCTCCCTCCCTCATCCCTCCCTCCCTCCCTCCTTGTTCACCTGAAGGAAGACGCTCTTCTCCTTGCCGACCGTAGCACCATTGACGTGCGTGCCATACGTGGAGGTGTCGGTCAGGCGGATGGACAGACCACGAGGCTGCTCGTCTGGAGGAATGAGCAGGGGGGGAGGAGGGAGGGATGGAGGGATGGCGACGAATGAGAGAGGAGAAGGAGGGGTAGGAAAGAGGCAACGTGGTTTTGCAGGAGGGAGGGGGGGGGACAAGGGAATACAACTCGAGGAGAGAGGGCCTGAACCATCATACCTGCCTCCTCACACTGATGGTGATTGAGGGAAATGCCGTTCTCGTTCTCCTCGTCGTCCTTACTCCCTTTCCCCTTCCCGTCCTCCTCGACGACTTGGAGGCGGCAGTGCATTGATGAGATGTAGGCCTTGTTGATCACGTAATGCCGAGGGACCTGAGAAGAGAAAGAGGGAGGGAAGGAATGACGGAGAGAAGGAGGATCAGCACGGGCGAAAAAATAGCTTGTAGAAGAAGATTACACATAGACTCCGAGTCTTCTTCGTCTCCCCCATCCTACGCTGCCGACACGCACCTTGACAGGCACTGTGCCTTTCTTTCCTTCCCCGACTCCATCCGCGGCTGCACCTGGAGCCGCAATGCGACCCACCGTATGACTGGAGCGCGCGAGGAAGAGCTTCGTGGGCACCCCTTGCAGCTCTGAAGGAACGGTATTGCCGCTGTATCAGGAGTGGGGTAGGGACGAAGAGGAGGACAAAAGGAGGAAAGTGCCATTAAGCAGAAAAATCACTCCTCCTCAGGACGACACAATACTAAGCTGACATTTCTCTCTCCTGCACGCACCTGTACTCAAGTGTCAGCACACCGTAGGGCAGCGGCAAAGTCGGGGTGGAGTTTTCAGAGCGAGTGATGAGAGCGGGGTCGTGGTTGGTCTGTGGCATGGCTCTGACGATGGAGTCGGAGGCCTTGGCTTGGATCGTAATTTAGTCCTCAGGGCTGCTGAATGCCAACGTCTAGGATAAGAGGAGATGAAGGGGGAAATGAGGACGGTCGGATGAAAAGAGGAGGCATTTGAACATCAGCCCCTGGTTTTCTTCCGCTCGGAAACTCATATATATAGAAGACGCAGCTGAATTTGAAAATCGCCGACTCTCCGACCTCCGCTTCGGCCTCATAACGGCTCCAAACCTGAAGGCGTAGAGGTAGGCCCGGCATGCATCCCTTTCTCTCTTCCTCCCCGCTATGGCACAGCGCATAGTTTGCTATCCTTCCCGCGACGCTGCAACGCTCACGACACCACACAAGTACAGGTGTAGCACGGAAACATGAGCCGTGTGATGAGAGGTGATGCCGATTACCAAGGGAGCATTTGATTGGTTATCCACAAGCAAGTATTTCGTTATCGGTCAAATGGCTTGATCAAAGCGAGATCTGTACGTTGTTCTTGTCTCACTCCTTCGATAAATGTGTTTTGACCCGATCTGGCACGCGGACGGCATCGACGCGTGTCGTGCTGCTGACTTCCACACTGTAGAAAGAATCCCGCCTAGTGCGCGAAGCCTCAGGCAATGTCCAAAGAATGTATTCTATGGTGCTGGGAGGCGCGATTCAGGACGACAGCGGAATAGTAAAGCGCAATGGCTGGGGTCTGTGCGTGATTTGCAGTAAACTTATGGCAACATAGTTGACATCACTAATAACTACTATCCCCCCACGATCATATCGGCATAACATAGCAGCTAGGAGGACGCAAGAGACGGTACGGGCATCATGCTGAACACTTCTGAGCTGCGGCCGCGACGACAATTGGGGGAGGGGGCGCACGGGGGGGGGAAGAATGTCTTTGAGATGGCACTGTCTGGGATGGACCAGATGATGATCGGGTGGATGATGGTGGCGGTCGTTTTCAGCCAGCTCGTCCTTGACGAGGTACTAAGGCGGGCAGAGGCCTCAGTCGGGACGAATGCGCGTGCATGCCTGCGAGAGGTGTATAAGGAATTGTCCACGGTCAGTACAGTACTACTTATGCCTGCCCGTCCGTCTTCCTCCCACTTCCTCTCCCCCGCCTTTGCTTCCTCCCCTTTCCTCCTCATCCAAGCCCTTCCTCCACACTCTATCTTCACTACTTTTGCCAATCTCCTACGCCATATGATGATGCACCATGCCAGGAATGCCACGGAAGTTGTCGAGGCCGGATAAGGGTCAGCGCGCCACGACAATAGCCCCTTCCATCCATTCGTGGATTTCTCTCTCAATCATTTACTAAACTCCTCTCTCCCGCCCTCTCTGCCTACCCCTCCCCCTCCCTCCCTTTCCTCTGCATATCCACAGTTGGGTCTGATCTCTTTCACGCTATTTATGGTCCAGAGCTTCGAGACTCAGGTGAACGAGGCCACGCTACTGGCGTTTGAGGTACGGAAATAATACGGCACCTCATGCCACCTTTCTCCCAAATGCATCACCGCCATCTCTCGTCACCACATCCACAGTACTCCCACATCTTCGTCTTCTCATTTGCCATCGTCTACGTGATTCAGTCTGCGGTTGTTATCGCCTGTATCAACCCCATCAAGCGACGCCTCATCCGCCTGCACGCGTACGGAGATGCCGTAGTCGCCGCCGTCGCTGCCACCGTCCCCCAACCCTCTCAATATCCTCCCACTGGTGATCGGAATAGTGATCTCTCCGTGCTAGACCGGCTATATGCCCTAATTTGTTGTGCATTTGGCGGTGCATCGGGGGCGTCGCCGACACTGAGCCGCAGCAAGGAGGCCGTACGCGCCTTCGACGGGTTCCGGGCTTTTCGTCGGAAGTTTCTGAGAAAACATAGCTTGCCCGCATGTTTTCTATTCGACCACTACCTTATCGAAGTTTATGACCGCTGGGTAATATTGAAGCTGGATATTGCTACCTGGTGCTGGGCGCTTATGTGCGTCATATTCGGTATTCACGCCCTAGTGGCGCGCTTTCCCCACTTTGCAGCCTTCTGCCTCAACCGCTGGACATTCTTGTGCTATGGCTGGCTCCTTCTTCTCGCGGATTACACCCTCTTCATCCTTGTCCATAGGGTGCGTGAGGATGGGGTAGGCTGCTCTGCTTGCATGACAGGCAAATCTGAACTCACCTCACCCACCACCATACTCTACCGATCCCATCCATCAGGTGCACGAACGTGTCCTCAAACAGGTCCGATCAAGTAACAGCGACAGTCTCAGCGTCAGCACTACCTCTTCCACGTGTTCCATAGCCAACGGGAGCATGCGCTCGAGCTCTGCCGCGAGCGTCGATGCGGCTGGTGGTAGCGGTGGGTCAGTTGGGCAGATGGGAGAGGAGGATGTCATGGAGGAGCTGCGACAGCGGCGGGCGGCGCTGCATGCCCAGTATTTCCGTGAACAGAAAGAAAAAGATGGGGCTCATGAGATAATAGACGCCGGAATCGGAGAGAACGGAAATGAGCATGCGGATGTGGGTGTCCTGCGGCACCCTCCCCGGCACTGGCACTGGGGCGTCGCCAACCTGCTGAATGCTGGTGGCATCACTAACAACACCCCTACGAACAACGTCGTTGCCGACGGGGCCCTAGGATTTACCCTATGGGAAAGTTTTGCCTTCAACTACGGCACCGAGGCACTCAGCATAATTAGGTGCCTGTATCTGGCCGCGTGGCTATGCACATATACTGTGCCCGCTTTCGGGGAGTGGTTCTCCACCGGCTGGGCGCTCTTATACATCCTCGTTATTCCCATCCCGGTATGTCTTTGTGTTTTTGGTCGCACTCCAATCTTTTCCAAGCAGTGATAGGAATGCCAATGCCACGCCTATTATCTTAATTTGTCTCTTCTAACATCAAATACGTGTAAATAATCTGCAGGCCATCATCACCGGTACCGTCCTCATTCCGCGTATGGCCACGCGATTCCTCCTTGTGGGATCTCTTTCCGTCCTAAATCTCGAGGCGTTCGATGCGGTCGTCGAGGTGAGACCATAGACTTATCTTGCGTGTATGTTTGTGAGCGTGAGTGTACCGGTACTTAAAGACGAAGTCCGGTTGGTGGTTTGAGTTTACTCTTGATTTTTTTCCGCGTCTTGCTGCCCAGTTCGTTCAATTTTCTCCCCTATCACACTTAATTACGACACGAAAAGTACATGGAGGATGCCGAGGCCGCGCTTAAAGACATCGCGCATCTCCTGCAACGCCTCACCAACATAAATGACACGGGAGCTAGCAGCGTGGAGCAGCTCTTCGCTTCTCTGGCCCAGCACCATCGTCACCATCGCCTTTCTCCCTCCGATCTCACCCATGCCACCAACGCACGCGTCGCCCGTGCCCTTTCCCAGACCAACCCCCCCGAAAGCAGTAGCTTCATCACATATGCCGAGCTCCGCGACTTCTTACGGCACCACGGAGTGCACCTCCCTCTTCGCCGCTTCCGCGCGCTGGTCCGCTTCATCGACTTGGACCTAGGTGGCCACGTGAATTTGGAGGATTTCAGAGCCCTACTCCGGGCCGATCACCTCTTTGAAGCCCAGAGGCCTCATCAGTGCCCGTCGTCGGCTCGTGTTGCACGACTCCTCAGCCAGGATACCCTGAACTATCATCCCCAAAATAGTTTGCATGGGCAGGACGCGGTGTTTGCAGACGTGGGGCAATTGCTTCGGCGAGGGAGCAGAGCCTTTTTAAGTCGAGTTACGCGGTCTATGGAACAAAGGGATAGTAGTGATCGAGCAGGGGGTGTAACTGCGGCTTCGGGGGTGTAATTTAATCGGTTGTTGTACATAATTAATGCTATAAAGTAGAAAAATCTCTCATCCCGACCTTTTCAACGCGTGTACTCTCCTCCACGCTTCTCCGTCTCCCACCGATTCGTTTCGAACCCTGAGAACTGCGTTCAACTCCTTGTCTTGTATTTGTTGATGCCTCCTCTTGATCCTCACTTACAATGTCTATCTTGCTTTGAATAATTCAGCACTTACCCACTCTTCCTTCGCCGCCATCGTCTGCTGCTGGACGAGGGTCAGATTCGCGATGCAGCACTTCCTCGCAGCACCACCTCTTTGCAACTATGCCGCTGACATTATCTTCTGTACGATATTTTCACATAAAAATTCTGATGTCTGTTGGGTTTCTGTCTCAAAGCACAGGCCCGTGCTTTTCCTTCCCAGATAGCATGACGTGCGCCTACGCTCCAGGGAGGGACGCGTTGACAAGCCTGGACGGTGGGCAAAACTACTGCAACAAAGGCGCCTCTTTCCCAGGTGACTTCTTCAATTACTAAAACGGCTCATATGCGGTCCACGTCGTGGTTTAGGGTGCCCCGACGGATGGGTGGTACTGATGGTCGCAAGAGGGCTGGCGGCATTGAGAGGGGAGGTAATAGCGGCAGCCAGGCCACAGCAGCATCCACAACAGCAGCCACAACAGTGACAAAAGCAGCACCAGCACCAGCACCAGCCCTTGCTCTGTCGCTTGAATAAAGCAATTTATTCTAATCGCTTTGCGTGAAAAGAGATGTTCGCAGGCTGGCCGACTGCTGCTCCATGTTAACTTCCTCTCCTCTCTGCTGAGGAAAATTCTGTTCGGAAATCGACACGGCTTCTACACACATTTGTTTCGTCTGACATCCACCCACATGATACACCGGCAGTCATACCTTTCTTGTCTCCTAGAAACATTCGGTCTTTGGTGCTGGCAGTGGGGGCTGATGGTTTCTTCTTCGGGTGCACACTACTCAACCCCACTTCTTGTACCACAACCCAACGAGATGTTTTATCATTCTCTCCCACCAGAAGAACTGGCGCAAGTCATGCAACTCAGCAGCAAGAAAGCAGTGCCAAAACACTGGGGACCAGGGCGCCGGGGCGGAGGAAAGGAGGGACGTGCGCTTCATATTCCGCTACTGCTTGCTTGCCTTTATACAGAGACCACGGACATTTGTCCCAAACGATCCCTCTACATCCCTATTCATCTCAGCATATGCCTCACTCCCTCCCTCTGAAGACAGCTCTTACGCAGTCTATCAAGGCAGTGAAAGGAAGGAACAAGAGGCGACTCACGAGTCAGGCAACTTCTTGGGCGGCCATTGTTGGGGCGAGAGGATTCAGAACACAGCAAGCCAACGCCATCATGCCCACAGCCGTCTCTACACGCGGAGTGCACGTACGTTAGGAGAAGGAGAGAATGGATAAGGGAGGGATGGGGGGAAGGGAGGTCGAGCGGGACATGGCCAAGGTGTTGGATTCTTCTGTCTTTGGGGGACATTAAAGTCAGGCACATACCTGAGTGAGAAAGAAGAGGATGAGACAGGTCACCCTCATTCACATTTTGACCCCATGACGACAAATAGCAGGACACCTCCTCGGCCCTTGCTGCCTTGTCCAGCGCTGCCGCCATTCACAAGAATCATCTCAGCAAGGTTGGGAGGGAGGGAGCGATGGAGGGAGGGAGAAAGGCGATGGGGATGGAGAGGGAGAGCTCTTCATCGAATGAGATAGGCGTATATTGACCGTCTATGATCGTCGAGGCCGACGCTTCCTCATGTAAATATCTCATTCTCCACTCTCTTTTCTCTTTCTTATCCTCTTTCTTATTGATTTACAGCATTCCTCCGCTTCCAACGACCATGACGCCCTCTCCTCCTCCTCGTCGTCGTCGTCCTCCTCCTCCTCTTCCTCCTCTTCCTCCTCCTCCTCCTCCTCCCCATCTTCTCCGATCTTGAGCAAAGAAAATAATCTCCTTGAATTTCCTTCGTCGTCCGTATCGCATGAGGCCTCACTGGAGTCGCTTCTGCAGCCGACGGAGCAAGACCTGCCACAGCGGAGGGCGCACAAGCGGTAGGGAGGGAGGGAGGGAAGGAGGGAAGGAAGGAGGAAGGGAAGGAGGAAAGGGAGGAAGGAGTTGCTTGAGAATGTAAGGAATTTTGGGAAACTAATCTCGAGACTGTGATGGAGGGATCTATCAGAACAAGAAAGATTCACCCCTTCTTCCCTCTCTCCCCCCCTTGGCATCCAACCCAGGTCATCGAGGTCCCTCCTCTCCACGCCCAATCAGCACCTCCACACCGCCGTAACACCTGCCGTGCATCCCGAGAGTACGTACATCTGCTAGAAGCCCGCCCTCCCTCCCTCCCTCCCTGGAGATTATTCTCGACCCTACCATACTCCCTCCCACGGCCCCCTCCTCCTTCCCTTCCTCCTTCTCCTCTTGCCTTTTCCCTCCTTCCGTCCCCCCCTGTCCGAAACGACTCCTCGTATCTTACCGTCCCTCCGTCCCTCCGCCCCTCCCCCCCTTCCTCCCTTTCTCCCTCCAGCGTCCGGCGCTCGGAGGGCCTCCATGCTGCCCCTCCCGGGCTTGGGCCGATCCAACTCCACCAATAGTGTGCTTGGTGCATATAGAGGACGGTAGGGAGGATGGGAGGGAGAGAGGGAGGGAGGGAGGGAGGGAGAGAGGGAGAGGAGGTTGGCGGGAGAAGATTGTAAAAGCAACGCCCTATGGGAGCGAGAGGACCAAAGTCATGTTTGCCCTCCCTCCCTCCCTCCCTCCCTCCGTTTCCCTCTGCTCTCCATCCCTCTCTTCTTCCCTTCCATTCACATCCTCCCCCCCTACCTCTCCAGGCACAACAACGGCAGCTCCTACGTCTTCCCTCCCTCCCTTCCTCCCTCCCCTCCTAAGCCCACCGCGGGTGGCACCGATGAGTGGCGTCGGTCCCTGACCATCGAAGAAAGGATGGAGGTGAGGAAGCGACTGAGGGCGGCTTACCTCAGCCAGACCAAGGAAGGGGACCTGGAGGGCTTGCTCGCGGTAGGGAGGGAGGGAGGGAGGGAGGGAGGGAGAGAAAGGGGATGGAAAATAGAAGATCTCTCAAAAGAGTTAAAGAGCTGTAGCATTCGTTCGCTCCTTGTCACGTTCATTCGCAGATTTTCATCAAAGACCCTTCACAACCCTCCCCTCCTCCCTCCCTCCCTCCCTCACTTCCTCGCTCTCTCCCCCTGTAGCTGGTGTCGGCGATGGAAGAGGATTTTCTGCGCCTGAATGCCCCCTCTCGACTCGATTACATCAAGGTCTCGCTGCAGGTAGGTAGGTAGGGAGGGAGGTAGGGAGGGAAGAGTGAGGAGGGAGGAGTGAGGAGTGAGGAAAAAGGAACGGCAGCTACCCATACTGTTACTTATGCCATTCCTT
>Ga0160419_100702_pt1 | contig 18670 bp, 18 predicted proteins | sample CelAP2metagpilot_2_FD_108196 | JGI IMG/M metagenome (GOLD analysis project Ga0160419, IMG submission 108196) | Phycosphere-associated microbial communities from Cellana algal ponds in Kailua-Kona, Hawaii, USA - Cellana AP2-4-25 metagenome pilot ... | reverse complement strand
GCGGGCGGCAAGATCGAACCGAAGGACTGGATGCCCGAGGGCTACCGCAAGACCCTGATCCGCCAGATCGGCCAGCACGCCCACTCCGAGATCGTGGGCCAGCTGCCTGAGGGCAACTGGATCACCCGCGCCCCCACGCTGGAGCGCAAGGCGATTCTGCTGGCCAAGGTGCAGGACGAGGCGGGCCACGGCCTCTACCTCTACTGCGCCGCCGAGACGCTGGGCGTGACCCGCGATGACCTGACGCGCGACCTGCTGTCGGGCAAGATGAAGTACTCCTCCATCTTCAACTATCCCACGCTAACCTGGGCCGACATGGGCGCGGTCGGCTGGCTGGTCGATGGCGCCGCGATCATGAACCAGGTGCCGCTGCAGCGGACTTCCTACGGCCCCTATGCCCGCGCCATGGTGCGGATCTGCAAGGAAGAGAGCTTCCACCAGCGCCAGGGCTTCGACATCATGATGAAGATGGCCCAGGGTACCGAGGCCCAGCGCAAGATGGCCCAGGATGCGCTCGACCGCTTCTGGTACCCCGCTCTGATGATGTTCGGCCCCTCCGACAAAGAGTCGGTCCATTCGGCCCAGTCGATGGCCTGGAAGATCAAGATGAACACCAATGACGAGCTGCGCCAGAAGTTCGTCGATCAGACCGTGCCGCAGGCCGAGTACCTGGGCCTCACGGTGCCGGACGAGCATCTGAAGTGGAACGAGGAAACCGGCCACTACGATTTCTCCGAGCCCGACTGGGAAGAGTTCTTCCAGGTCCTCAAGGGCAACGGCCCCTGCAACCGCGAGCGGCTCGAGGCCCGCAACAAGGCCTGGGACGAGGGCCGCTGGGTGCGCGAGGGGCTTCTGGCCCACGCCGCCAAGAAGCGCGCCCGCAAGATGGCCGCCGAGTAACCGACCCGTCAGCACGGAGGTCGGCCCATCCCCGGGGCCGTGCCCCCCGCCTTTAGAAGGAGCGCCAGCATGAGCAGCCCTGAATCAAGCCCCTACAAAGACAGTGAAGCCAGCCCCCACGGCGAGACCCGCAAGACGGAATGGCCCCTCTGGGAGGTCTTCATCCGCGGCCAGCACGGGCTGAGCCACCGACACGTCGGCTCCCTGCACGCGCCCGACGCGGAAATGGCCATCAAGAACGCCCGCGACGTCTACACCCGCCGCAACGAGGGCGTGAGCATCTGGGTCGTTGAAGCGGGCCACATCGCCGCCTCCTCCCCCGAGGAGAAGGGCGCGCTCTACGAGCCTTCCAATGACAAGGTTTATCGCCACCCGACCTTCTACGACATTCCCGAAGAAGTGGGGGCGATGTGAGCGACGCCCTTTTCGAGTATCTCTGCCGACTAGGCGACAACACCCTAGTGCTGGGGCACCGGGTGTCGGAGTGGTGCGGCGTGGCCCCTGTCCTGGAGGAGGACATTGCCCTGGCCAACACCGCGTTGGACCTAATCGGCCAGACCCAGCTTTGGCTCGGCCTCGCCGGTGAGGTCGAGGGCAAGGGCCGCGATGCGGACCGCCTCGCCTTCCATCGCGATGCCTGGGAGTTCCGCAACCTGCTGCTGGTGGAGCAGCCGAACCGCGATTTCGGCGTGACGATGATGCGCCAGTTCCTCTTCGACGCCTGGCACGTGGATTACCTCAAGGCCCTGACAGAGTCCTCGGACGCGCGCATCGCCGCCATTGCGGAGAAATCGCTGAAGGAAGTGACCTATCATGTCGAGCGTTCCGCCGACACGGTGATCGGCCTGGGCGACGGGACCGAGGAGAGCCACGCCCGGATGCAGGATGCGCTGGAGCGCCTCTGGCCCTACGCGGGCGAGGTCTTCCATGCCGATGCGGTGGACGAGGAGATGGTCAAAGCGGGCATCGCGCCCGATCCTTCCAGCCTGCGCCCCGCCTACGACGCCCGCCTGGCCGAGGTCTTTGCCGAGGCGACGCTGACTAGGCCCGAGGACGATTTCGCCCACAAGGGCGGCAAGGACGGCGCGCGCCACAGCGAACACCTGGGCCACATGCTGAGCCAGATGCAGTGGCTTCAGAGGGCCTACCCGGACGCCTCCTGGTGAGCCGCGGCGCGCCCCATATCCCCGAGGCGGGCCATCCCCGCCGGGCACGGCCCGCACCGGCCCCCGTGCCGGGCACCGTGGCCGATGCCCCCGCACCCGCGCCGCGTGGCACGGGCCATAAGCCCGACATCGCCACCGTCTGGGCCTGGCTCGCCGGGGTGCCGGACCCCGAGATCCCGGTCATCTCCCTCGTCGATCTGGGGATCATCCGGGATGTCGCCTGGGAAGGGGACACCCTGGTTGTTACTGTAACCCCCACCTACTCGGGCTGCCCGGCGACAAGCGTGATCAACTTCGACATCGAGAAGGCCCTGCGCGGCCACGGCATTGCCGATCTGCGGCTGGAGCGGCGCCTCTCGCCCGCCTGGACCACCGACTGGCTCACCGACACGGGCCGCGCCAAGCTGGAAGCCTACGGCATCGCCCCGCCGCGTCCGGCGGGTGGGCCGCAGCACTGCCCGCATTGCCGCTCGACCGAGGTGGAGCGCATCAGCCAGTTCGGCTCGACCCCCTGCAAGGCCCAGTGGCGCTGCCTTTCCTGCCGCGAACCCTTCGACTATTTCAAATGTATCTGAGGCTGCGATGAGCAAGTTTCTTCCCCTGACGGTGACCGACATTCACCACACTATCCGCGATGCCGTGGTCCTCACGCTGAAGCCCGAGGATGCCGAGGCCTTCGCCTTCACCCAGGGCCAGTATCTCACCTTCCGGCAGGATTTCGACGGGACGGAGCTGCGGCGCAACTACTCCATCTGCACCGGGCTGGACGATGGCGAGATCAAGGTCGGGATCAAGAAGGTCGACGGCGGCGCCTTCTCCACCTACGCCAACAGCCAGCTCAAGGTGGGTGACCGGCTGCACGCCATGCCGCCGCAGGGCAAGTTCTTCACCCCGCTGGAGCCGGAGAAGGCCAAGAACTACCTCGGCTTCGCTGGCGGCTCTGGGATTACGCCGGTGCTTTCGATCCTGCGGACGGTGCTGAAGCGCGAGCCGAAGTCCACCTTCACGTTGGTCTATGCCAACCGGGCCGTGAACACGATCATGTTCCGCGAAGAGCTGGAGGACCTGAAGAACCGCTACATGGGCCGCCTGACCCTGATCCATATGCTGGAATCGGGCCAGGACATTGATCTATTCACCGGCCGCGTGGACCAGGAAAAGTGCACCCAGCTCTTCAAGCACTGGATCGACGTGAAGAATACTGACACGGCCTTCATCTGCGGCCCCGAGCCGATGATGCTGGCCATCGCCGACAGCCTGAAGAGCCACGGGCTCTCGGAAGAGCAGATCAAGTTCGAGCTCTTCACCGAGAGCCAGCAGGGCCGCCTCGCCAAGCAGGAAATGGAGAAGCGCGCCGAGGGCGCCAAGGGCACCGAGCTGACCGTCATCATCGAGGGCGCCCAGCGCAGTTTCGAGATGTCAAAGGGCCAGTCCGTGCTCGAGGCGGCCTTGGAGAACGGCCAAGACGCGCCCTTCTCCTGCAAGGCCGGGGTTTGCTCCACCTGCATGTGCAAGGTCCTTGAGGGCGAGGTGGAGATGATCAGCAACCACGCGCTCGAAGATTACGAGGTGGAACGCGGCTACGTGCTCTCCTGCCAGTCCTATCCCCTGACCGACCGGCTGGTGATCGACTACGATACCCACTGACCCGGCCCCCGGGACCACTCAAAGCCCCGAATCCGCACCGGGGCGCACCAACAGCAAGGAGCCCCCATGCGCGACGTTCAGAGCTTTGCCAAGGGTCAATGGATCGCCCCCGGCGCCGGCGCCCGGTCCATCGCCAGCGCCATCACCGGCGATGTGATCGCCCAGGCCGGAAACGATGGGCTGGATGTGCAGGGGATGCTGGACTACGCCCGCCAGAAGGGCGGCCCGGCGCTGCGGGCGATGACCTTCCATGACCGCGCGCGGATGCTCAAGGCCCTGGCCCTCTACCTCATGGAGTGCAAGGAAGCGCTCTACGACCTCAGCTACGACACCGGCGCCACCCTCTCGGACCACCGGATCGATGTGGACGGCGGCATCGGCACGATGCTTGTCTTCGCCTCCAAAGGGCGGCGCGAGATGCCGGATGGTCATGTCTATCTGGACGGCGCGCCTGAGCAATTGGGCAAGACTGGCCAGTTCATGGGCCAGCACGTCTGTCTCCCGCTCCAGGGCGTGGCCGTTCACATCAACGCCTTCAACTTCCCGGTCTGGGGCATGCTGGAAAAGCTCGCCCCGACCCTGCTGGCGGGGATGCCCGCCATCGTCAAACCGGCCACCGCCACCTGCTACGTGACCGAGGCCTGCGTGCGGATGATGCTGGAAAGCGGCCTTCTACCCGGGGGAGCCCTGCAGCTTGTCGCCGGGGGCCTGGGCGACATGCTGGATCACCTCGACTGCCAGGATGCGGTGGCCTTCACCGGCTCTGCCGACACGGCGCTGAAGCTGCGCGGCACGACGAACCTGATGCAGAACTCCGTGCGCTTCGCCTCGGAGCAGGACAGTCTCAACGCTTCCGTGCTCGGGCCCGATGCCACCCCCGGTACGCCGGAGTTCGATCTCTTCGTGAAGGAGGTCCAGCGCGAGATGACGGCCAAGGCGGGCCAGAAATGTACCGCCATAAGGCGCATCATGGCCCCCGCCGACCAAATCGACGCCCTGATCGAGGCCCTGTCCGATCGGTTGGCCAAGACCACCATCGGCGATCCACGGCTAGAGGGCACCCGCATGGGGGCCCTCGTTTCGGCCGCCCAGAAACGCGACGTGCTGGAGAAGGCCGCGCTGCTTGAGGCCGAAGCGGAGCGTATCTACGGCGACCTCGATGATTTTGCCGTGGATGGCGCGGACCGTGACAGGGGTGCCTTCCTGCCGCCCATGCTCTTCCACTGTGCCGACCCGGACGCGGCGCAGCGGGTTCACGATACCGAAGCCTTCGGCCCTGTCTCCACCCTCATGCCCTACCGCGATCTGGACCATGCGGTGGCCCTGCTGAACCGGGGCCAGGGCTCGCTGGTGGCCTCCGTCATCACCAGTGACCCGGAGGTGGCGCGCGAGGTCACCCTCGGCTCCGCGGCCTTCCACGGGCGCCTCTACTTCAACAACCGGACCTCGATGAAGGAATCGACCGGTCATGGTTCTCCCCTCCCGCACATGGTGCACGGTGGGCCGGGCCGCGCGGGCGGCGGCGAGGAACTGGGCGGCATCCGCGGCGTGCTCCACTACATGCAGCGCACCGCCATCCAGGGCAGCCCCGACATCCTGACTGCCGTGGGCCGCAAGTGGGTGCCCGGCGCGACCGAGATCGCAGACCGCGCCCACCCCTTCACCCGTACCTTCGGCGAACTTGACCTGGGCGAAACCTTCAACAGCCCCGCGCGCGAGGTGACGCTGGAGGACATCGAGACCTTCGCCCATTTCACCGGCGATACCTTCTATGCCCACATGGACGACGAGGCGGCCAAGGCGAACCCCTTCTTCCCGGGGCGCGTGGCTCACGGCTATTTGCTGCTGAGCTTCGCGGCCGGCCTCTTCGTGCAGCCCGATCCCGGCCCGGTGCTCGCCAACACCGGGCTCGACAACTTGCGCTTCATGGCGCCCGTGGCGGCGGGGGACAGCATCCGCGTGCGTCTGACCGTCAAGCACAAGACGCCGCGCAACGAGGAGTACGGCGAGGTGCGGTGGCACGTCACCCTCTACAACCAGAAAGAGGAGGTGGCGGCGGAGTACGAGCTGCTGACGATGAATGCCTACTGACGCCTTCCCGCAGCAGATCGCGGAGCTGCGCGAGTTGGGCGGCCAGCGGGTTTGGTCGCTCATGGTCAGCCTCTTCGGCGACTTGGCGCAGAAGCCCGGCAAGGCCATCGAGGGGCCCATCCTCTCGGCCATGATGCGCCTTCTTTCGGTCAAGCCCGAGGCCACCCGCGTGGCCCTGCACCGGCTGCGCAACGATGGTTGGATCAGCTCGGAGAAGGCCGGGCGCATTAGCCGCCACAGCCTGACCGAGAAGGGCCTGCGCGAGAGCGCCGCTGCCAGCCCGCGCATCTACGCCACCCCCGGCGCCGGGCCGGAGAACTGGCGGCTGGCCTTCCTGCCCGAAGGGGCGGAGACTGCCGAGGAGATGCGCCAGCGCGGATTTACGCCGGTCACCGCCCGCGTCTACGTTGGCCCCCCTGAGGCGGCGGCGCCTGCCGATGCGCTTCTCTTCGAGGGCAAAGACGTGCCCGACTGGCTACGCGCCGAGGCCGCGCCGTCGGAGCTTTCGGCCGCCTTCGCCGATCTCGCCGACACGCTGGAGCGCCTCGCGGCCGACCTGCCCGCGGCAGATAAGCTGAGCCCGGTGCAGGTGGCGGTGCTGCGCTGCCTCATCGTGCACAACTGGCGCCGCCTGGTGCTGAAGCACCCGCCCCTGCCCGCGCCGCTTGTCTCGCACGACTGGCCCGGTCACCGCTGCCACCTCCTGGTGGCGGACCTGCTGGCGCGCTATCCGCGCCCGCCGCTGGAACGGATCACCCTCTCCAAGGCGGCCTAAAGCCGCGCTTTCCCACGGCAGCCAAGCAGGCTATGAGGTGGCCATGACAAATTACCTCTATCAGAACGACCTGCCCGACGATCTCGACCTCGGGGACATGGTTGCCATCGACTGCGAAACCATGGGCCTGCACCCGCACCGCGACAGGCTCTGCGTCGTGCAGCTTTCCGGCGGTGACGGCAACGCCCACCTCGTCCAGATCGCCAAGGGCCAGACCAGCGCGCCCAACCTCGTGCGGCTGCTGGAGGATCCGGCGGTGCTCAAGCTCTTCCACTACGGGCGCTTCGACATCGCGGCGCTCTACCACACCTTCGGCGCCCTCACGGCGCCTGTCTACTGCACCAAGATCGCCAGCCGCCTGGTCCGCACCTACACCGACAGGCACGGCCTGGCGAAGCTGCTCCAGGAGCTGCTTCAGGTGGACATCTCCAAGCAGCAGCAATCGAGCGACTGGGGCGCCCCCGAGCTGACCGAGGCCCAGATCGACTATGCCGCCTCCGATGTCCTCTACCTGCACCGCCTGCGCGACAGCCTGAACGAGATGCTGCTGCGCGAGGGCCGGATGGAGATGGCCCAGGCCTGCTTCGACTTCCTGCCGACCCGCGCCAAGCTCGACCTGGCCGGCTGGCCCGAAACCGACATCTTCGCCCACTCATGAGCACGCCCTTCCTCGATACCGCCGCCCGGGTCATCCGGACCGAGGCCGAGGCCCTCCAGAAGCTGGCCGACAGCCTCGATTCGCGCTTCCGCGACGCCATCGACTTGATGCGCAACTGCCGGGGCCGGATCATCGTCACGGGGATCGGCAAGTCGGGCCACATCGGCAACAAGATCGCCGCCACACTGGCCTCCACCGGGACGCCCGCGCAGTTCGTCCATCCGGCCGAGGCCAGCCACGGCGATCTGGGCATGATCACGCTCGACGATGTTGTCCTGGCCATTTCCAATGGCGGCGAGGCGGCGGAACTGGCCAACCTCATCGCCTACTCGCGGCGCTATGACATTCCCCTCATCGGCCTGACCAGCCAGGAACAGAGCACCCTCGGGCGCCAGTCCGACGTGATCCTGCTGCTGCCCCAGGCGGGTGAGGCCTGCAACACCGGCGTGGTGCCCACCAACTCCACCACCATGACCCTGGCCATGGGCGATGCCCTGGCCGTGGCCTTGATGGAGCACCGGGAGTTCACCGCCGAGCATTTCCGCAACTTTCATCCTGGCGGCAAGCTGGGCGCCCAGCTCAGCCGCGTGCGCGACCTAATGCACAGTGGCGCGGCGCTGCCGCTGGTGACGGAAGAGGCGCCCATGTCGGAGGCCCTGATGGAGATCTCCGGCAAGGGCTTCGGCGTTGTTGGCGTGACGGACGAAGAGGGCCACCTCAAGGGCATCATCACCAACGGTGACCTCAGCCGCCACATGGACGGGCTGATGCAGCGTCAGGCGCGCGACGTGATGACGGTGAACCCCGTCACCATCGGCCCCGATGCCCTGGCCGAGAAGGCCATGGGCCTGATGAACAGCAAGAAGATCACCTGCCTCATGGTGGTGGACCCGGCGCGGCCCGACGTGGCCGAGGGGCTGATCCACATCCATGACTGCCTGCGCGTGGGCCTGGGGTAGGCCCATGAAGGCGGACCGCTATTCACGCCTGGTCTCCTGGCTGAAGGTGCTCCTGCCGTTGCTCGCGCTCGGGCTTCTCTCGACGCTCTTCCTGCTCTCGCGCACTGTCGATCCGGAAACCGCGATTCCCTTCGCGGACAAGGAAATCCAGGACCGCCTGCGCGAGCAGGTGGTCACCGGGCCCTTCTACTACGGCACCACTCCTGAGGGGGACGAGATCGCCTTCTCCGCCGAGACCCTCACTACCCCCGAGGCCGAGGTGGGCACCAATCGCGCCGAGAAGGTCGACGTGGTGCTGGATCTCGCGGGCGGCACCCAGGTCAAGGTGACCTCGGATCAGGGCATCTTCGACATCGGTGAGGACAGGGCGGATCTTGTTGGCGACGTGGTGATCACCACCTCCACGGGCTTCCGCGTGACCAGCGACAGGATGATCTCGCAACTCTCCACCCTCGACGTGCGTTCACCCGGCGAGGTCCGCTCGACCGGGCCTTTCGGCACCCTGGACGCCGGCGCCATGGTGCTCAGTTCCGGGCCCGAGGAGGAGGGGACGCAATTGGTTTTCACAAATGGCGTGAAGCTGGTATATACGCCGCAATCCGCGAAAGAGTGACGCCCGTGCGATACCTTAGACTGCTTCTGCCCCTCCTGCTTGCCCTCACCACCCTGCCGCTTTCGGCCCAAGGCACCAACGTCGCCTTCGGGGTGATCCAGCAGGATACCGACCTTCCGGTCGAGGTGACCTCGGAAAACCTTGCCGTCGACCAGGAGACCGGCGAGGCGCTCTTTACCGGCAACGTGGTAATCGGCCAGGGCGAGATGCGGCTTTCCGCGCCGCGCGTGCTGGTGATCTACGATGAGACGAGCCAGGCCATCGCCCGGCTGGAAGCAACCGGCGGTGTGACGCTGGTGTCCGGCCCCGATGCCGCCGAGGCGGAGCGCGCCGACTATTCGATCGAGGAGGGCACGATTGTCATGCGCGGCAACGTCCTGCTGGATCAGGGCGCCAATGCCATCAGCGCCGACCGCATGGATGTGCAGCTGAACGCGGGCACGGCGCAGATGACCGGCCAGGTGCGGACCATCTTCCAGACCTCCGGCACCGACTGATGATCCGGCCCCGGCTGACAGTCTCCAGCGGCGACGCGGGCCTGCGGGTGGATCACCTGCGCAAGTCCTACCGCAAGAAGACCGTGATCCGCGACTTCTCGATGGAGCTGAACCGCGGGGAGGTGGTGGCGCTGCTCGGGCCCAACGGCTCGGGCAAGACGACCACCTTCTACGCCATCGCGGGCCTCGTCACGCCCGAGGGCGGCACCGTCCTGGTGGATGGCAAGGAGGTCACGACCCTGCCCATGTACCGCCGCGCCCAGCTCGGCATCGGCTATCTGCCGCAGGAGATGAGCATCTTCCGCGGCCTCAGCGTGCAGGACAATATCGCGGCGATTCTCGACATCTCGGTCCCGCACCGGCGGGAAAGGCGCGAAAGGCTGGAGGAGCTTCTATCCGAGTTCTCCATCGAACACCTGCGCCGCGCCCCGGCCCTAGCCCTTTCAGGTGGCGAGCGGCGGCGGGTGGAGATCGCCCGCTGCCTGGCGGCAAGCCCCAAGTACCTCTTGCTGGACGAACCCTTCGCAGGGGTCGATCCCATCTCCGTCGGTGACATCCGGCACCTCGTGGCGGATCTGAAGAACCGCGGCATCGGTGTGCTGATCACCGATCACAATGTCCGCGAGACGCTCGAGATCGTGGACCGGGCCTACATCCTGCACGAGGGCCGGGTGCTCATGTCGGGTACGCCCTCCGAGGTGGTGCAGAACGAGAACGTGCGCCGGGTCTACCTGGGCGACAATTTCCGCATTTCCTGAAGCGCCTCCCGGGGCACCGGCGCTTCACCGCAGGCGGCGCCGGTTTTGATTGACTTTAACCTCTTTTCAGCGCCCAATAAGGCCATGGCAACCACGCGTTCCCGTTTCTACCACGCCCCGGCCCACCGCCTCGGAACAGACCCGCGGAACGACTTGCCATTACCCCGCATTTAGACGTTCGGAATGACCACGCCCGTGGTCCGTCCGCCGTTATCAATGCCCAGAAATAGGAGAGAGCATGCGGTACCAAATCAGCGGCAAACAGATCGACATCGGCGACGCCCTTCAGACCCACGTGAAGCAAGAACTTGGCGACGCGGTAGCGAAATATGCGCAACGTCCGACCGATGCGCAGGTGGTCTTTTCCAAGTCCGGCCACGAGTTTGTCTGCGAGACCACGGTGCACCTCTCGACCGGGCTCAATGCCTCGGCCAAGGCCAGCAACGTCGACATCTACGGTGCCTTCGATGACTGCCGCGAGAAGATGGAAAAGCAGCTCCGCCGCTACAAGCGCCGGTTGAAAGATCATCACAAGCAGCGTGCGGTACCGGTTGAATTCGATGGCGTGTCCTCTTATATCCTCGCCTCAGATGCAGAGTCGGAGGCGTCCGAGCCGGACAGCCTTCAGCCGATGATCATTGCAGAGATGCAGACCAAGATCGCGACCCTGTCCGTCGGCGAGGCCGTCATGCAAATGGAACTGGCGGGCGCCCCGGTGCTGGTGTTCCGCAAGGAAGGAAAAGACGGGTTGAACGTCGTGTATCGGCGGGACGATGGCAACATCGGCTGGATCGACCCTTAAAGCAGTCAGGCGGGCCGGAACCCGCCCAGCAGAAGAGCAGAGCGATTTAGATGGAACTGGGGAACCTTCTGAAGCCGGAAGCGGTCAAGGTGCTGACTTCGGCTTCGAGCAAGAAGCGTCTGATGCAGGATCTCGGCGATCTGGCCAGCTCTGCCTACGGGCTGGAAGCGGGCGAGGTTGTCGAGGCTCTGATCACCCGCGAATCCCTCGGCCCCACCGGGGTTGGCCACGGGGTGGCCCTGCCCCACGCCCGCGTCGACGGGATCGAGCGGGTGGTGGGCGCCTTCGTGCTCCTGGACAAGCCGATCGACTTTTCCTCGGTGGACCGTCAGCCCGTCGATCTGGCCTTCGCTCTTTTTGCGCCGCAGGACGCCGGTGTGGAGCACCTGAAGGCCCTCGCGCTGGTGTCCCGCACCCTGCGCGATCCGGCAACCTGCACCAAGCTGCGGGCCAACCCGGACGCCGGCACGCTCTTCACCATCCTCACCGAAAACAAGGCGGTCCAGGCGGCCTGAGCCGCCTGCGGCCCTATCGCCAGGGGCCGAATCCGAACATCAAGTAATCGCGCTGGTAGGCCTCCACCGCCAGCGCTTCGATTTCTGCGTCGTAGACCTCCGAAAGCGCAAACGGCTGGTCCGGCTCCGCCTCGGTCAGCCCCGGCACATCCGCCCGTCCAATGGTGCGCGCCAGATCGGCCAACTCCTGCGCCATGTCCGGCTCACGGATGATCCGATCCGGCAGGCACAGCTCTCCGAAGCCCGCGATGGCCTGGGCCTGCGTGCACCAGGCGGCATCCACCCGAATCGCCGTCTGGCCCGCCAGGTTCCCCTTCAGGAATGCCAGGAAGGCGGCAAAGGCCGTTCGGTGGGCCGCCAGGTCGTACCCCTCGCCCGGCCCCTCCGGCGGGATCGGCAGCTTGTAGCGGCGGATCAGGGTGCCCCGAAGCTGCCGATAGGAGCCCTCTCCGGTGTTCAGGATGTGGCGGCAGAAGGCATCGTGCGCCCGGGCCAACGGATGGCGCAGCACGGTGAAGCTGCGGTGCCCCGGATGGGCGCGCTTCCACTGACGCAGGGCCTTCTGGTTCATGCCCGTCTGGAGAGCCTCCACGTCTTGCCCGTCGAGCGCCGCGAGCCACTCAGCCACCTGTGCCACTGGCCCGCCGCGCAGAGGCAGGTAGAGCAGGCCGCTCTCGGGCGCGGCCATGTAGGAGGGCACGGTCGGCCCCCGGCGCGGCTCGAAGTTGGGGGTGCGGGTCAGGTCGAAGCGGTCCACCCGGGCAAGGGCGGAAAGCATCTCGTCGGGGTTGCTCACCTTCTCGGTCAGTGGGCTGGGGTTTTGCTTCTTGAGGTTCTTGTCCAGCCCCTCCAGCCGCTCCTCCTCCCCAAGATAGCGGGCCAGACCGTTCATCACCTCGACCTCCTGCAGGTCCTCGTAGGCAAGGTAGAAGGCCGTCTGGCCGCTGGTCTGCAAACGGTTCAGCAGAAAGACCTGGAATGCCTGAAGCGCCTCGAGGTGATCGGCGAACTCAGCAGCGTCGAAATCTGCCTGGGCCGACTTGCGCGCCTTCACATCAGTAAGTTTCCACTGGCCGGTGGCCTGGGCGATCTTCCAGCTCACGTAGCTTTCAAGCGGGTTGCGGGTGAGGATGATCTTGGCGCAGCCCTCGTCGGCCAGGATCTTGTCCAGAACCCGCGGATCATGGTCGTGGAAGTAGCGGAAGCCGTGCAGCCCGCCCTCGGCGCGGCGGAATGCACGCAGCAGGACCATTGGGTCCGCGTCCCGCGTCTCTTGGTCGATCCCGAGGATCGGCGCATTGGCGGGGTAGCCGAGGAAGTGCGGATTGAAGGCCTCCCCGTGGCAGGTGATGCCCTCAAAGGCGTTCAGGTTCGCCTCTAAGAAGTTCGATCCGGTCCGCATCTCAGCGAAGACCACGAAGCTGCGAAAGGGTCGGGCCATCTGTCAGCGCACCAGGTAGGGTTTACGGGGGGTCTCGGGCGGGGTCGGGCTGCCCTGTCCGACGGGAAAATCCCCCATCAGGTAGGGGTGCATGCCCTGGTTCTTCAGGTTCTGTAGGAATTGGCCGAAGCCCGACAGGTCTACCATCTTGGGCGCCTCCGACAGGTGCCGCAGCTCGACGCGGCCGATCTCGTCCAGGATGGATTGCAGGGGCTCCATCGGCGCCTCGATGAAATCCGCCAACGTCCAGACCCGGACGCGCGCCTTGGCATAGGCCGACCGCAGGGCTTCCACCAGCTCGCTCTCGATCTTCTGCAGTCTCGCCGCCTCCCGGCGGATTTTGCCGAAATCGAGGTTCGAGCGGAAGAGCGGAATCGCCCAGGCGCCGGTGATGACCGAAACCTGTGCATTGGGATCGCGGGCGATCTGCCAGTTGATCTTCTGATTGCCGGTCGGGCCGTGCTGGAAGCACTGGCGCTCGCCGCGGGTGTTCCAAATCAGGTTGGTGAGGAAGGCACGCGGATCGTAGTCGCGCAGGGCCGCACTGTCCGAGAGAGCTCCGTTGATCGCCTCCTGGCCTTCGGCGAAATGCACCCGGTCGGGCGCGAAGAGGTGCCCATGTACCCGCGCCCCCGTGGTACGGGCCAGCCAGGGCTCGAAATCCTCGAAGAGCTCGGCGAAGCCCTGGAAAACGGAATAGGGCCCGGCGGTCACGCCGTTCTCCCAATCCTGGTTGGGAAAGCGGCTCTGCATGTAGAGCCCCGGGCGCCCCCGGGTGCGCCGCTCCACCGCCTTGGAGAAAAGCCTGTCGATCTTGCCCGGGTTCGGCTCCGTCCGCTTCATGGCGCCTTCGCTGTCCGTCAGGAAGGCGCGGTAAAGCTTCTCCGCGTGGGGCCAGATCTTGCGGGCGACGAAGCAGTCCGAGCGGCGCAGCAGTTGCAGGTGGTCATCGTAAAAGATGTGCGGCTTGCCCTGAAAATCGAACTTCGAGAGGGTCAACGACCGGCTTTCGATATTGGCTGAGTAGAGCCGGGCGAGGCTCTGGAAGTAGCTCTCATCGGGGATCCAGACCTGCCGGAAGAAGCGGTCATAGACCTCGCGGTCCGGGTCCGCGAGGATGGCGGAAAGCGTGCGCCGAGTCAGGCACCACCATTGAGAGCCCATGTGCGGGGTGATGCCGCCGGGCATCCGGCGCTTCAGGCCCAAGCGGCGCTGGATCTCGACGAAGCGGTCAAAGAGGAACCTGTTGCGCTTCCAGGAGACGGGGAAGCGCAGGGTGAAGCGTTCCTCCTCCAGCCCGCCGACGGTCCAGGGCACGTCCGCCGTGGTGGCGCTTTCGATGAAGTCTGTGCGGGGGCGGGCTTCGAGGTAGTCGATCAGCTCCTGCACCGGGCGCAGCGGCAGGCAGGAGCCGGAGGCCAGGAAGACGTGGCGCACGTGGCGGTGCCGGGCCAACATCATCTCGGCCCCGGCCTGGGAGGCGGCCACGATGCCCCAGGTGCCCCATTCGCAACGGTAGCGGCGGCAAAACTGCACTTCCGCCAGATCGGACAGGGCCGCGACGAAATCCGCGTGCAACCTGCGGGGCACCGCGCGGTCCACGTGGATCACCACCGGGCAGCCCGCCGCCGCCCAGTGCCGGGCCACCTGCTCGGCCCGGCCCAGGGAGTTGTGCACCAGCATGACGATCCCGACGCTCATGCCCAGTTCCCCTTGGACAGGAGGCCCAGGATCTCGAGCTGGCGCCAGTTGATGTAGCGTTCCGAGAAACGGCACCAGAGCTGCGGATCCTCCTTCAGCCGCTCGGCATAGGCCCGATACTCGACGGAAGCGGCGTAGTGCTGGGAGCGTTTCAGCTCTTCCGCCGCCTTGGCGCCGAAGGTGTCGAGGAACTTGGCGTGGAGCAGCACGCCCGAGGCCTTTTCCCCGCCCCATTCGTCATAGACCTGGTTCAGCCCGCGCGGCAGGAGCATGTGGGTCGAGCTGACGTAGGTGTACCGCCTGTCCCACTTCACTAGCGGGATCTTGTTCAGGGCCGGCGCCTTGGCCGGTTCGTCCGCAAAAAAGACCCGCGATCGGGGGCCGCCCTGGATCCAGAGATTGGCGAAGCGCGGATTGCGCGAAATGGTGTAGTTCCCGCTGTCGAACCAGTTGGCGATCTCGATCGGGTTCTGGCCCTCCTGGTAGGGTTCCTCGTCCAGGCGGCCCTTGGGGTACATATCCAGCAGCATGGCCGAGAAGGATTTGATCGAGGAGACATCGAGCCAGTCCGTCAGGGCGCGGAGCGGCCTTGAATCGCAGAAGGGGTAGACCAGAAACTCGTCCGGATCGACCGTTAGGCACCAGTGCCCGTGCGCGTGGCGTCTTTGCAGCCAGTTGAGCCAGTCCACCCCGAAGCGCGCCCGCTTGTAGCTGGCCCGGGTGTGCCAGAGCGACACATCGGGCTGCTCTTTGAGGTACTCCAGAGATCCATCGTCGCTGTCATTGTCGACGAAGAAGAAGTGCCCGATCCCCATGTCGCGGTAGTAGTCGAGGAAGTAGGGCAGGCGGATGCGTTCGTTGCGCTGGGTGCAGAAGAGCAGCAGGTCATCGGGCCGGATCGCGGCCGTCCGGTTCACCACGCTGCTCAGCTCGCGCCGCTTGCGGAAGGCCCTGATGCGCCACCGCTTGCGCTGGAGCCTCAGCCGATATGACTGAAATAGTCCCAAACACCGCCCTCGTCTGGTGGGAAGCCGCCGCCCGGCCGCGCTATCACTCCGAGCTTAACAGGGCCTTGAAGTGATCGGACCAGCTTTGGCCCGCTGCGGTGTTCCGGTCGGCGGGCCCGGGGTTCGTCCCCTCCCACGCCCTGATCTTCTCTAGCCAATCCGCCGGGCGGTTGACAGGGATGTATGTGGCCTCCTCCCCCAAAACCTCCCGCAAGACCCCCAGATCGTTGCATAAAACACGCGCTCCGAGAAGCCGGGCCTCGACCGGGGGCAGGCCATAGCCCTCCGCCAGGGTCGGATAGAGCGCCCCGGCGGCCCCCTGCACCAGCGCGCCGATGGCCCCATCGGAGAGGCCCGCAAGCTCCCGGATTGGCCCGTTGGAGGGCAGCTGATCGAGCCGCGCAAAGGTCTCTTCGTTGCGCCAGCCGCGCGCGCCGCAGATCAACAACGGCGGGGCCGACTGGCCCGTTTCCTCCCAAAGATCGAGCAGGAAGATGTGGTTCTTGCGCGGCTCAATCGTGCCGACGGTGACGAAGTACGGGGCTTGCGGCGGGAGCCCCGCGGGCAAGGCAGCCGGATCGGCGGCGGGCCTCGGGCTGCCGAGATGGACCACCAGACCGGGCGGCACCCGTCCGAGCGCGCTGAACTGGGCCTCGGCGCGGAACTGCGTGTCTGCCGAGTTGTAGATCACAATGTCCGCGCTCACCCCGACGCGGCGCAGCTTGTCGCGGAATGGCTCGACCGTGCCGGGGCGCTGGAAATCGGGATGCTCCAGAGGGATCACATCGTGCACCATCACCCGCACCCTTCCCCCCCGTGCGGCGACGGCAGAGAGCACCCTTGCGGTCAGGTTGCTGTGGCCGACATTGTAGTAAGTCCACGCATCGCCCAGGTGCCGCGCCAACAACCGCTCGAGGCCCGGCGCAGCACAGCGCCCGATGGCAAGGCGGCGAAGATCGCTTTCCGCCGCGGCGAGGGCAGCATCACGGCCCCGCGGCAGACGGGCGAGCAGGCCCGCGCGGCCCCACGGGTGCCGCCCTTCCAGCCGCGCCTCGAAGGCGGCCAGCCCGGCGGCGTCGAGCAGGAGATACCCGTAGGCGCTTCGCACCAGGCCAAAGAACGGCTCGGGCCGCGTCAGGAAGTGGTGCAGGTAGGCCCTTTCCACCCGGTCCACCCCGGTCACGGTGCGGCCTGCGCGGCGCAGCGTTCGGGTGAGATCGAGCAACCGGGCCTGAACCATGCTAGCGCTCGTAGTGGCCGGTTTGGTGCCAGCGCCAGGCGTCCCGGATGATCCGGTCCAGAGTGGAGCGCTCGGGCCGCCAGCCCAGTTCCGCCTCGGCCCGGGCCGAGCCTGAAACGAGCGCGGTACAGTCGCCCGCCCGCCGCGGCCCTTCGGTGACGGGCACCGGGCGGTTGGTCACGGCGCGGCTCTGGTCGATCACTTCACGCACGGAAAAGCCCCTGCCGGTGCCCAGGTTGAAGGCCCGGCTACCGCGCCCGTCGAGCAGCCAGTCCAGCCCCAGCAGGTGTGCCTCCACCAGGTCCGTCACATGGACGTAGTCGCGGATGCAGGTGCCGTCCGGCGTCTCGTAGTCCGTGCCGTGGATGGTCAGGGCCGGGCGCTTGCCCGCAACGGCCTCCAGCACCAGGGGGACGAGGTGAGTCTCGGGTTGGTGGAATTCGCCCACCTCGGCCTCCTCATCGGCGCCGGCCACGTTGAAGTAGCGGAAGATCACCGATTGCAGACCGTCCGAAGTTTCGAAGTCGCCCAGCATCTCCTCGATGGCCCGCTTGGAGGCCCCGTAGGCGTTGATCGGATGCTGCGGCGTGTCCTCCTGAAGAACCACGCCGTCCTGGTCGCCGAAGGTGGCGCAGGTGGAGGAAAAAACGATGTTGCGGCAACCCGCCGCCAGGGCGGCTTCGATCAGGTTGAGCGAACCGGCGACATTGTTGCGCCAGTAGAGCCCGGGCTTGTGAATGGACTCACCCACCTGGCTGAGGGCGGCAAAGTGCATCACCGCCGCGGGCGCGTGTTCGGCAAAGGCCCGGTCGAGCGCGGCGCGGTCCAGCAGGTCGCCCTCGACGAGGGGGCCGAACTTCACCGCGTCGCGCCAGCCGGTGGCAAAGTTATCAAAGGTCACCGGCGTGTGCCCGGCCGCCCTGAGCGCCTTGCAGGCGTGGGAGCCGATGTAACCCGCCCCGCCCGTTACCAAAATCGTGGCCATGGCAGGCTCCCTGTTCGTCAGTCGGGCTGGAGGACGCCGCGCAGGTATCCCATCAGATCGTCGCGCAGCTCGGGCCGGGCGAGGCCGAAGGAGACCGTCGCCTGAAGGAAACCGGACTTGGAGCCGCAGTCGAAGCGCTGGCCGCGGAAGCGGAAGCCGTAGACGTTGTGCGCCTTTTCAATGTCGCGCGCGATGGCGTCCGTGAGCTGAATCTCCCCGCCCGAGCCGGACTGGATGTGGTTGAGGTTTTCCAGCACCGAGGGCGAGAGGATATAGCGCCCGATCACAGCGAGGTTGGAGGGGGCGTCCTTCGGCTGGGGCTTTTCAACCATGCCCTGGACGCGGACGAGCTGATCCTGCTCTTCGCAGACGTCAAGCACGCCGTAGGCCGAGGTCTGCTCCGGGGCCACCTCCATGGCGGCGACCATGTTGCCACCGGTCTCGGCGTAGGCCTCCACCATCTGCTGCAGGCAAGGCTTGTCGGCGGCGATCACGTCATCGGGCAGGATGACGGCAAAGGGCTCATCCCCGATCAGGCGCCGCGCGCACCAGACGGCATGGCCCAAGCCGAGTGCCTTGTGCTGGCGGATGTAGGCGATGGCACCGCTCGGCATGTTAGTGCTTTCCAGCACCTCCAAGAGCTGGGTCTTGCCCTTCTTCTTGAGCTCCTGCTCAAGCTGGGGGGCGAGATCGAAGTAGTCCTCAAGGGCCCCCTTGCCGCGCGAGGTGACAAAGATGAACTCCTTGATGCCAGCCGCGCGCGCCTCGTCGATGGCGTACTGGATCAAAGGCCGGTCCACGAGGGTCATGATCTCCTTCGGCACCGACTTGGTGGCGGGCAGGAACCGGGTGCCCATGCCGGCCACCGGGAAGATCGCTTTGGTCACTTTGTTCGTCATGGTCTCGGGGCCTTTG
>Ga0160419_100701_pt1 | contig 18699 bp, 24 predicted proteins | sample CelAP2metagpilot_2_FD_108196 | JGI IMG/M metagenome (GOLD analysis project Ga0160419, IMG submission 108196) | Phycosphere-associated microbial communities from Cellana algal ponds in Kailua-Kona, Hawaii, USA - Cellana AP2-4-25 metagenome pilot ... | reverse complement strand
TCCGCGGCCCCGCCGGATACTGCCCCTCCTTCTCCTCCCCCTCCACCTCCTCCTCCTCCTCCTCCTCCTCCTTCAACCATAATCGCTCCTCCACGCACCCTCTTCCCACTCCTTCCATTACCTTGGGGCCGGCGCGGATATGGTACACATGGCGAGGGGATCGGAACGGGCTGGCGATGAGTCGCTCCTTCGGGGACAGCGCCGTGCACGCGGCCGGTGGCAGTAGCGAGCCAGAGGTGGTGGAATATCGAGTGAGGGAAGGAGGGAGGGATGGCGAGGTAGAGGAAGATATGTTCTTGATCTTGGCGAGCGACGGGGTGTGGGATGTGGTTGACAATCAGGAGGCTGTTAAGGTAGTGGGGCACTTTATCGGTGTATCGACGGGAGGGAGGGAGGGAGGGCAGTGGGATGCAAAGGAGGCGGCGATAGCTTTGGTGAGAATTGCGAGGAAACGGTGGAAGAGGGTGTCGCCGCAAATGATTGACGATATCACTTGTATCGTTGTAAACCTCCAAGTAAAGGATAAAAACGAGGAAGGGGAGGGGAGGAGATTCATAGGTAGCAGAGAATGAGGAGAAGAGGCGGGACCTCCTTCATTTTACTTGCCCCTGCAGCAGATGATATAGGTAGGTGGAATCACTGGGATCGCATTGTCATCCATTGTTATTCTTACTCGGGTGAGAAGTACTCCAGAGAGGGAAATCCCTGTCATAAGAAGAAAGAAGCGGTGCATGAATGAGGAGGAGGAGGAGTAGGAGGAGGAGTAGGAGAGAGATAGAACACCAAAGGCCTTATTGCAGACTAGGTACTGCTGAATTGTCAGTTTCCGTTGTATCTTATATGTTTATTACTTGGAGAGAAGAGGGAGAAAGCTTGAAGGCAGCCTTATATCAAAGGCAGGACCGAATAGCAAAAAGGATATCCAGAAGCACGAAAACTGAGCAGAGTAGCGAAAGCAAAGGGAGGGAACAAAGGGAATACGATGAAGGAATGACTCATCTGATAGTGAAATAGTGCTGTGGAAGTGTTACAATTGACTGTGAAGAGAATGTAAGAGAAGGAGACCTATGAGCCAAGATGTCGAGGAAAAATAGAGACGGGAGGACGACCCCAGCACAGAGAAAAGGGAAGAAAAATCGTCAGAAGGGGAAATGGGAGAGCGACTGAAAAAAAACTGACACTCTATACATATGTGTATGTACACTAGCAGAGAAGATTAATGTATCTTTATTTACATATACTCTAGATATAGTGAGCGTCGATGAGAATGGTGACAGGAGGCATCAAAGCCAGCAAGAAGAGGAAATACACCGAGCCAGAAGCAGCGTCCCAATCCACCAATTACGTCACCTTCATCAGCAGAAGGAGCAGCAGATGCAGCAGCAACCGCACCAGCGCCTGCAATCGGTACTATTGGTGTATAAAATGAGTACGCATAAGTGCGTGAAACGGCAAGAAAAGTCCCACAAACCACACGCATGGAGGCAGTTACAAATCCTTGAGCATTCAAACGTTTGAGTTATTTTCTTTTTCTCTTCGTGAGTGGAAGTGACTCCCTTCTCTTCCTCCTATTCATCTTCATTTTTGCTGAGTTGCTTTTTCGATCTGCCCTCGATCAGATACCCCCTGTAAGACGTCTATAGTCAGCCGCCATCCATAAAATCTCCCCAATCGTGCTTTCATAGAATGCCTTGATTTCATTTTGTGGCGTCATGTAGGCTCCCCTCCCTTCCTTCCTTCCTTCCTTCCTTCCTCACCCCCTTCCTTCCCCCTCCTCCCTTCCTACTTCTAACCGTGATTTAACTTCTCGTCGCCACGGGCTATATTCCCCCGGCGACACACCCGCACGGCTGGGAAGACACACACACATGCACACGTATATAATCCGACAACAGCGGCGTTCACGAAATCGACTTGTCGGCAGGAGCGGCAGCAGGCAGGCAGGCGGTGACGCGCGACCCGGATCCAAACCTTAACCCCCCACACACATACACATACACACATACACACATACACATAAACGCACACCTATCTTTGTGACGCACCACATGCACGCCACACTATTTCCTAGTCCCTCCGCCACTTCTTCTTCTTGTTCTCCTCTCCTCCTCCCACTCTATTTCTTCTTCTTGCTCCTCTTTCTCCTCCTGCCCTCTTTAGGTCGGCTCGTCACTGTCTTTCCACCAGCCCTCCTCTCACTACATGATCTTGCTCTTTTCAAATACATAAAATCAATAGGTTACACTTCACTTCTCCTTCCCTCCCTGTTTCCCTCCCCTCCTCACAACAACACCTCAACCAGCTTGTTCTGAATGCTCTCGAAGGACATAAAAATAATCCCTTGCCCAGGCACAACCCTCCCCAGCCGCGGCACCAGTCCCCGGAGAAACACTCCGAAACCTTCGGTTTTGGTCAGCTGTCGCGCGCAATCCAAGGCGTTGCTGTACTTGGCTGCATCCAGGCCCTGCATGCGCGTCTTAATCACGTCTAGGGGGGGAGGGAGGGCGGGGGGGAGGGAGTGATTGGTCGGGTTTCGTGGAGGGCGCTTTCCAAGTGAGAGAAAGGCAAGCGAGGAAAATGGGCGGGCAGGCAGGGAGGGAGGGAGGGAGGGAGGGAGGGCGTACTCACCCAAGGGGTTGTTGCAGAGGGTAGAGAAGCAACCCGCCGACATGCCGCCGAGGAAGGAGGTGATGGGCGTGAGAGGCACCTTGCCGTTGTCTGTAATCCAGTTCTTGTACTCGTTGAAGAACATGAATCGCAGCCCTTGATTGGAGCCCTGCTTCATGATGGTGGCGCCCAGGCCCTGAGGAGGGAAAGAGGGAGAGGGGAGGTAGGGAAGGAGGGAGGGTGAGACATGATAATCATCTACGGAGCCGCTGATATAAGGCCTCTCCTCTCTCCATCCCCCTCTCACTTCCTCCCTCTTCCGATGCAAAACAATCCCTTCGGCTCTTCCTTTGCTAGACACTCCAAATACTCGAACTCTCTCCCTCCCTCCTTTCCTCCCATCCTCCCTCCTTCCCTCCTCACCTGGTACACGCCCGACAGCCCTTCCTTAGCCACGATGTGCTTCACCCCTCCCACGAACTCCATGTTCAAGTGGATGAGCTTGGTCTTAACTGTCTCGACGGGAGTCACGACAAAAATACTCTCGATGGTGCCTGAGGGAGGCAAGGAGGGAGGGAGGAAAGGGGAGAGTAAGAGTGAGTAAGCCATGACAGGTTATTTTCAAATGAAAGCCACTCACATCTTCCATGCGGTGCAGAAGCTCGAAAACAGCTCGCTAATCTCAAAGTCAACGCATGCAGTCGCACTTGACCCTGTTATCATCACCTCCCTCCCGCCCTCCCTCCCGCCCTCCCTCCCGCCCTCCCTCCCTCCCTCTCTTGGCTCACCAGCGCCTACGCCCGCCAAGAAATTCTTGCCCGGGGTCAGTTTCCCGTTCTCGTCCATCAACATCTTTTTGAAATAAGCGTTAGAGCCAAAACGGATACCGGCCTTGGGGAAGGCGCTGATCAGCGTCGGGGTCAGCCCCCGATAAAGCGCCAAGAACCCGTGATTTGCCACCGTATATCGCATACCTGGGAGAGAGGGTGGCAAGAGGGAGACGAGAGTAGAAAGGAAAGGTGGGTGCGCGATGAAGGCAGGCTTTTTTCGGTATACGTATGTGCATATATGTATGTGTTGTCCATTGGTTCTCTTCCCTTCGAGCGAATCGCACACCTTCTCCTACCCTCCCTCCCGCCTACCCTCCCTCCCGCCCTCCCACCCTCCCTAACTCCTCTCTGCCTGCCCCCTGTCCTTACCCCCGATCATGCCCGTAAACTTGGGCTTCTCCCCCGCGGGCAGCTTTTCCTGCAACTGAAGCTGTGTCTTGATGAACTCCATCGGCCATACGCAGGTAGCCTCGATGCCTGTTAAAAATAATCAGAACGTGTGTAGGAGAAAGAAACGGACCGAGGAACGAAGAGGGATCAGTACAGTTGTCCATGTCCCCAGCATTCCGAAATCATGCATGAATGGTACAAGTCGCTGCGTAGACCCTGCCTCACGAATCGGAAACCCTTCGTTTCGTACAGCACGTGGTGCCTCTCTCACTGCCTGTCGTCCCCTCGCGTTGGCCAACACGAAGCTACAAGACGTACCGCCGGCAATGGAGCCCGCCATGAGGGAAATCATCTGGGTGGGCTTTTTCTTGGTTGCGGACGTTGATGCCGCCAAAGGCACAATCGAGGCCGCGGCAGTCGTCGAGCTGGACATGGTGGGCGAGGAGTTGCGAGCCTGTCTTGGGACATAGGAACAGGCGTATGCAACGGTGGGGTGAGCAAAGGGTGTGACGTTGGTGCTTACGTGACGTGTGGTGGTGGGTATTGAATGATAACTGCAGGAGTTAGGTATTTACCGCGCTTCCATCACCACAAAGGAGGAGCGAGCGAGCGAGAACAAAAGGGACACGCACACCCCTCGGTGGTTGGCGGATCTGGCTCGCCCTGGCTCAGGAAGCCATCCTGGCGCATGCAGCGCAGTAGCACGAGATGCCCTGCGTTTCCCGTGATTCTCACCACTCACAAGATAACGCACCCTGGCCTTGTGTGGCTAGCATTCACTCGCGTCTTGACCATGCACCAAAAGACGAGAAAGACAAGAGGACACACAGACATGGACAAACAAAACAACGCGGCAGCAGTCCCTTTGGCGATGCGACGCAACGCAAGCGCCAATACTCGGAACATGGTCACACAAATTGTGCTCGCGCCACGGCCTTGCATCTCCACTTCTCACTTTTCGCCTCCCCCCTCTCGTGCAACTCGTTGAGAACGGGGAATTCGACTACCCTTTATCACACCGAAATAGGCCCTTTGATTTAAGCCAGGCTCTCCACCACGATGCTCCAGTGTGCGGCATCGTGTCAGGCTTTGCGCCCTTCCCCCGTGACTTTGCGAGAACCCATGCCCTCAGCAACTGCTTCCACACAACCTCAAACGCAGTATCCTTCTTCGTTTTGATAGTGCTGCTCAACGCGCGCGGACCAGGCTCTGTCTGATGCTGTTGGACGGAGCCAGAGGGCAGGACAAATGTGCTGCCACAAGGGCGGGGGACCATTTATACAAATTTCTTGTATACTTTCTTACTTGCCCCTTGTTTTCCCTTTTCTTGCCCCCACACAAAGCGCCTCAAGTTGCCGTGCTAGCATAGCCGCCGGACGGGACGACACTCTCTCACAGCCGCATCTCAAACAGAACGGTATAAGTATTCATGCCTTTTTTGACACGTAAGGCATTGGTGCAAGCCGTGGCCGTAGCTTTGGCCTCGGCAAGCAGCGCAGATGGCTGGATGGTGGGGCCTGGCGTAGCGGGCAAGGCAGCAGGAACATCGACAGGGACACGCCTTGCCGCCACGACCATTGAGGCGCCCAAGACGGTCACGGACGGGATTGGTGCCGAGGGTGTGATTCGGCCGGCGGGAAGCGGGCGCAGCAAGCCGACTAAGGACCCCTACAACCCTGACTTCATCCGGCCCTTGACCTTCGAAGAGGCATACCCGTCAAGCACCAAGGCGTACATCCGTGTCACGCACGAGGGCACGGGGGAGACCATGTCCGTCCCGTTCAGACGCATTCAACTTGCGGACAAAGATCCAGGCTGCGGGCATCTGGACCTCTACGACACCAGCGGACCCCAGGGTGTGAACCCTCGCGAGGGCCTGCCCAAGCTCCGCAAGAGCTGGATTGGCCGCCGGGAGCAGAACGGGGACGCGACCCCCACACAGATGTGGTATGCCAAGCAGGGCATCATAACGGAGGAGATGGCGTATGTGGCGGCACGCGAGGGGATGGACCCACAATTTGTTTTGTCTGAAGTGGCGCGTGGACGGGCCATCATTCCCTCGAACAAGCGGCATTTGGAGTTGGAGCCCATGATTGTGGGGAGGAATTTCAAGGTGAAGGTGAACAGCAACATTGGGAACAGCGCCGTCACCTCCTCGATAGAGGAGGAGGTGGAGAAGCTGCAGTGGTCAACGTTGTGGGGGGCGGATACATTGATGGACTTGAGCACGGGGAAGCACATTCACCAGACCCGTGAATGGATCATGCGCAACTCCCCCATCCCTGTGGGGACTGTGCCGATCTACCAAGCCCTGGAGAAGGCGGACGGTATTGTGGAGAACTTGACCTGGGAGCTGTTCAGGGAGACATTGATCGAGCAGGCCGAGCAGGGTGTAGACTACTTCACGATTCATGCCGGCGTCCTGCTCCGATACATCCCCATGACCGCCAATCGTATGACCGGCATCGTCTCTCGCGGTGGCTCCATCCACGCCAAGCTCTGCCTGTTGGACCACAAGGAGAACTTCGCCTACGAGCACTGGGATGATATCCTTGATATTTGCGCCAAGTACGACATCTCCCTCTCTATCGGCGATGGCCTCCGCCCGGGCTCAATTAAAGATGCCAATGACGAGGCTCAGTTCGCTGAGCTCCTCACCCAAGGCGAGCTGACCCGTCGCGCTTGGGCCAAGAATGTGCAAGTCATGAACGAAGGCCCTGGCCATGTCCCTCTCCACAAGATCCCCGAGAATATGCGCAACCAGCTGGACTGGTGCAGCGAGGCCCCCTTCTACACGCTCGGACCGTTGACCACGGACGTTGCCCCGGGCTATGACCACATTACTTCGGCCATTGGCGCTGCCACCATCGGGTCTTTGGGCACGGCTTTGTTGTGCTACGTCACGCCGAAAGAGCACTTGGGCCTCCCGAATAGGGATGATGTCAAGGCAGGTTTGATTGCATACAGGATTGCGGCCCACGCGGCGGACCTGGCCAAGCAACATCCGCGGGCGCAGGAGTGGGACGATGCCCTTAGCAAGTCGCGTTTCGAGTTCCGTTGGGAGGTACGGCGAAGGGAGACAGGAAGAAGAGGGAGGGGGAAAGGGCTCTGTGTTCTGGGTTTTAATTGTAGTAACGTGCGCCTACTTGCTTCACCGTCCTCATTCCCCGCCCTTCTCCCTCGCCCCCTAACTCTCTTTTGTAGGATCAATTTAACCTGGCCATGGATCCCATTACTGCCCGGGCTTATCACGATGAGACCATCGACTCAGATGCGGGCAAAAACGCCCATTTCTGCTCCATGTGTGGACCTAAGTTTTGCTCGATGAAGGTGAGGGGGAGTAAAGGGGAGGGAGGGAGGGTATGTGAATGTGTGAAAGTGGGTAAGCAAGCTTGCGTTTATACCAGAAAAATATATGATGCCATCCAAAATATTTTTTAAAATTGGGTTTCAGTCTTCCATCTATAGTTGTCACTCACCCCTTCATCCCTCCCTCCTTCCATTCGTTTTTTGCTTCCCTTCACCAATCAACCCAGATCACAGAGGATGTGCGGGCCTATGCACGAGAGCATGGATACGGCGTGGACGAGAAGGTGTTCGAAGTGGGGATGAAGGACATGAGCAAGGAGTTTGCCAAAGTTGGGCAGGTCTATGTGGAAGAGACGGAGCTAGCCAAGAAGCTGGCGAAAGAGTAAAACAAATGGAGACAGTATGGTGAATTGAGAAATGGATGTGTGAGGGACAAGTGAGATCTTAATTTCCTCCTGATTTTGAGAGTTGGACGGAGCGGATGACAGCGTGGGGGTGAGAGAAAGGAGGGAGACGCTTTTGGTGTGGGTCTCTCGGTTTTATAGAAGCCACGATAAGTAAGTAGGAGATGAAGATGAGGTGGAGAGAGGAGAGGATAATGTGACCCGAAATGCGCGAGAAGGGGTGGAGAAAGAGCCAAAGACATGGGAAAAAGAAGGTAGTTCCGCAATAAGGAAACCCTTCCGTATGTGAAGAGATGCGGAGGTGGTGGGACGGGCGATCCTTAAGTAGGTAAATAGTCGAAAGGAAGGCGAGGGGCGGGGATCCACACACAGGGAAGGGACGCGGATACGCAACCATCAGCAAGTTTGAGACAAAAAGGATAGCAACGGCAAGTTTCGCACCGTCGAAACGAAAGAAAAAAACGAATGAAGCAATCTAAATACGAAGTGGTGTCGTGGCTTGTGTTAGAGGTGGGGGAGGTCCAAAATATTGGTCTCGTGGCTTGTGTTAGAGGTGGGGGAGGTCCAAAATATTTATGTTACATCGTGGTTGTCTTTTCCTTTTCTTCGCGCGTTCCCTCCCTCCGAAAACACATTTTACACTCCTTGTCCACCAGGACAATATTCGTAGACTTACAGCTATGCTCATTTCAGACAAGCATGATAATATTCGTAGACTTACAACCATGATCATGTCAGAGATAAATAGGATGGTACAAATCAACAAGTGAAAGCCTCTTCTGTGGAACGCGAAACGGATGCTTGAAACGTGAGTCGTTGCGCATCCCTCTAGGCAGGCACACACTCTTGGTTCAGTAGCTGAGTCTTGTGTCTCTTTCACGTCTTGATTTCTTGCTCTCCATATACCTGGACACGTTATTATGCATGCATCAAGTCATCTTGTGCTGTGTTTGTAAGCGCGGGGAGAGGCACGCTGTCTTTTCTCTCGCCCTTGACATGCGTCGTTTTGCCGTTACCATGTTTCCGTAGTGTATTTCTTAGTGGAACAAAAGGACTAAATGTGTCAAGCACTCTGAATGCACACAATTTGGCCCACACTTTACCCTTGCTTTCACTATATTCTCCTGTTTCTACATATAACGACGCTGTTTTCAATCGTTCACTCTCTCAATCGCTTGCCCCTAACACTCCCTACAGGCATCGAATCGTGTGCGAGACATCACCGTCGCTCTGTTTTATCCTTTGTCGCTCGATTAGTGCGCGTCCACTACCAGTCAGCTACCAGTAGACACATAATTTGATTAGAAACAAGCTATGAAGGTCGTTCAAGCACCTGCACCACCACCAGCACGAAGAAGAGATTCTCGCATGGTTAGCCAAGTCCCCGCTCTCCTCCTAATCCTAGTCATCGGGCTCGCGTCCTTTCTACCAATTGTCCACGCGCAGCCCGATCTCGGTACTTGTGCCCCTGATGGAAGCAATCCTCTCACGCCTGATCCCGTGACGAACGCTTGCGCGTGTCTCGCGGGCTGGATGGGGCCCGAATGCAGCGTCTGTACAGCCAGTTCCTCCTGTCAAGCCGTCCAGGAACAGCAAGACGGCGAGGACAACGAAAACCTCATGGCCTCGACACGTATGATCTGCGACCGTTCACTGGAAGTGATTGATAGGACTCACGGAATGTGCCGCGTGGCGACACAGGCGGTTTCGGATTTCCTGCAGGGCAGGGCCTATGTGACTTCTCAGGTTACTGCTGCAGGAGACCTCCACTTTGAGTTTGTTAAGGTGTGTTGATTGACGAGAAGAGGAGAGTGGACAAGACAAAGAAAGCCTCTCAAAATGGCGTGAATGAGAACAGCAATAACTGACTCACATTCTAACCACGACTCGCCTACTTCTCTCTCCCCCTAATGGGAAAAACAGATAACAGGCGAGGAGGAAAGGTACGAAACCATGTTCAAATGCGACGGCATCGGCTGCATTCAAGTAAAGGACGTCAAGACGAACAAAATTCAGACCACCTGCCCATCTGCGCGCTGTAACACGACCTGTGAAGTTGGTGGGCCTGACGAGTCCTGTACGACTTTCGTCGCTAGCCAGGTTGAGCAGATCGGAGCACGGGGGCCCATGACCCTCACCTGCAATACGGATGGCACCACGTCCGGTACTGGTACTGAGTGTATTGTGCACGAGAGATTACTGGATTTCTATTTTCAGGTCCGTTTTCCCCCTGTCTTTTATCCTCCCTTCCAGCCCCTCATATAAAACTCACCCTTCCTCCCTCCCTTCCTCTCCTCCCTCTCTATCCTCAGGGTGTCGAACTGGACGACTGTCACTTCGGTGAATGCGTGCCGGCCGGTGCCCGAGCCCAGGTCGCGGAAGGCTCCCTTGCAGATTTCGCGCTGCGAAACGCGGAGATTTTCTTGGAGAGCACGTACATTCTTGCTGCCATTTTTGGGGTATTGGTGTGTGTCGTGATTTGTCTTGGCCTAGGTCTGTATTACGCGATGTCAGAGTACTATACGTTGGGAAGTTGTCAAGCAATGGTGGCAGATCTAGCGCCGGTGTACCTCAAGCCGGTTCCAACGACGTTGACCTTTAGTCACGTGGGATACAAGTTAAAGGACCGCACGATCTTGAAGGGCCTCAGTGGGGTGGCGCCCGCGGGCGAGATATTGGCGATCATGGGTCCATCTGGGTGTGGAAAGAGCACGTTGATGGATATCCTGAGTATGAAGGCCAAAAGTGGGAAGGTTTCGGGGCAGATTTACGTTAACGGCGCACCGTTGACGGAGACTTTTAAAAAGTGCATTGGGTTTGTGGGGCAGCATGATATGTTGATGCCCACATTGACGGTGATGGAGAGTTTGATGTTTTCCGGGTTGTTGCGGCTGCCGAAGCGGTTGACAATGAAAGAGAAGACGCAGAGGGTATTGGCGGTGTTGACTGAGTTGCAGTTGGCGCATATTGCCGATTCGAAGGTCGGGAATGAGGTGACACGAGGGATATCGGGGGGGGAGAAACGAAGGGTGTCAGTGGGAATGGAGCTAGTCACCTCTCCGCGATTGCTCTGTCTGGATGAGCCGACCAGTGGCCTCGACTCTTACAATGCCGATTTGCTGGTGCAGATCTTGATGGACCTGGCACAGGCGAGAAAGACGGCTGTGGTTATGGTCATACACCAACCGCGGGCCAACATTTTCGCCAGGCTGGATCGGCTACTCTTGGTGTGTAAGGGCGAGACGGTATTTTCGGGGGCTGGGAAGGATGTACATCCTTACTTTGCCTCCATCGGCCGTCCGATTCCCCCGGCGTTTAATGCTGCGGATTACTTGATTGATATTTTGTTCACGCACAATGTGGAGGAGGAGGAGGAGGCGGGCCTGCACTTGGCCGTTGTGGACGAGGAGGAGATCCATGGAAAGGTGGTGAAAACTCCGGTCGCTGCCAATATTGAGAATGGAGGATGGCCGTCTGGTGCGGTGGCAGGAGCAGGAGGGGACCTCGGGGAGGGAGGGGTGGCATTTACATGTCTGGCAGATCTGTTTGCGGCCTCGTGCTATGCGGCCCAGACACAGCAGGAGGTGGAATCGCAAATTAAGACGCCGCGGTCCACATTCAGGCAGGATAGTGATGGAGAGGGAGGGACGGCAAATTTGACCTCGAGGTCGCGTCCGTTTCTTTTGTCGAAACAATCGTTGTCTCTCAGGCCGGTGCCCCGGACGGAGGAGGAGGCGAAGGACGAGAAGGAGGCAAGGGTAGGGTGGCTGATGGAGGTCTCGGTAGTGTCTCAGCGAATGTTTAAGGACATGTTGAGGAAGCCGTCGTTGGTGGTGACACATTTACTGGCGTGTGTGTATTTTGGGTGTCTGTTGGGGCTGTTGTATTTCCAGATCACCACGGATGGGATTGCCGCGATTCAGAACCGGATGGGCATTTTCATGCTGGAGGCATTGTTCTTGGCCTTTACGGTACGTGCGGGCATGGAGGGATCAGGCATTGGGTATATGATTTATTTGACTTTCTTTCTTTCTTTCTCTGTGTTTATGCTGCTATCGTCATTCTCTTTTGAAGTCAACTCACCTCCTCCTCCTTCCCATCTCTCCCTCCTTCCTTCCTTCCTCCCTCCCTTCCTCCCACTAGTCCGTGAGTGCCCTTCCCCTCTTCTGGATCGAGCGCCCCCTTTACATGCACGAGCGTTCCAATCGCTACTACGGCACCCTCTCCTACTTCGTCTCCAAGATCTTCTCTGACCTGATCCCTCTCCGCGTGCTTCCTCCCATTCTCCTCTCCATCACCACTCATCTTCTCGTTGGCCTTCGTGGAGGCATACACTTCTTCACTTACTCCCTCGTCCTTGTCCTCATGACCGCCATCGCCGCCACCATCAATCTCATCATTGGTATGCTCACCAAGGGCATTATGAGCGGCATTCTCATCGCGACCATATGCATGATTCACTTGATTCTATTAACGACGATCTTCGTAAATTTCGGTATGTTGGGGAGGGAGGGAGTGAAGGGGGAAGGGAACACGAGATGTACGCTGCTTTCTGCTCACTTGCCCCTCCATTCGCTTCCTTCCCCCACTGCCTCCTTTTATAGACACGATGAAGGTAGCATTCTTCAGGGGCTTGCGCTATGTCTCATTTTTCAACTACGGTTATGAGACCTTGGTCATCAATGAGCTCGGTAGGTGAAGCTGTGTGTGGAAATTACAAAAGGTGGGAGGGAGAAACAGCGTGCGGAAAAGGGAGGTGGCACAGGATGATGCTGCTCCTTGACTAGTTGCACTAGCACTATCTACCGCCCCTCATTCAAACGCGAATAAAATATCAAGGGATATTGACATTTTTCTTTCTATTTTCATTATCTCCTCTGCGTATGCTTGCTAGCACAACTAGCCCCATTACTCATTTCGGTAGATCGACTGCGACCATCATCACGCGCACTCACACACATTTTTCTCTTTTTTCCCCATCTTCCTCCCTCTTTTTCTTCTCTCTACCCGCAGCCGGTCGACGCATCACCAACTTCAACATATCTGACGGCACGGTCGTCCTCCGCTCCCTGGGCTTTCATCCGGAGTCCATGTCTTTCAACACCTTCATCCTATTTGCTTATTTGATGGCGGCGCTTAGCGCGGCGTATCTAGTTTTATGTTTTTGTGTAAAAGAACGGCGGTAGATTAAGAAGGGGGGGAGGAAGAACGAAAGGCGTGATCGATGCCAGCAAGGAAACACGAAGGAGGGCGAGAGAGTAGGAAAGTTGGCGCACTACTCTCGTGAAAATCTGCATCGCCGGAATAGACCCGTCAACTTAAAGGGAAGAAAAGAGAAAAGGTGGGAAGGAAAAGAAAGCAGGCGGAGAGAGGGGGACTTATTTATTCATGTCCAGTCCAAGGGTCAGCAAGTGTATTACATTCCTATCCGCCCGTCATTCATTTGTCCATTCACTTGCATGTATTTCATGAACTAGGGTAAATTAGAGAAAAAGGGGTGAGGGTACACCAACTCTCCCCATGAAAAGGCAAGGACCATGACCTACGCAAAGACCACAGGGAATAGCCGACAGAAAGTAAACGCATCAATGGATAAGAGAGAGTGGCAAGTGCAAGGCTTAGGAATCGAACGACCGATAAATACATGTCTGTGTGAAATTAATTTTAAGAAATTGTGCGTGCATGGTGGTACACATGCCCAGGGTACATGAATATTCGATATTTTCATAGGAAGCGACATCATCATGTAGAAATGTCCGATTGCTAGCTGGTCTTGGTGGAAGTCCGCGGGGACAAGCCCACCGGGAGGAGTAAAGGAGGAGAAAGGGGATTAGGATCCAGACTTACGGATAGTCACAAAGTAATGGTACGTGAAAGCAAAGCCAGATAATAAGAAGTTGAAAGAAGGAAGTGTGCGTATCTTTTCAGGCATGGGGTGCTTCAGAAAGAGAGCAATACTTCGTCGACGAGAAAAGAAAGAAACGAGAGTAAATTCACCTGCCTTTCATTTAAATACGTGTTCTTCCAATCTCTTTGCTCATCAAAAATCTCTGTTTCCGTCTTCATGTACATGGCTGTTATGTAGCATTTCTTCACAATTTCTGTTGGCTTTCTACATCAGTCCTCCTTGTTTAGCACCCCATCGAGGTAAGCATACAACCCAGAGCGCCTTACAGCTAACAAAAATTGCTGTAGATTAGAATGAGGGAAGCTAAAAACCTAGGTTTGAGGGGAGAAGGACGAGAGAGAGGGATTGGAGGGAGAGAGGCAAGGACGGGTAGGAGAATTAGCTGTCAGAGATTTCACTTTTTTTCATGCGCCGCAGAACGTAGAAAGACGATTCTCCTAGATTTAGACAGCATCGCATGAATGAGAAAGATCAGACGTATGGGCACACAAGCACACAAGCATACAGCATCGCATGAATGAGAAAGATCAGACATATAGGCACACAAGCACACAAGCATACGCAGACAACACTATTGACTCAGTCATGCATCCGTTCATACTCTTACACATTTAGACACCTGAGCATGATGAGGAATTTGGCAGGCCTTTCAAAGCGAATCAGTCGTCAGAGGCATGACGCCTCCAGTCTCGATCCACAGAACTAGACCGCCTGGAAAATTGTTTCTCGTGCCTTTGTAAAGGAAGACCACACGACGCATGGAGGCAAAAGTGTCCGTGGGGGCAAAAAGGCACACTTGGTGCACAACATCATTTATTCCACTCTCGTCGATAAGACACGCTTACCGTATCTCCGACCGTATCCTCTAAGCACATCAACTGCTGCAGTCTCCACCATCTCCCCCATCTTTCAAGTAGGCTTGCCACCCGCCCCATACTCGCCACTTCTGTTGGGCCTCGGGTGAATACAAGTCCTTAGGCAATGCCGACCCCACCTGGGCCACCGCTGCTACCGCCGCCGTATCGGCCAGCTCGTTTATTTCCTCGCAAAGCACACCTACTGGTGTACCCACAGGTATGTCGTTTGTGTGGTCGTGCTGAAAGATCCGGGCCAGGTAGCCGTCTTCTTGTGCCTCAATCAACAGGGTCACCTCTCCCTTAAATTTGCCGTCGCGATACGCTTCCTCGACCAAGGTCGATGTCGATACTTCGGCAATGATGTCGTAACATGCAAATGCTTCTCCTTCTGCCTTGAGCCATCGCACCTTGCCGCTAGTCATGTGCGGGGCCAGCTTCGGCAGCGGGACCAGGAGGAGGCTTGAGGGTGTTGGACCTGAGCTGCGGGTGGAGGAGAAGCAGGGTGGGGGTCGTGCGGGAGGACGACGACAGGCGCAACGACCCGCTGCCTGGAAGGCCAGACGATGCATGACCGTCTTGAAATGGTTGGATGTTTGGGTTTACGGGTTTATGTGAGAATTGTGAAGGCAAAAGATATCCGACCGCCCGTTGCCACATGATTTTTTGTCGCCATTGTCCGTTGCGAAGGCGGCCATTCACTTTTTTCACATTTTTAATTTTTTTCCACCGTGTTTATACAATTATTCACATCTTCATAATTGTGCCTATGCCATTTTAAGGACTCTCATTACTTTCCTTAACAGACGATTCAATGGTGGAGAGCGATGCCTGCTACGCAGCCTCCGAAAGCGCCGACCCTTCCATATCCCCCCTCGAAACCCAGGCGCGTGAGTATATGGAGCAGCATGTCGACCCCGTCCTGACCAAGGCCCTGACAGAAATCCATCTTCACAAGCCCCATGATGCTTGCCAGGCTCTCCTAAACTTTTTCCAGGAACGTCAGGAAAGTGCCACAGGCACAGCAGTCGTAAAACACGGAAGAGGAAAGCACTACGCCGAGCCCGCCGCGGCGTACGACGGTGTACGAGTCACGGACGACGCGCCCGCGCCCAAGTGGCTGGCTGAATTGCCAACTGCCGCAAGTAAGGAAAGAAACCAAGGCATCAACCGGTGGTATGCTGTTCACCACGTGCTGCCTATCCTGGCCCGCCTTCTGAGGCACCTGGCCGTACAGCAGCCGTCGCCTGACGATGGAAAGCTCGATGCCTGCGTCGTGGCTTTTTTGATTCGCCACCGACAGGAGCAGAAGGCACAAGTCGAAGAAGAGATTCAGGTTCAACAAGACGAAAGCAGACAGGAGCAGCATCTACTAACCGCTGTCACCTCCTCTGCAACAGTCGCAACTGCTCATCCTCCTTCCCCATCTCCTTCTCCCCTTATTCACGTCCTCGTCCTCGGCCTGGAAGGCTCGGGCAAGTCTACCATCCTCGCCGCCCTCCAAGGCGACCTCTCTCCTTCCCCCCCTCCCTCTCTGTCCTCCTCTAACAGTGCAACCCCCACCCTTGTGACCCTTGAACGCCGTCGTCTCCCAGATGACTATACGACACGCCTCGGCTTCTTCGACGTACCTGGTTCCCGCATCGCACAGCACCAACTCTGGCCTTCTCTCTACGCACAAGCCCAGGCATTGGTGTGGGTGGGTGACGCAACCCAAGCATCGCGGTGGGAGGAGGAGAAGGCGGTCCTGCGCGCGTGTCTGAGGCACGAAGAAGTGAAAGGTAAGCCAGTGTGGATGCTTGTGAATAAGCAAGACACGGGCCTTCCCCACCACAGCTTGGGAAGAGTGGAAGAAGAGGTTGGGAGTATAATGAAAGAGGCCGGGCACGTGGTGTTGCGCGTGGACGGGTGCATCGCGGACGCCAAGAGTAATTTTGGGGTGTTGGACCCGGCGTTGGAGGAGGGCTTGGCCTGGTTGATTGCGGCGATAGGGTGTGAGAGAGGGGAGAGAGGACAGTGCGAGAGAGAGGGAGGGGAATGAGGGGAGGGAGGAAGAGTGAAGGTCAGAGATGGGGTAAGAGGGAGGGAAAAGGGAACAGGACGAGGCGGGCTGGGGGGAAAAATGAAGGTCTGAGGTCGAAGAGGGATAAAACTGAGGAGAGTGAAGATGGGTGTAAAGGAGGGACGGTATTTCAAAGAGGCAAAGGAGGATACTCCGTCAATTAAAAAGACAAGAAAAAAGAAGACACGACAACAAGGGGAAGGAGATAGATGGAGAGGGAGGGAGAGCAAACACCCGACAAATCAAGTGGCAGCAAAAGAATATATATGCCCAGTGCCCAAGAATTAAACGGCTATTATTTAATGGTCGTCTCCTAATGGAAACGAAGGCATTAATGCCTTCATAAATTCAATTTATCATGTTTCCTTCCTTGGTTTATAGTGCCGCGCACGCACAAGCTCCTCCTCTCCTTCCTCCTTCCTCCTTCCTCCTTCCTCCTTCCTCCTTCCTCCTGTCCGTCCTCACTTCCCGCCAGTTTCTCTTCCGTCCACGTCAGTGTGTATATATGCATAAACGGTCGTTCCTGTTCTCCTCCCTCCTTCACTCTTTCCTCGTCCTCCCGCGACCTTTGCATGCGGCGAATGGCAACAGGGCGGACAATGAAATCACGGCACATAAAACGCTCCCTCCCTCTCCTTCCTCCACCCCTTTCCCCTCATTCCTCCACCCCTTTCCCCTCGAAAGTCTGCTTCTACTCTTTCCTCGTTGACGGTGAATGTCAAGAGAGAGTGAGTGGCCGTCGACTTCGTTTCTCCCATCCCCCTTCCCTCCCTCTCTCTCCATCACGAGGAAACAGAGGAAGAGAAATGACACATAGAGGAAGTGTCGCATTAATCGACGCTATTTCCTTCTTCATTCCTCCCTCCCTCCTTCCCTCGGCGTCCGCCCTCCGTTTAGGCTGACTTGTCGTGCACGATTTTCAGCAAGTCCAGCACACGCGTGGAGTAGCCCATCTGCAAGAGGGAGGGAGTGAGGGGGGGAGAGAGGGAGGGAGGGAGGGAGGGAGGGAGGGAGGGAGGGAGGGAGAGAGAAAGGGAGGGAGGGAGCAAACAAGCCAAAATGAGTTACTCACTTGTCAAATCCGCATCATTCAGCAACACACCAATCGATCCCTCTCTCCTTTCTTCCATCCCTTCCTCCCTTCCTCCCTCCCTCCCTCCCACCCTGTTCACGCACCTCGTTGTCGTACCACGACACGAGCTTAACGAAGTTTGGTCCCAGGGCAATGCCGGCCTTGGCGTCAAAGATGGAGGAGAGGGGGGAGGAGATGAAGTCGGAGGACACCACCTCCTGCTCCGTGTACCCCAACACGCCCTTCATCTGGCCCTCTGCGGGGGAGGAGAGAGGGAGGGAGGGAAGGAGGGAGGGAGGGGGGAGTGTTCAGGTCCAAGAGAGGAGCGGGATGTGAGCTTGATTGACAGGGGAAGGAACAAAACCGCCCAAGCCCGCAGGGATTTTTTAAAAAACTCCGACCCGCGCGCAAGTCCTGCTTCCTCCTCCCTCCTCCCTCCTTTCCTCTTCCTCCTCCATCTCCTCTTCCTCCTCCATCCCCTCTTCTCTCTCCTTGTCTTCTTCCTGCCTCCTCCCCTTCCTCCCCCCCCATCCCCCCCTAACCGCCCCACACATACGTACCGCTCGCTGCCTTGATCACCTGCTTGATCTCTTCGTAGCTTGCTCCCTTCTTCAGGCGCACCGTCAGGTCCACCACCGACACATCCGCCGTGGGCACCCTGAACGCCATGCCCGTTAATTTGCCATTCAAGGACGGAATCACCTTCCCCACGGCCTTGGCCGCCCCCGTGCCCGACGGGATGATATTGAAACCCGCGCCTCGGCCTCCACGCCAGTCCTTCTTGGATGGGCCGTCGACCGTTTTCTGGGTGGCCGTTACGGCATGGACCGTTGTCATGAGGCCCTCCTCAATCCCAAAGGTATCGTGCACCACCTTGGCCAGGGGTGCCAAGCAGTTGGTGGTGCACGAGGCATTGGAGAAGATGGCCTCCCCAGCATAGGCGTCCGTGTTGACCCCACACACAAACATAGGCGCATCGGGAGAAGGCGCCGAGACGACGACCTTTTTCGCGCCACCTTTCAAGTGCAGGCCGGCCTTCTCCTTGGACAGGAAGGCTCCCGTAGACTCCACCACGTAGTCCACCCCGGCATCTCCCCAGGCGATCTTGGACGGGTCCGTCTCGTGGAAGACCCGGATTTTGTGACCGTTGATGATCAAGTGCTGCGGGGGGAGGGGGTAGGAGGGGAGGAGGGAAGGAGGGGGGGAAGGGGGGGGGAGAGGGATATTACCTTGGCGGCGAGCGGGACAGAGGCCTGGAGGGGG
>Ga0160419_100700_pt1 | contig 18702 bp, 17 predicted proteins | sample CelAP2metagpilot_2_FD_108196 | JGI IMG/M metagenome (GOLD analysis project Ga0160419, IMG submission 108196) | Phycosphere-associated microbial communities from Cellana algal ponds in Kailua-Kona, Hawaii, USA - Cellana AP2-4-25 metagenome pilot ... | reverse complement strand
TAGCAAAAAACGGTACCGGAAAAACTTCCATTCTTAATATCTTAGCTGGTTTTGATGCTCCAGATACTGGTCAAATTATCTACCGTAAAGACATTAAAGTAGCATTTTTACCGCAAGAACCTAATCTAGATCCTAATTTAACTATAGAGCAAACTATATTTAACGCAGATAACCCTATATTAGATATCATTGCTAATTACGAAAAAGCTTTACAAAATCCAGAAGACACAGAAGCTTACCAAACAGCGTTTGAGCAAATGGAAAGGCATCAAGCTTGGGATTTTGAAACCCAATACAAGCAAATTCTTTTCCTTTTAAAACTAGACAACTTAGACCAAAAAGTAAGTAGTCTATCTGGTGGACAAAAAAAGCGTCTAAGTCTAGCCAATGCTTTAATTAATAAACCCGATTTATTAATCTTAGACGAACCTACCAACCATCTTGATTTAGAGATGATAGAATGGCTAGAAGGGTTCTTTGCAAAAGAAAACATCACCTTGTTTATGGTCACACACGACCGTTATTTTTTAGAACGCGTCTGTAATGAAATTATAGAATTAGACCACGGAGAGCTTTACACCTATAAAGGCAACTACTCGTATTACTTAGAAAAGAAAGAAGAACGCATTTTAAGAGAACAAACCGAAGTTGACAAAGCCAAGCAACTCTACAAAAAAGAATTAGGTTGGATGCGTAGACAACCTAAAGCGCGTACCACAAAATCTAAATCTAGAATAGACGACTTTGCCGAAATAAAGCACAAAGCACACCAACGTCGTAAAGACCATGTTGTCGAGTTAGAAATTAACATGGAACGCTTAGGTAGCAAGATTGTCGAGCTGGTTAAACTATCCAAATCCTTTAAAGATAAAGTCATATTAGATCAATTCAGTTATAACTTTCAAAAAGGCGAACGTGTTGGAATTATCGGAAAAAACGGAACAGGTAAATCCACCTTTTTAAATATACTTACACAAACCACACAACCGGATAGCGGTAAGATTATTATTGGCGAAACGGTTAAGTTTGGTTACTACACCCAAGCAGGCATCACACCTAAAGAAGGTCAAAAAGTAATTGATGTTGTTAGAGAGTTTGGCGATTATATTCCGCTAAAAAAAGGACGTCAGATTAGTGCGCAACAATTATTAGAACGTTTCTTGTTTAACCGTAAAAAGCAATACGATTTTGTTGAAAAACTTAGTGGTGGCGAACGCAAACGTCTGTACTTATGTACTGTTTTAATACAAAACCCAAACTTTTTAATCTTAGACGAGCCGACTAACGATTTAGACATTGTCACATTAAATGTGTTAGAAGACTTCTTATTAGATTTTCCAGGTTGCTTGATCGTAGTCTCTCACGACCGCTACTTTATGGATAAGATTGTAGATCACCTTTTAGTCTTTAAAGGTGAAGGTGATATAGAAGATTTCCCTGGTAATTATACCGACTATCGTATTTATGAAGACAGTAAACCACCAGAAACGTCTTCAGAGGATAAAAAGGAAAAGAAAACATGGAAAAAAGATAGTAACAGCAACTTATCTTACAACGAACAAAAGGAATACAAAAACTTAGAAAGTAAGATTAAATCTTTAGAGTTTGACAAAAAAGAATTAGAGCAACAGTTTTTAAATCCAGATTTAACACAGGACCAAATCACAGAACTGTCTAATAAAATGCAAACCATTATAGATGATATAGAAGAAAAAGAATTACGCTGGTTAGAGTTGGCAGAAAAAATGGAAAACGAGTAAGTCAGAAGTTTGAAGCATGAAGCACGAAGCTTGATGACTAATAATTATAAATAAATAATCCTTTAGTCATTTCGAGCACAGCGAGAAATCACACAAGAAGCTTAAAGCTAGAAGCTTGGAGCTTGGAGCAAGAAGATGGAAGTAGAAAAATTGAAGACTAATTACTCGCTACTAACTACTAATTACAAAACATGAGAAAACTTATCATAGCCTACATAAAATTCCTATTACGCTCTAAAAACCAACATGGCGTCCACTCGCCATTTGTCTATGATTTAGTCACCAAATGTTTTTATGACAATACTAAATACCCAGCCTATAAACAATTAAAGGCCTACCGAAATGCCTTACTTCAAAATAAAACGAGCATAGAGGTAACCGATTTAGGCGCAGGTTCTCAAGTAGATACATCTAATACAAGAAAAGTATCAGACATCACTAAAAATGCAGGTACAACTGTATCAAGAGCAAAACTGTTTTATAGGTTATCACGTTATTTTAAATTCGACCAAGTTTTAGAATTAGGCACATCTATGGGTATTGCAACACATGCTATAAGTTTAGGCAATCCAATAACCAATATCAATACCATTGAAGGTTGCCCAAACATTTCAAAGTTTACCAAAGACAACTTTAACAAACACGGTTTAAAAAACATTAATTCCTTAACAGGAGATTTTAAAGCTGTTATCCCAACACTAACCTCAAACACTTATGATCTAATCTACTTTGATGGCAACCATCAAAAAGAAGCCACTTTAGATTATTTCAACAGTTTACTACCAACCATTAACAACAATACCATATTTATTTTTGATGATATTTATTGGTCTAAAGGCATGACAGAAGCTTGGGAAACCATCAAACAACATCCTGAAGTTACAGTAACCATAGACACATTTTTCTGGGGATTTGTATGCTTTAGAAAAGAACAAGCAAAAGAGCATTTTACTATTAGAATTTAGAGTTAGTAGTTAGTAGTTAGTAGTTAGTAGTTAGTAAAAATCTCATATAATCTAACACTCCAAAAATCTATAAATCTAATCATCGAAAAATCGAGTAATCTAACAATCAAAACATCTAATCTTCTAAAAAACTTTCACCTTAAACTATAAACTCCTAAATTTGATAATATGAAAATATATACAAAAACAGGAGACAAAGGAACTACCGCTTTATTTGGCGGCACACGTGTACCTAAACACCATATACGCATTGAAAGCTACGGAACTGTAGACGAACTAAACAGCTACATTGGCTTAATAAGAGATCAAGATATTGACCATCATTACAAAGATCTTTTAATTAAAATACAAGACAGACTGTTTACCGTAGGCGCTATACTAGCGACAGATCCAGAAAAAGCAACATTAAAAAATGGGAAAGAGCGTCTAAACATCCCTAAAATTAGTGAGACTGACATTAATCTATTAGAACAAGAAATGGACGCAATGGATGCGCAACTACCACCAATGACACATTTTGTGTTACCTGGTGGACATCAAACCGTGTCATTCTGTCACATTGCCAGAACCGTTTGCAGACGCGCAGAACGTTTAGCCTCAGCGCTTAACGATTTAGAGCCTTTTCAACCAGAAACCCTAACCTATCTTAACCGCCTATCTGACTACCTTTTTGTATTGGCACGAAAGTTGTCACAAGACTTGCAAGCAGATGAGGTAAAGTGGATTCCTGAAAAAACAGAATAAAATTACCTTAAACGCATTTATTAACACTGCAAAAGACTTAATAGTCAAGTAGTTTAAATAAAACAGACGTTCCTATTTATACTGAAAAAAATAATTCACTTTTTTCTTGACTATTTAAACTAAAAATTTATTTTTGCAAAAAATTAAAACGATTAAAGAATGTATTGGACATTAGAATTAGCATCTTATTTAAGCGATGCACCTTGGCCAGCAAGTAAAGACGAGCTTATCGATTACGCAATCCGTACTGGTGCGCCTCTTGAAGTTGTTGAAAACTTACAATCTATTGAAGATGAAGGAGATTCTTACGATTCTATCGAAGAAATTTGGCCAGATTATCCAACAGACGAAGATTACCTCTGGAACGAGGACGAATACTAAAATAAATCAAGCATTAAAAAGTCTCAACATAGAGACTTTTTTTGTGCTTAAAATTTAGCTTTGCACAGCTAAAAACGTATATTTAAACCCTTTTTTAAAAAGGTAGACGCTGTACGCTTTAAAACGTACAGAACTAACATATTAAAAACCAAAAGCTAATGAAATCTTTGGTACTGCATACCGCTGTTACTTATAGATTTCCACTTAATACAAATTAAATTATGAATTTTTTAAATTCAATACTAAAAGTATTTGTTGGTGACAAGTCTAAACAAGACGTAAAAGCCATCATGCCTATAGTTGAAAAAATCAAATCTTTTGAAAGCGCTTTAGAAGCCTTATCACACGATCAACTTAGAGCAAAAACCGCAGAGTTTAAAGCAAAGATTGCCGATGCACGTCAGCCATTTTACTCTCAAATTGAAGCATTAGAACAAGAAGCAGAAGCATCTGATGATATAGACAGAAGAGAAGATATTTATCAAGAAATTGATAAAATTAAAGACGATGCTTACGCTGCTACTGAAGAAGTGCTTAACGACATTCTTCCTGAAGCTTTTGCTGTAGTTAAAGAAACCGCAAAACGTTTTAAAGATAACACTTCAATTACCGTAGAAGCTAACGAGTTTGACCGTTTAATTTCTGGAGAGCACGATTATGTGAATTTAGAAGGCGATAAAGCCACTTGGGCAAATTCTTGGGATGCTGCTGGTAAAGAAGTCACTTGGGATATGGTACATTATGATGTACAGCTTATTGGTGGTATTGCAATGCACCAAGGTAAAATTGCCGAAATGCAAACTGGTGAAGGTAAAACGCTTGTAGCAACCTTACCTGTATACCTTAACGCTATTGCTGGTAAAGGTGTACACTTAGTAACTGTAAACGATTACTTAGCAAAACGTGATAGCTCTTGGATGGCTCCTATTTTCCAATTCCATGGATTAAGTGTAGACTGTATAGATTATCACCAACCTAACAGTGATGCACGTCGTAAAGCTTATAATGCAGATATTACTTATGGTACTAATAACGAGTTTGGTTTTGATTACCTACGTGATAATATGGCGCATGCACCAGGAGATTTAGTACAACGTCCACACCACTTTGCAATTGTAGATGAGGTGGATTCTGTATTAATTGATGATGCACGTACACCGATAATCATTTCTGGTCCTGTACCTAAAGGTGACGAACACGAGTTTACGTTATTAAAGCCAAAAGTAGAAGACATTGTTAACGTACAACGTAAATACTTAACAACAGTTTTAGCCAATGCTAAAAAACTTATCGCAGACGGAGACACTAAAGAAGGAGGTTTCCAATTATTACGTGTATACCGTGGTATGCCAAAAAATAAAGCTTTAATTAAGTTTTTAAGTGAAGAAGGTGTAAAACAATTACTTCAAAAAACAGAAAACTACTTCATGCAAGATAACAACCGCGAAATGCCAAGAATTGATGCGGAGTTATACTATGTAATTGAAGAAAAAAATAATCAGATAGAATTAACAGACAAAGGTGTAGATTATCTTTCAGGTAAAGACAATCCGGATTTCTTTGTCATGCCAGAAATTGGTGTTGAAATTGCTAAAATTGAAAAGCAAAATCTATCTAGCGAAGAAGAAGCTAATCTTAAAGAAGATTTATTCCGTGACTTTGCTGTAAAATCTGAACGCATCCATACCTTAAACCAATTATTAAAGGCTTACGCATTGTTTGAAAAAGACATCCAATACGTAGTAATGGATAACAAAGTAATGATTGTAGACGAGCAAACTGGTCGTATTATGGATGGTCGTCGTTATTCGGACGGTTTACACCAAGCGATAGAAGCTAAAGAAAATGTAAAGATTGAAGACGCTACACAGACTTTTGCTACAATTACTCTACAAAACTACTTCCGTATGTACCGCAAGTTAGCTGGTATGACAGGTACAGCAGTAACAGAAGCTGGAGAATTCTGGGAAATCTATGAATTAGACGTTGTTGAAATCCCTACCAACAGACCAATTGCTCGTGATGACCGTGAGGATTTAGTTTACAAAACAAAACGCGAAAAATATAACGCTGTTATTGATGAGGTTACCAAGTTATCTCAAGCAGGTCGACCAGTACTTATCGGTACAACCAGTGTAGAGATTTCTGAGTTATTAGGTAAAATGCTATCCATAAGAAAAGTACCTCATAATGTACTTAACGCAAAACTTCATAAAAAAGAAGCAGATATTGTTGCCGAAGCTGGTAAACCAGGACAAGTAACCATTGCAACAAACATGGCTGGTCGTGGTACAGATATTAAATTAAGTGACGAAGTTAAAGCTGCAGGTGGATTAGCTATTATTGGTACAGAACGTCATGACTCGCGTCGTGTAGACCGACAGTTACGTGGTCGTGCCGGTAGACAAGGTGATCCAGGAAGCTCGCAATTCTACGTATCTTTAGAAGATAATTTAATGCGTTTATTTGGTAGTGAACGTATTGCCAAAATGATGGATAGAATGGGATTACAAGAAGGTGAAGTGATTCAGCATTCTATGATTTCAAAATCTATTGAGCGTGCACAGAAAAAAGTAGAAGAAAACCAATTTGGTGTTCGTAAACGTCTTCTTGAATATGATGATGTAATGAACTCGCAACGTGAAGTAGTTTATAAACGTCGTTACCACGCATTATTTGGAGAGCGTTTACGTGTAGACTTAGCCAATATGATTTATGACACTTCAGAATTAATTGCTGAAACTAATAAAGATGCTAACGATTATAAAAACTTCGAGTTTGAATTAATCCGTTTCTTCTCTATGTCTTCGCCAATTAGTGAAACTGAGTTTAACAAAATGTCTGCTTTAGAAATTGCACAAAACATCTATAAAACAGCATTTGAACACTACAAAAATAAAATGGATCGCAATGCCGAAATTGCTTTCCCTGTTATAGAAAACGTTTATGAAAATCAACGTGATCGTTACAAGCGTATTGTAGTACCTTTTACTGACGGCACTAAAACGTTACAAGTTGTAACTGACTTAGAAAAAGCTTATGAAAGTAAAGGAAAACAGTTAGTTACCGACTTTGAAAAGAACATCACATTAGCCATAATTGATGATGCTTGGAAAACACATCTACGTAAAATGGACGAGCTGAAACAATCGGTACAATTAGCTGTACACGAGCAAAAAGATCCATTATTAATTTACAAGTTTGAAGCTTTTGAATTATTTAAAAGTATGATTTCTCAAGTGAATAAAGATGTAATTTCATTCTTATTTAAAGGTGAATTACCAACAGAAACAACTAACGCAATTAGTGAAGCTAAACAAGTACGTCAAAAAGAAAATCTAAAAACACAAAAGGATGAAATTCCTAATTTAGATGAACGTGCTGCACAAAACAGAGCTGCTGGTAACACGCAACAACCACAAGTTGTAGAAACTATTGTTAGAGACCAACCAAAAATTGGCCGTAACGACAAAGTGACTATTAAAAATGTAATGAATGGTGAAAACAAAACCCTTAAATACAAACAAGCTGAACCGTTAATCGCAAAAGGCGAATGGGTTATAGTTAATGACTAAAGGGTTTATTAAATTGATATTAAAATCCCAAAGTGATATGCTTTGGGATTTTTTTGTATTTTTATTTAACTAACTAAAATCTATAAACTATGCTAAGAAGAATTTTAGCTGCAATTGCAGGTATTATTGCTGCCATAATCACTATTTCAATCATAGAAAAATTAGGTCATGTGCTTTTTCCTTACCCAGAAGGCGCAAAACCTATGGATATAGAATGGATAAAAAACAATATAAATCTTATCCCTCGAGGATCAATGATAGCCGTAATTATTGCACACGGCGTTGGTATTGCGGTAGGTATGTTTGTTGCAGGATTAATTTCTAAAACTTCGATTATTCCTGCCTATGTCGTTGCTAGTTTTATGGTTGTAGCTACAATTGCTAATTGGTTTATGATTCCTTCTCCTACGTGGTTTTATATTGCAGACGGAATTAGTGTTATAGCAGGATTCTTTTTTGGAAAATCTTTAGCACATCGTAATATTTATGGTAAAATTGAAACAATTAGATAACTTATAATATTTTATGGAACAACAATTAAAGGTTTTTAAAATCATTCATCTAGGACTAATTTCAGGACTAATATTAGCGTATTATTTTTTAGGTGATTTAGGGAATTTAAAAGAGCTAGCTTTCCCAACAATTAACAGTGAAAATTACATCTATTTATTTATCCCAATAGCTGCGTTTATCATCAGTAATTTATTATTTAAACATTTTGTTTCTAAAATAGATGACAACCTTTCTGTACAACAAAAATTAGTTAGTTATCAATCGGCATCAATTATAAGATGGGCAATCCTAGAAGGAGCAGCATTTATGATTTTATTGATTTATCCAGAGTTTATTCTTTTTGGACTGCTATTAATTGTATATCTAGCATTACTTATTCCTACGGAAACAAGAATAAAGAGAGACTTAAATCTATTTGATTAAACCAAGCCTAAAATTGGTTTTGGATCTATCATATTTTGTTTATAAAACTTTAAATCTTTAGCACTACAAACACCTGGATAATCTCCTACTTTACCCTGTAAATCTTTTATAATTTGAAAGTGAAGATGTGGCGCATAATCTCCATTAACCTTTGCATCTCCTAATTGTGCAATAACGTCTTCTTGTTTTATGCTTTGACCAACTTCAATATTTTGAAGTGAAGCACGAGACAGATGCCCATAAAGTGTGTAAAATTTTTCGTTTTCTAAAGTGTGTTCTAAAATTATAGTAGGTCCGTAGTCCCCAAAATTAGTATTATCTTTAAAACTATGGACTACTCCGTCAAAAGCAGCAAGTATCTCCGTTTCTGCAGGACACCATAAATCTAAACCTAAATGGATATTACGTTGCTCTTCTACTTTTTGAGATGAAAAGTAAGCGCTACGTTCGTAAAGATTTCTATGTTCTAAATAACCGCCATAAGCCACTTTTTTGTCAGACTTTTCAAGATAATTGTTAATATAAATTTCCCAAGCTTTAGAAGAAGACACATCAAACAACTGTAGCTCTTTATTTTCTTTTGATAAGTCTATTGCAATATAATCCTTGATTGAAATTGATGTATCTAAAACAAAAATTTCACTCGTATTTAAAGATTCTAAAATCTGATTTAAATCCATTATAGTCTAGTTATTTTCGCGATTAAAGATAACATCTAAATTAATTTTTCGTTATACTTATATTCAATAAATTTGCTTTATTTTTATACTCAATAAATCCTTAAATCAATAATGAATAAATTTTTAAAAGGGATAATATATACTCTTATTGCTATTGCTATAGCGGTGCTAGGTTATCAATTTTTCACCAAAACAGGTGTCTTTGACCAACGTTTAAGTCCACCAAAAACAGTTGCTTTTAAAGTAGACGATTTAAATCTTGAAGTATTTTACAACCGTCCGTCTAAACGTGACCGTGAAATTTTTGGTGCTTTAGTCCCATTTAATCAAGTATGGCGTACTGGTGCAAACGAAGCCACTACTTTTGAAACCAATCAAGATTTAACCATACAAGGAATGTACCTTCCTAAAGGAAAATACACCATTTGGACTGTACCAATGGAAGACACTTGGAAGGTTATGTTTAATTCTAAGCAGTATGAATGGGGAGTAAATGAAAAGATGGAACCAATGTGGGATCCAAATTTTGATGTGATTGAAGCAGAAGTTCCTGTTAAGGATTTAGACAAACCTGTAGAACAGTTCACCATTGCTTTTGATAATTCTACAGATGATTTAAAAATGACTATGGCTTGGGATGATGTAAAAATTGAAATCCCGTTAAGCAGATAATTTTAACATAGATTCATACACTTTTGGCTAAAAAAGAAAATCATAAATCGGCATTATCTGAACAAAAAGGTGTTTCAGCATCTGAAATCACCAATGCCGAAGCTGTTTTAAAATTAAAAGCCAAACGCAAGTCTAAACGAGATACTCAAGACTTAATCAACTCGCTTCTTGACGGTAATATTACGGCTTTAAGTCAAGCTATTACTATCATTGAAAGTAAACACACCAAACATCAAGAACAAGCACATCAAATTGTTAAAGCTTGTTTACCTCATGCTAACAAATCGGTAAGAATTGGTATTACTGGCGTACCTGGTGTTGGTAAAAGCACATTTATTGAAGCTTTTGGTAATTACCTAACGACTCAAGACAAAAAAGTAGCGGTATTAGCTGTAGACCCAAGTAGTTCTTTGACTAAAGGAAGTATTTTGGGAGACAAAACTCGTATGGAATCTTTGGTTAAAAACGATAAAGCTTACATACGTCCTTCGGCTTCTGGCGAATCACTTGGTGGTGTTGCCAGAAAAACCAGAGAAACTATTACACTTTGTGAAGCTGCAGGTTTTGACACTATTATTATCGAAACCGTTGGTGTTGGACAAAGCGAAACCGCAGTACACAGCATGGTAGATTTCTTTCTACTTTTAAAATTAGCTGGTGCTGGAGATGAATTACAAGGTATAAAACGTGGTATTATTGAAATGGCAGACGCTATAGCCATTAACAAAGCAGATGGAGACAATCTTAAAGCTGCTAAGCTAGCTAAAGTAGAATTTAACCGTGCATTACACCTTTATCCTGCAAAAGCTTCTAATTGGCAACCAAAAGTAACTTTATGTAGCGGATTACAAAGTGAAGGTATTGCAGATATTTGGCAAATCATAACTGAGTATTTAGAGCTAACTAAAACTAACGACTACTTTAGTTTAAAACGTAATGAGCAGAATAAATACTGGTTAATTCAAACTATTGAAGAGCAATTAAAAAGTGACTTTTTTAATCATCCAACCATCAAAATAGAATTACAAAAACAATTGGCTTTAATCGAAGCTAATAAAACAACACCTTTTGTTGCTGCCGAGTATTTATTAGGCTTGAAGAATTAGAAGTTAGCTTTATACCATTCTACTTGCTTTTCTACCGCTTCTAGTAATGTTGTTTTTGGATTGTAATCAAGTAATTTTCTAGCTTTATCAATATTAGCTTTTGTACGTAATTGGTCACCTGCACGTCTGGCAATAACATTAATTTTAATCGGCTTTCCTAAAACTTTTTCTACAGCATCAATACCTTCTTGTGTGGTATGTTCTACTTCGGTACCAAGGTTAATAATTTCGCCATTTACTTTGTCTTCATTACCAGTAACGCTTACTACGCCATCAACAATATCGCCTACATAAGTAAAACTGCGTAAATGCTTATCACTACCTTCATATAAAGGAAAAGCTTCATCATTTAAGCCACAAGCAATAAGCTTGGTGTACATTTTCTCTGGACGTTCACGTGGTCCAATAACAGAATATAGTCTTAAAGAACAGCTTTTTAACTGCTTTTCTCTACTTTTTTGAAGTACTAACTGCTCGGCAGTTAACTTGGTTACTCCATAATGCGATGCAGGTTTTGGTGCTACATCTTCTGGAAAAGTCGCTTCTAAACCATAAATAGATGATGTACCGATGTTTACAAACAGTTTTAAATCTTCTAATTGTATTGCATAATCAATTAGATTTTTAGTTGCTATAACATTATTTGTAAAATAATCTTCAAAAGTAGATGTTGAAGAAATACCTGGTTGTGCCGCAAAATGAAAGATATAATTAATGTCTTTGGGTAATTGGTCTACATCACTAGGTTGCCTTAAATCTAACTTTAAAACTGAAATTCCTTTTTCTTTTAAAGCGTTTTCATTAAGGTGTTTTAATTCTAAACTATAATAATCATTAAAATTATCTACACCAATAACCTCATGCCCAAGTTTTTGGAGTCTTTCGGCGGTATGAGAACCAATAAAACCTACTGCTCCAGTGACTAATATCTTCATAAAAAAATTTGAAATGTTTTACAAAATAACAACTTTTAAGTGAAACATAAATTGCTATTCATAAAAAATAATACTTTTGTAAGACTAAGTAAAGCATAATGAGTTACGAATTTACGATTATTGTTCCTGTTTATAACGAAGAGGATAATTTAGCTAGAGTTGAAGAAGAACTTTTAGCCTACACCAAAATAGCTAGTAAAACCACAAAAATATTATTTGTAAACGATGGATCTAAGGACAAAAGTCAGCAACTAATCGAAGACATTTGCCAACGTAATGATGCTTTTTACTACATTCTTTTTAAAGAAAATAGAGGCTTAAGCGCTGCAATTAAAGCTGGTTTTGATTACGCAGACACGCCGCTTGTTGGTTATATAGATTCAGATTTACAAACGGCGCCATCAGACTTCAATCTACTTTTAGAACACATAAAAGACAACGCATTAGTAACTGGTGTACGCGCCAACCGTAAAGATAGTTTTGTAAAAAACATGTCTTCTAAAATAGCAAATGGTATTAGACGTGCTTTCACTAAAGACGGTATGGATGATACCGGTTGCCCATTAAAAGTAATAAGAACAGATTATGCCAAACGCATACCTATGTTTAAAGGTTTACATCGTTTTTTACCTGCCATGATTTTATTACAAAACGGAAGTATAAAGCAAGTACCTGTTCAGCATTTTCCGCGTATTGCAGGTCAGGCTAAGTTTGGTTTATGGAATAGACTTTTGGGTCCTTTAATGGATTGTTTTGCTTATTTATGGATGAAGAAAAAGTATATTAACTACGACGTTGCTAAGAAAAAATAAATGAGTGACTGGTTAATATATAGCATTGGGTTTTTGGCTCAAATCCTTTTTTCGTCTAGGTTAATTATACAATGGATTACTAGCGAAAAACAAAAAAGAGTTATTACTCCTACTCTATTTTGGACGCTTAGTTTAACTGCTTCGTTTTTACTGTTTATTTACGGTTACTTGCGTAATGATTTTGCTATTATGTTAGGTCAAGCACTAACGTATTATATTTATATTAGAAATCTTCAACTACAAAATCAATGGAATAAGTATCCTGCAATCATGCGATGGATTTTACTACTAATGCCAGTCTTTGTGGTTATTTTCTATTTCAACAATAATGAAATTGACACCGTAAAATTGTTTAAAAATGATGCTATTCCGTTGTGGTTATTAGTTTTAGGCATTGTTTCTCAAATAGTATTTACTTTAAGATTTGTATACCAATGGATGTATTCTGAAAAACATAAAGAGTCCTCTTTACCTTTTGGTTTTTGGGCATTAAGTTTAATAGGATCTTTATTAATTTTAACGTACGCTATTTTTAGAAAAGATCCTGTATTATTAGTTGGTCATTTACTTGGCGCTACTATTTATGTTAGAAATCTTTTAATTTTGAAAAAACAAGATGCCTAAATTCATAAAAAACTATCCATTAATTTTACTTTGCCTTTTTATAGGCATTATGCTGCTACCTAATTTAGACAGCATACAGGTAACTATTATGGAAGCTCGTAATTTTATTACCGCCAGAGAAATGATTACAGATAGCAACTGGTTACTAACCACTATGAATGGCGAACCACGTTATCAAAAACCACCATTACCTACTTGGCTTACCGCATTTTCGGCATTACTTTTTGGAGTTAAAAGCGTATTTGGAATGCGTTTGCCTGCTATTTTAATGGTTATGGTTTTAGGTGTTTTTACTTATAAATTATCAAAATTCATACTTAAAAGTAGAGCGCATAGTTTAATAAACGCACTTATTTTAACTACCTCTTTTTACGTAATTGGCATCACCATTGAAGCACCTTGGGATATTTTTACTCACGGATTTATGATGGTGGCTATTTACTATCTATTTCTACTATTTAAAAGTGAAACCGTTAACTGGAAATACGTTTTTTTTGCAAGTTTAGGTATTGCTGCTTCCTTATTAAGTAAAGGTCCTGTTTCTTTTTACGCGTTGTTATTACCGTTTTTAATTGCTTTTAGTTTTTCATTTAAGCATAAAAATTTAAAGTCTAAAATTGTTCCTTTTGTAACTATTTTAATCCTTGCTTTGGTTTTAGGTGGTTGGTGGTATTTATACGTAAGATTAGAAGATCCTCATACTTTTGAAGCTATAACAAGTAAAGAAACCGCTAATTGGACAAGCTACAACGTTAGACCTTTTTATTATTATTGGAGCTTTTTTACGCAAAGCGGTATATGGACCATTCCCGCATTTATTGGGTTATTGCACCCTTACATGAAACGTAGAGCTATTCATTACAGAGCTTATAAATTCACGTTTTTATGGACAATTATTGCTGTTATTTTACTATCAATTATTCCTGAAAAAAAATCGAGATATCTAATGCCTGTTTTAATTCCGTTAGCATTAAACACAGGATTTTATATAGAATATTTGTTTAGAAGATTTAAACATTTAAACAGTAAAAAAGAAACATTACCAGTATATTTCAACTTCACTTTAATTGCAATTATTGGTATTGTTGCGCCATTTGGATTAGGGTATTTATTTTATGAGCAATTTCATAATCACATTATTGCATTTTCTCTGTTCGGACTTGTTTTAATTGTTATTTCACTTTTGATATTAACACAGCTATACAAAAAGAAAATTAAGCACGTATTTTTATTAACTGTAGTCTTTTTTGCTAGTATTTTTGTATTCGGATTACCAGTTTTTAAAACATTTACAAGTGATAATTACAAGCCAGTTTCAAGATTATTAAAGAAGAATGAAACCGAAGCCATTAAAACCTATAGTTTTGGTGATGCAACACCAGAAACCATTTGGCAGTATGGTGAAAAAATCCCTACCATTCATAATTTAGACAGCATTGAAAGTCTTCCAAAAGATTCAAAATTTGGATTGTTTACTTATGGTCTTTCAGAAGAAAACAGGTCATTTTTAAATTCATATTTCAACATTGAAAAAGTAAATCATTACGATTTAAATGAAGCTGAACCTGATAGCCGTCAATACAAAGACCGATTGACATTTGACTATTACGAATTGACAAGAAAGTAAATTACCTTAACGTAAAACGTTTGTGTAAGTAACCTTCAAATCTATAAAACATATACCCTGAAAGTCCGCCAAAAATCATTCCTGATAAGACATCTAATGGATAATGCACACCTATATAAATACGACTATAACCCATTGCTATTGCCCAAATAATTAAGAAGTAAATTAAATATTTAAAGCGGTATTTTAACATAAATCCAGAAAAAATGGCTACTGCCATACTGTTACTTGCATGACCAGAAAAGTAACCATAAGAGCCGCCACACCAAGATTTAACCAACCTCATTGCAACCATTACATCTGCTTCATGACAAGGTCTTGGTCTAGCTATACCGTACTTAAATAAATTTGTTATTTGATCTGTAAATAAAATCATTAACGCTACGACAACAGCAGTTAAAATAATGGATTTGTCGTTTCGTTTTTTATACATAAAAAAGAACAAAACTGCATAAAAAGGAATCCAATGTAATTTGTCTGTATAAAACATCCAAAATCCATCCCAAGTTGGTGTACCAAGGTTATTTAAGAATAAAAAAAGTTGTTTGTCTAGTTCTAAAAGTTGTTCTAACATCTAATTAGTCTTCGTATCGTGCTATTTCTCGGTCATAAAATGCTGTAGCACCATTGATTAAATTTTCCATTTCTAGCTCTAATTCTTTTTCATCATGTTGATCAAAATCTTCAAGCCATTCTACTTCATCGTCTTCTAAATTAATAATAAATCGAGGAAAATCAGTATGAATTACAAATATTGCGTTAGGAAAATCTGTGTTATCGCCTAATATGTATTTTGGTAGTTCCATTGTATTTGCTATTAGCTTTTAGTTGTTAGCTGAATTCAAAATTAATCTTTTTGTAAGATAATTAAACCTAATAAACAATAAAATTGCTGCACTAGTTAAACCTGCTAATAATCCAATCCAAATTCCGAAGCTACCATAAGTATCTTCTTTTCCTAAAAACCAACTTATAGGAAATCCTATTAACCAATATGCTATGAAGGTGATTATTGTTGGAATTTTAACATCTTGTAAGCCACGCAAAGCTCCTAAAACAATAACTTGTAAACTATCACTAATTTGAAAAATAGCAGATGCAATAAGTAAATGTGATGCTATAGTAACCACTTCGGTATTGTCTTTAAAATTAATAACATCATCAAAATCTACATACAGTTTTGGCAGTGCTTCATTAAAAATTAAAAATAAAACTCCAAAAACAACAGCAAAAATAAACCCTAATAAAAACAAAGAAAAAGCAATACGGCGTAATTCAAAATAGTGTTGTAATCCTTTTTGATTTCCTACTCTAATCATAGATGCTACACTTAATCCCATAGCCACCATAAAGGTCATTGAGCTTAAGTTTAAAGCAATTTGATTAGCTGCTTGTGGATTTTTACCTAACAAACCACTTAACCAGATAGCTGCTGTAAAAATGGCAACTTCAAAAAACATTTGCATAGCGCTTGGTGCACCAAGACCAATAATTTTATTAATCATGGATTTGTCCAATACCAATATTTTAATATTAGTGACAAAATGTTTTGACTTTTCTCGTCCTTTTAGCAACCACCAAATATGCGCAACCATTACAAAACGAGATATTAAAGTACCATAAGCCGCACCAACTATACCCATTTCTGGGAAACCAAATTTACCAAAGATAAGAACGTAGTTAAATCCTACGTTAACCACGTTTGCTAGTATAGTAGCATACATAGGGTATTTAGTTAATGACAACCCATCACTAAACTGTTTAAATGCTTGAAAGATTACTAAAGGTATCAAAGAAAATGCTACCAAATCTAAATACGGAATGGCTAACTCTACAACCTCTACTGGTTGTTTCATTAAATACATTAATGGTTTGGCAAAAAACACTAACAGAAACAACAATATACCTAAAACAGTACATAAAAATAATCCGTGTTTAAAGGCTGATTTTCCTTTAGCAAAATCATTTGCGCCATCTGCTTCGGCTACTAAAGGTGTAATAGCTGTACTAAAACCAATACCTAAGGACATAGCTATAAACATAAAACTATTACCTAAAGATACCGCAGCTAACTCTGCAGTACCTAATTGACCTACCATAATATTGTCAATAAAACTAACAAAGGTATGTCCTAACATACCTAGCATTACTGGTGCTGCTAGTTGCCAATTGTATTTAAACTCTTTTGTGTAGTTGCTCAAAACCATTTTGCAAAAGTAGTGGTTTTGAGAAGATATTTTTATGGAAAGTTATTTTAATAATTCGTTAAAAATTAGCCACATCTTTTTTAGCCATTTCAAACTCTTCAACCATTTCTTTTACAATTTCTGAAACTGGTTTTATGTCATGTATCAATCCAGATATTTGTCCTATTTCTAGCTCACCTTCGTCTAAATCGCCTTCAAACATTCCTTTTTTAGCACGTGCACGACCTAATAATTCTTTAAGCTGTTCTGGTGTTGGTGCTGTTTTATATAAGGCTTCAACATCATTAAAAAACTTATTTTTTACTAATCTAACAGGCGCTAATTCTTTCAAGGTTAATTGCGTGTCGCCTTCTTTGGCATCTACAACCACTTGTTTAAACGCTTGATGTGCGCTACTTTCTGTACTGGCTACAAAACGGCTACCAACTTGTACACCATCTGCTCCTAAAATCATACACGCCAACATGGCTTTTCCTGTAGCAATACCGCCAGCTGCTATTAAAGGTATTTGTAATTGCTCGCGCACCATTGGTATTAAGGTAAGTGTTGTTGTTTCGTCACGACCATTATGTCCGCCAGCTTCAAAACCTTCAGCAACAACTGCATCTACACCTGCTTCTTGCGCTTTTAATGCAAATTTCACACTACTAACTACATGCACTACGGTTATCCCTTTTTCTTGTAACCATTTAGTCCAAGTTTTTGGATTTCCTGCTGAAGTAAATACAATTTTTACACCTTCTTCAACAATGATATTCATGATTTCTTCAATGTTAGGATATAACATTGGTACGTTTACTCCAAACGGTTTATCGGTTGCTTGTTTACACTTTTGTATATGTTCTCTTAGCACGTCTGGATACATACTTCCTGCGCCTATTAATCCTAATATTCCTGAATTACTCGCAGCAGATGCTAATCGCCAGCCGCTATTCCAAATCATACCTGCTTGAATTATTGGATATTGTATATTAAAAAGTGATGTGATTTTATTTTGCATTATTTTATATTGAATTCTTGATACGCGACCTCTCGACTACGCTCGAGGTGACATAGATTTTACTTCTAATTTTGTGAAACTTTAAGTTTACTCAACTAATTTTTAATAATTTTTTTAGTGACGCTAAGTCCGTTGGCTTCAATTTTGGCTAAATAAATTCCTTTAGAAAGACTAGCAACATTAATTGTAGTTTGTGTAGCCGAAACTGTTTTTTCTAGTACTTTTTTTCCTAAAATATCATACATTTTTACAGTTGCAGTTTCATGTTGACTTGGTATTTCAACATATAAAAAACTACTTACGGGATTAGGATAAACTTTTAATTTTGTGTTTTCATTTTGAAATTCGACCAAAGATAATCCATTGGCTAATGCTAATGATAAATTAGGAATACCATAACCTAAAAAATTATCAGGATTATTGTATTGCGATGCTGATTCGCGTACCAATTGCATAATTTGCTGATTGGATAATGTTGGTAACGCTTGCCATAAACATACAACACCACCAGCTAATATTGGCGAACTAAACGATGTACCGTTAAGTGTTATAAGATTGTCATTAGTATTAATTACAAAACTAGCTTGACCTTGTGCGACCACATCTGGTTTTTGTGTAGGCTGTGCACTACTACCTTGAGAGCTAAACGAAGCATAATTACCTGATGCATCTACTGCT
>Ga0160419_100699_pt1 | contig 18717 bp, 34 predicted proteins | sample CelAP2metagpilot_2_FD_108196 | JGI IMG/M metagenome (GOLD analysis project Ga0160419, IMG submission 108196) | Phycosphere-associated microbial communities from Cellana algal ponds in Kailua-Kona, Hawaii, USA - Cellana AP2-4-25 metagenome pilot ... | reverse complement strand
GAGGGAGGGGAAATGAGGAGATTGGAAGGGACTTACGGGAAGGGGGAAGGAGATAGCGGGCAAGAAAAGGGAGGAGGCGAAAGGGAGAAAAATGCAAAAGCTGAGGGAGGGAGGGAGGGAGGGACTGACGTTTGCTGCATCGTCGCCATAGCGGCTTTCCTCTTCGACTCGAGCAATCTCTGTGAGTGGGTGGGTGGGTGAATTATAAATGGATCAGAACCCCTCTCTTCATCCTTTACTTCCTCCCTCCCTCCCTCCCTCCCTCCCTCCCTCCTTCCCTCCCTGCCCATTTTCGTTCTTCCTCCCTCCCTCCCTCCCACCCCTCCCGCCATTACCTCGGTCGCATCCCTCCCTTCCTTGTACAGGGCGATCTGTTCACGGTGACCTTCGAGCCGTTGAATCTCGTCGGCCACACACTGGTTCTAGGGAGGGAGGGCGGGAGGGAGAGAAGGAGGAGTGAACAGGTGATACTCCAGGGAAAGGGGGAGGGAGGGAGGGAAGGAGGGAGGGAGGGAAAACGCTCAGGAAGGGATCCATTAGACACGTATTAAATCGACTTATCCTCCCTCCTTCCCTCCCTCCCTACCTGCCTCTCCTCCTCCTGCACCCTCTCCTTCAGGTGTTGGACGCTCTTCAAGAATGTGGCACGCATCGTTGCCACGTCAGTATCGCCGCACCCTCCCTCCTTCCCTCCCTCCTTCCCTCCCTCCTTCCCTCCTTCCTCGGGCGGGCTCTGCCCGTCGCTGTCTGATGGGCGAACAGGACAGGAGGAGGAAGAGGAAGAAGAGGAGGAAGAAGAGGGGGGGGAGGAGAAGGACGGATGCGTCTCTTGAAATTCCTACATGTCGTCATTGTTGTTGTTGAGTTGGCATTGTGTAGAGGTGAAGTAAGTGTCGGAAGCCCTCCCTCCCCCTCTTCCTCTCTCCCTCCCTCCCTCTTCCGTACCTTGATCCGCTGCGCCAAAAGCCTGTTAATGCTCACCAGCCTCTCCCTCAAGCCCTCCCTTTTCCGCCTCTCCTCGTGGAATGAATCTGTCCGAAGGCGCAGCAGCTCGTTCTTCTTGCCCATGACCAGGTATGCGCGGGCCACCGCGGCCACGTCATTTTCCAACCTGAGGGAGGGAGGGAGGGAGGGAGGGAACGTGTCGTACAACGTCAAGAGGAGTTAGGACAGACAAATAAAGAGGGAGGGAGGGCTTGCCCCTAATCCACGTACCGATCATTCTCCTCCTTCCTCCCCTGCAACAGCGCCAGAATGGAAGTCACCTTCCTGTGCAGCATCGCCGCTCCCTCCTCCCCTTCCTTCTCCTCTCTTCCCGGCGCTAAAAGGAGATCTAACTCCTCCTCCTCCTTCTCCTCCCCTCCCTCTCTTTCTCCCTCGTTCCCCTCCTCCCACTGTACATCCATCATCATCCTCTCTATCTCACGATGAATTTCTCCCTCCTCCTCCTCCTCCTTTGATTCTCCCCCCCCTCGTCGTGCTGTACGTCTCTTTGCGTTGGTCTGGGACTTCTTATTCTTCATTTTCTTTTTACTATTCTTCTTTTCGGTGCCTTCTCTCCCGTCTTTTGTTTTGGTTTGAGCTGTGAGGGAGACGCCGGTGGAGGCGGAAGAGAGCTGGGAAAGCAGGAGCTGCATGAGCGCCGGGTCCTATAAGGGAAGTTGAGTTCGGGGTGATCATCATATCAATCGTAGGTCATATTCTACACATGTTAGCGCGTATGGGGTTTAATTCCACCCTCCTTTGCCCTCTTTGCCTTCCTACCTTGTGCTTGTCCCTCCGCTCCCCGCCAAATTTTCCATCCTCGGCTGCTTCCGACGAGGAGGAGGACGACGGCTGACAAGGAAGGAGAGTCGAAGACGAGGAAATGGAGAGGGAGGAGAAGGAAGACAATGGAGGGGAGGAGGGGGACGCGTCGAGGGAAAGGGTCTTGGATGTCTCTCCGTCGGTCTCGGCAGGTGGTAGGTTCATGCCTCACCGGCCCAAGTCTGAGGGAGAGAGAAAAGGATGGAAGGAAAGATGGGAAAGAAGGCAGTTTTACAACGACATGAGGCTTGGGACTATGTCTGGTGTGTGCGTTTGTGTGTGTATATTAGGGCCTTCATTATTAATGTAACATTTTGAGCGAAGGAGCCTGTTCGGCGGCTGCACTTTGTCCCAATTGACTTCCTCACTGATGCTTGCCTTTCCTTGCTCATTATCACTCTCTATACGTTTATTCCGCGCAATCAGCACCCTTGGATACGCGCAGCAAGCGACCTGGCAACAAATATGCACGCACTCTCACGGGTTATCATGGATCATGGCCGGCGCAAGAACCGCATCCCCTCAGGCTTTCAACCTCCTCTCTTTATTGCTTCCTTCATATGAATAATACAGGCAGGGGCGATGGCCAACACGGCCGGTGCCGGAGGCCTAAGCAGCACGCTGCGGGGCGGCATCCGACCACAATTTATGGTGCGTAACAAGCATGGGGACAAAATATTCAAAGGGAGAGGACTGTTTGTGTGTAGGAAAGCTCGCCGCTCACCCTCCTCCCCTCCCTCCCTCCCTCCCACCCTCCCTCCCTCATGCCCCCTCTCTCCCGCCCTCCCTCCCCCCTTCGTCATCTGCACCTGCAGGCCGTCATTCTCGCCGACGTGGACGCCCATGCCCTCTATCCGCTCACGAACGACTTGCCCAAATCCTTGCTTCCGCTGCTGAATCGGCCTTTGTTGCAATATCAGCTGGACTTGCTGCACGCGAGTGGTAAGGAAGGGAGAGTGGAAGAGAGGGAGGGAGGAAGAGGATAAAAGCTTGAATGCCTTACTGGATACAATCCCATTAGCGAAGGAGCTGAAGAATGGAGTGCATGCTGTCCACTGTCCCTCTCCTACCCTCCTGCATTCCTTTCAACCCTTTTCTCTCCTCCATCCCCTCCTTCCCCCCCCCTCAAGGTTTCAGCGAGTGCGTGGTGGTGACCACCCGCGATGCCCATGATCGTGTCCAGATATTGGTGCGAAACGAGTACCGGTGCGTGCGTGATTAGGAGGGAGAGAGGGAGGGGAGGGAGGGAAGGGATTCAAACTTTCCAGAGGCACACTTCCTCAGACTTACTCCCACCCTCCCTCCCTCCCTTCTTCCCCACTTGCTTCCAGAGGTGACGTAGCTGTGGACCTGGTGTGTGTGGAGAATCATTTCGGCACTGCGGATATGCTTAGAGCCATTAAAGACAAGATAAAAACGGTGAGCGAGGGAGGAAGGGAGAGAGGGAGGGAGGAAGGGAGAGAGGGAGGGAGGGAGAGAGACATGTACACAGCACATCACCACTTACCTTCCTCTTCTTTTGCCTTTTCAACCTTCCTCCCATTTCCCGCTTGCTTTTCTACCTCCTCCCCGCTTTGAGATTTTTCTCATCCTCACTTACCCTCCTCCATCTCCCTCCCTTCCCCCCTCCCTCCCTCCCTTTGTTTCCTTGCCTAGGATTTTTTGGTCTTGACGGGCGACCTGGTTTTGGGGCGGCACTTGCATGATGTCATCGACTTGCACAGGTAGGTGGGTAGGTAGGTAGGGAGGGGGGGAGGGAAGTAATTGAGGAGTTGTAAATTGCTCATCCATTCACTCGCGCTTCCTCCCTCTCGCCCTCCCTCCCGCCCTCCCTCCGTCCTACAGAGCTAAGCGGTCAGACTTAACCTTCCTCCTGAAGCGTTTACCTCCTCCGTCTCCCGCCGTAGGGGGAAAGCGAGGAGAAGGAGGAGGAGGAGGAGGAGGAGGAGGGAAGGGAGGAAAGAAGGGAGGGGTGACAGGAGGAGCGTCCATCGTTGGGGCAGCGGCGGCGATCGTACGTAGGCAGGGAGGGAGGGAGGGAGGGAGGGTGGGAGGGGTAGTAGCGATATGTCAGGGGACCATGCTGACAAGCTCCCCTCGCCCCTTCCCCCCTACCCCCCTCCCCCCCTTCCTCCCTCCCTCCCTCCCTTCCTGTGCCAGGAGGAAGAGGACGAGGAGTTCGATTACATAGGCCTTGTGCCGGGGGAGCAGAGGGTGGTGATGCAAGTCCCCGCCATCACGCTGGAAGGGTCAACCCTGAGGTTATCCAAGGTGAGGGAGGGAGGGAGGGAGGGAGGGAGGGAGGATCAATTCTTCCCCCTTTTTCCTACCCCTCACACGTCGACTGATCTCCCCCTCCCTCCCTCGCTTCCCCCCTCTCTCTCTTCCTCCTTCCTTTAGGCGCTCCTCCGACGCGTCTCGTCCTTCCAGCTCCATTCCAACCTCATCGACACGCGCCTCTACCTCCTTGCACACTGGGTACTTGAGCTCATCGAGAACAAGGAAGACTTCACCAGGTCCATCTCTCTGCCCCCTCCCTCCTCCCCGCCCTACTTCCCTCCCTCTCCACTCTAATGTCCGTCAGCGATTCCAAGGCTGTGATGCCTTTCATATGACCAACCCCCTCCCTCCCTCCCTCCCTCCCTCCCTACCTCCTTCCCTCCCTTCTCGCCCCCAGCCTGGAAGAAGACGTCCTTCCCTTCATTGTACGCCAGCAATTCAAAGGCCCAGAAGCCTTTGGCAGCGCTGTCTCCGTCCCTGTGGGCAACACGGAGGTGGAGGTGAGAGGGCGGGTGGAAGGGAGGGAGGGAAGGAGGGAAGGAGGGACGGAAGGCTCATGTATGCAGCCATTCACCCTATACTATCTCTCTCTGTCCCTCCCGCCCTCTCACCCTCCCTCCCCCCATTCTATAGGCCACAATTGCCGCCCTTTCCGCTGGCTCAGTCTACGCACGTCCTGATGACGGTCCTCGGTGTTTCGCCTACATTCTCGACCCTTCTACAGAGAGAGGGAGGGAGGGAGGGAGGGAGGGAGGGGGCATGTACTGCTCGAAGCTGACGTCCACTACGGCCTACATGCTGATGAATCGGGAGGTGAGGGAGGGAGGGAGGAAGGAAGGGAGCAAGGAAGACGATGGGTGTCTATGGACACCAAAATTTCTGACGTCGCTGTCAAATTTTAACCTCTTAGAATTATGTATGCTTACCCCTCCCTCCCTCCTTCCCTCCCTCTCTCCCTGCCATCTCCTAGCTCATGACCCTCTCCAGGGAGGTGGCGGCCTGGGATCCCCCGGAAGGATACCGGCCCAAGGAAACATGCGTGGTCGGAGAGGGGTGTGCGTTTGGCGAGCAGGTAGGGAGGGAGGGAGGGAGGGAGGGAGGGAGGGAGGGAGGGAGGGAGAGGGCACTTCAGTTTTACGATGGCGATGATACGTATTTGTGCTCGCCCTTAGTCTCTTTCTCCCTTCCTCCCTACAGATTTATATCAAGGCCACTTATACAGACAACAACCGCCATTTCGGCGCTAGATCTCACATACATGATTTTCTCCGTCCCTCCCTCCCTCCCTCCTCCCTCCTCCCTCCTCCCTTCCCCTAGGTCAACATCAAGGCCTCGGTCTTGGGCGCCAATTGCAAGATCGGCACGCGCGTTAAGATTCACCAGTGCGTACTCATGGACAATGTGACCGTGTCCGACGGCGTGACTCTTACTAATACTGTGGTCTGTCCCCATGCCCGGATCCAGGTACGCGCTCCCCCCCCCCCTCCCCCTCTTTCTCTTTTCCTCGACCCTGTCCTCTGTATATCAAATAAGATGTCCCGTCTTCATTTGAGGGATAGCTGCACACTTTCTGAATGCCGCGTTCTTATCGTCTCTGAGCCCCCGTCATCCTTCCCTATCGCCTTCCCTCCCTCCAAGGAATTTTGCTCGCTCCAAGACTCCTTCGTAGGCTCGTATATGACTGTGCCAGCCAAGACCAAACTTAAGAATGGTGAGCTGATGAGAGAATGAGGAACATGAATCATTGGAAAAGGAGATAGAAGAAAAGAGGGAAGAACGAATTATAAGTCAAAGCGTTGTCGAATCGCATGAACGAGAGGAGAATTACCATAACTGTCCGGGCAACTCAAAGCGGACAGCGATGCAGCCAATTACGGTCGGCTTATGTTTCTCCGCCTCCTTCTTATTTTTCTCCTCCTTTCTTTCTCTTCTCCTTCTTCTTCTACCTTTTCTTCTTCCTTTTTTGTCTTCTTTAAATTTTATTACATAGTGTCATAGGCAGCCCCGATCGGAGCTCTCATCAGGACGATGTATGTCGTGCAGTCCTAAGCTTCCCCTTGACGCTCAGACTTCATATTATTTGTTTCCACTGTCTCCTTACTCTTTCTTTCGCTTACTTGGTCCTTTTATTCCAAAAAAAGCACTGATACCTCTTTTTCGTCCTCCGGCGAACTCTACGCATCCTTCCTTCGTCATCCTCTAATTTCTTTCCATTCGTCCTTTCCTCTCCTTCAAGTTTGTACTCTTCCTTTCTCTTCGGCTTTTGCTGCGTGCAGCTGGTTGATCTACTCTCCATGTCTCCGTTGAATGAGTCTTGAATGTTGCCTTCATTTCGCCTTCTCAAGGTCGCTAATGTCCCGTACGACAACCTCGGTCTGGATTTTCGGCAGGCGCAATACCTGAGGCAAATCGCCAATCACCCCTTCTCCCGACTTCGAGACCTCTACCAGCAAAGGCGGCGGGGCAATTAGCTGCCGCAGCGAAGTCATGTTATGATCCCATGTCTTAGACACATGCGCTTCAACGTGCTGTCCAAGCAGCTGCCTATATCGCGGGACCCCTTCCTCCGTCATTCCCTCGACATACTCAGCCTTCCACAAATCACTGACCCACTTTCCACCTCCCAGCACGTCTTTCACTTCCTTTCGCAAGCGGTGCAGCGCTGGCGCACACACGCGGCGGGTGCCATTCGCGTGCAGGCATACTTCTCCAAGAGCTGATATGTCATCCTCCTCATAAGCTATGCCTCGGTTCCCATTGCCTCCGCTGGTGATCACTTGGCCCTCCTGCATTCCTTCTTCTATTACCACCTCAAAACCTGGCCGGCGTTTAGCCGCTTTATTCTTCACGTGAATTACCTCCTCGACCGTGGGTGCAGCACGAGGCTTGTCCAAAACCTTCAGCCAGATGTAGGCCCAGTTCGCCCAATTAAATGTGGTGAAAAATTCTTCCCCAACATTTTCCTTGGCACTCTTCGAAAGCCGATCGTGCAAGCCTGGATCCGTACAGAGGTTGTACAAATGTTCCGCCACTGCGTCCGTGTCACGCACTGGAACTAGAAAACCGTTCTCGCCGTGTCGAATCTGGAAAGGAATGCCACCAGCCGCATAGGCTACGACAGGCACGCCCTTGGCAATGGCCTCAGTTACTTTAACCTCAAAGCCCTCCCGATGACTGAGCTGCAAAGCACACAAAGCACCGCGGAGCACCACGTTCAAGATCTGGTCACAAGGCGGGATGCGAACAATTGTGACATGTGGTAAAAGGTCTCGGAAATCCTCTTGGTCCAGAATTGTGTGTGCCTCTTCAAACACCCAAGTCCCGTCCGGGTCATCGACAGAACCATGCCCGCAGATGATGAGCTGGGGGAGACTTAACCCTTCCATGCACAACTGCTTGTGGAGGGCCTGCCATCCGCGGCCTTTCTGTTCCACATCAAAGCCCCAGAAGTCATCTCTATCCTCGCAATCTCGATTCTTTACATCAATGCTACTGCCTTTCAAAACCTGATCGCTCGCTCGATTACCTGCACCAGAATTCTTGTCGTCCAAGGCATCCAAAAACTTATGGTAAAGCTTACGATAGGACAGGAGCACGTCAGGTATGCCCTTTGAAGGGTCAAAGCGCGCTACCTGTGCAATGTAAGGGCAATTCCAGTCCACACGCCGAGAGCCCTGATCATAGCAAATGCGATTGAAGACTTGCTGGTAATAAGTTATGTCGAAGTCGTCCAAAGGCTTGTTGAGGCCGTCCAGCGGGTCTGTAGCCGCAGGCATCATCACCACATTCTCCATCGGCACACAGTCAGGGACAAAGTTGCTCAAGGGATGAGAAACAAATAGGTCTGCTTGCTTAATGGCCGACCACAAGAAATCCCACGTCTGAGCTTGCGGCCCTTGAGGACTGTCTCGAATCAGGTCTGCGCGGATCTCAATGTGAGAACGGTAGACGACCTTGGCCTCCGGATTCAGCTGACGGATCCAAGGGATGAGACCGCTCACTTGGGGGTCATCAATAATAATCACATCAGAGGTCATTAGGGGTCCATCAGGATCATCCCAATGCCTTTCTACGTTCACCTTCGTCCATGCAAGCCACTTCGCCTTGTCCTCTTCCGTTAAGCACACATCCGGCGGGGCCACGCCTTGCAAAACATTATGAAACTTGCGCTTGGTAACGGTAAAAACCTCTGGAGAGGGTGTAGCCACGTACCAATGCACATCCACTTGAAGGTGATTGCATAAGCGCAGCAAGGCATGTCGCATTAAGGCCACTCCACCACCCTGAGGTGTGGAATTGAAGAAGGACACCTTGATGTGACGGCGGCGGATTTCATCGGCCATGGCTAGTACAGCATGCCACGTGCCTTCCGAACATTGCTTGCGATAGTCTTCGAGGTCATATAGATGAATGTCCATGTTGCAGTCCACCTCTACCTCATTGCGGTACCCCACCAAGACGCGCGGAATGTTGCCCGGGTATTGAGGTGACAACGTCAAAACTGCCTGCCGCACGGCTGTACTTGCCCGCTCGTCCAAAGTGGTGCCTTTCGAGCGCATCACATAAGGAATTGCATCCATTTCTAGCCACACACGTGACGACAAGGACGGGGCATCGGAACCATAAACCCGGAAGATGCGCTCTCGCCCGTAGTCGACGCACATGGTGGCACAACCCCGCTTCATGAAGCACATAGTGTTGCAGACCCGCAAGCCCAGGCCAATCACGTGGGCCTTCATATTCATACTGGCTTGATACTCTTTAAGCTTGTGAATGATGTGCTCCTCGAAGTACTCGACTTTAGCCGTCGTGTTGTTACAGTGGCTGACGTCGATCACCTCCTCATAGTAGTCCAAGGTGTAGGAGCCGTCGTGGGTGCACAGTCCATACCGTACCTCGTCTTGCGTCTCAAACACTTCCACTTCAATGCCCAGGTAGATGGGCTGGGGAATACGGTCGGCTGCCTTAACTTGCCGATGCGTGTACGACGGAAGGCCATCGTGAAGAACGCCTTGTGGGCGGCACATATCCTGGGGCTCAAAGGAGGCGGACCGTGGACGGCCCGAAGCAGGCAAGGAAGCGGAAGAGGGGAAATGCGGAAAAGGTGGCGCCATAATATTTTACCGTCGTTGATAACTCTACATGTCAAGTGCAGGAGACGGTGCGGTCGGGGACGGGAAGAGAAAGGGAGAGTGGGAGTGGTGAGTTCGGCAGAAAGAATTGCAAAAAGGTAAGGCGTGATATCATACAATTTGCCGATTTCTGCCGACCCTTCACAGCGGTGGCAGACACAACAGGGTCGCCAGCGAGTCACGAGCATCTACTGCCAGGTTCCCCCTTCTTTCCTGGAATTTACCGGGCGGTCATGTGGAGCGTAAAAGGCCGCGTTCGGGTTTTGCCGCTTTACGTGCCATCTCACAGAAGTCCAGAGGGCAAACTGATCACGGCATGGATCCAAGGGCTGACAAAGTACCCAAAAAACATGTGACAGCCATCTTTATCCATTGCAGACATAGATATATATAGGAAATGAGGTCAACTTCTCGAGATCGGTCGTTCAGTCAGAACAGGTCAAGCTTGAACTCTTGAGTGTATATTCAAAATCCCATTCCGCGACCCAAACCCAAGAAGATATACACTCCCTATTATCCTTTGGGAAGGCTCTTTCTGGCACGTGTCGAAGCCGACCACCACTGTACTGTGGGCAGCATTACACACCCAGAATTAGATTAGGCATTCAATTCTTATGCACCCGAAAAATGTCGAGGCTTGTGCGGGTATGACACATGTGTGCCCGACATCCCCCCCCACTAATTAAAAGAAGCAAGCAGCGCATTCAACCTGATTGGAACAATACTTGTTGTCTTTTCTTTGTTCTGTTTTTTGCTGACCCTGCCATCGCTAATGACTGTCACTCCCTGTCTTAAAAATTAAATTTCTTTTCTCAATCACCCTTCTTCCTTCTCCCCCTCCTCCTTGCCTACCACCACTATAATCCATTTCAACGGACCACTCCGCTACCGTGTCATCCCTAACTGCAGTGAGTTCCTGTTACCTGTCCCCCTGTTAACTACAAGGCCTGAGGCCCCCGGCCACCGGTCCCCGGTCCTTCAGCTTCTTCTACTACTTTATGGGGAACTATTTTTTGACCTTTTCTTCCCAGTTCGCTCTTTTTCGAATGTCATTTGTTTCTTCTCCCTTCTAGTTCTTCTTCTTCTTTTTTTTCTTTTTCTTTTTCTTCTACTGCCCTGCTGACCGTTTCAATCTACATCACATTACAAATTACACGTCGTGCCCTTCCTCTCAATCTCCATTCCTCCCTCCCGCCCTCCCCTCTCTCCGTTCACTCCTTTTCTCCGTACTTCACGAAGAGCTTTTCTCGGAGAGAAGCCACAAGGGACGCGAGGGTGGTGTCGCACGTCAGGGCACGGCCGAGAAGAGGCCGGCCGTGGAGGAGGGCCTCCAGGGCCTGAGGAAGGAACGGGGTGAGGGAGGGAAGGAGGAAGGGGAGGGAGGTAGGTGGACGTGAGTCACCGGTTGAGATTGATAGGCCCCGCGGTCGAAAGAAGAAAAGAAGTACTTTGAAAGAGGGCGAGTGGGAAGCATGGAGACAGAAAGAGAGAGAAAGATAAAGGAAGAAAAGGAGAGAAAGTGAACGAGAGGGAGAAATCACAGAGAGCACGGTTACCTTGCCCTTCTCTTTCTCTTCCCCTGCCTCCTCTTCCTCCCCTTCCTCCTCCTGGATGGTGTTGGTCAGCGCCTTGAGCGACGGCCAGTCGAGCATGAGCTCATTCAGAAGGTCGCAGAGGTAGGTGTCCTGTGAGGGAGGGAGAGAGGGAGGGAGGGAGGGAGGGAGGAAAGGAGGGGAGGTCAGCTGTTGTCAATGACGTCAGTCCAGCGGTAGCTCTTTGAGGAAGGGAGAGAGAAAGGAGAAAGGGAGGGAGAGAAGGAGAGAGGGAGGAGGAAGGGAGGGAGGGGATAACAATTTACAGGACGACTGAGAGACGCCACACATACACATTCTTTCCTCCCTCCCTCCCTCCCTCCTAATCGACCCACCTCCATAAAGTCCTTCTTGACATCGATCTTGTCCAATACTGCCTGGAGCTTCCCCACCTTCCCTTCGAGGGTAGCCAGGCCCTTAGCAGACAGGGGCGAGATCGACTTGGTTTCGTAGGCAAGGTAGGCGGCCGTGGCTAGGGAGGGAGGGAGGGAGGGAGGGAGGGAGGGTCAGCAGCGTCCCGCTCGGTGGCGTGGTGGACTTACGCATGTACTGCCTCTCTGACACTTACGTTGCGATATATCTATATCAGAGGCTTAATCAATCAGGACCAATGTCTATGTTTCCGATCAATCAAACGATCTCAGAATATCCCTTTCTTCCGTTTGCGGTCTGTTGCATTATTTCTCCTCCTTATCCCTCCCTCCCTCCCTCCCTCCCTTCCTCCCTTCCTCCCTCCCTTCCCACGTACATGAAAGCCGTCGCAGATCGACACTGTGGACGTAGGTAGGGAGGATGACCCGCCCCCTTTCCTTCCCTCCTTCCCCCCCTCCCTCTTGCTCGGAGTTGGAGGGGGGGGCGCGCGTGCTTCGAATGGGGCTATTGTAAGCAAAGAAGGAAGGAGAGGAGGGTGGCGGGGAAGGTCGCCCTGAGGGGAGAAGGGAGGGAGGGAGAGAGGAAGGGGTGAGGTTAGCCAGGAGAGGGGGAACGAGGGGAAGAGAGAGGAAGGGAAGGAGGACACGGACCGAGCGTCTGCTTGATCCGGTCGATGCGGGCGGTGAGGTGGAAAAAGGCGTCGAGGGTGGGGGAGGGAAGGGCTTCCGATACGTGGGACAGGATGCGGAGGAGGTACTGAGAAAGGAAGGGAGGGAGGGAGGGAGGGAAGGAGGGGTGAGAGCGAGGAGTCAGGTCCAGAGCGGCAGGAGGAAATTTAAGCTCTTGAATCCTCGACTCTCCTCGCTTTCCAACCGTCCATCCGTCCTTCCGTCCCTCCCTCCTTCCCTCCCTTCCCACCTCCTCTAAGCCCTTCCTCCGCTTGGTCACCACCGCGGGCCCATTCGAGTCCACCCAAAACCGCTCCCTGGGTGGAAGGGGAAGGAGGGAGGGAGGGAGGGAGGGAGGGAGCGCGGCACGCAAGGCGAGGTCGAGGGCAGCAAAGTCGGAGTAGCGATGAGCGACAATCCAGGAGAAGGCATGTTCCGGCTGTACAAGGAAGGAAAGAAGGAGGGAGGGAGGGAGGGAGGGAGGGCAGGGGTGGGCGGTGGCGAGGGGCGACATGGGTGGCTGGGACCGAGGGAGAACGAAGGGAGGGAGGCAGGAAAGGAGGGAGGGAGGACGGGGAGAAGGGAAGGAGGAAGGGCGATGATGCACGTACCTCAAGGCCCCAGCAGCACTTTACCATGTACTCTGTGTAGGAGCTTCCGCTTCCCGGAGGAGTGGCAAGGCGAGACCCGACCATCTTGAGGGTGAACTGTCCCTCCTGTGGACGGTAGATAAGAGGGAGGGAGGGAGGGAGGGAGGGGCATTGGGATCGAGTGAATGTACATTTATATATATATATATATAATACGCGTATTCTTCCTTTTGAAAGTGTACCTGTAGCATGGTTTTGGTGCTCTCCGGCCGAAAATGCGAGGGGCTGGCCGGGCGAATTGAGCTATCGTCAACCCCATCCTCCATCCCTCCCTCCTTCTCTGCAGCGGCGGCAGCAGCAGTAGCCGCGCCGACATCGCTCTCCCTCAGAGGAGGGGGAATGGGCAAGGCTGCTATCTCTTCAGCTGTGTGGCTAGTAAGGCTTTTCATCGGCGACGGTTTGCTTCCAGTCTCCGAGGAAGAGGAGGAGGAGGAGGACAGGGGGTGAATGGTGGAGGAAGAAGAAGGGGGGATGGAAGCAGGAGTAGGGTTCGGTGCTGTTGGGACCTCGGCAGGCTTGGGAGTATCCGAAGATGAGCTTGATGCGGAAGGCGTAGAGTCCGATGGGGTGGGAGCGCGCGGGTCCCCAGTCTCAGGTTTCCTATTCCCTTCCTTGCTCTCCTTTTCTCCCTCGTTCTCTGGCTTCAAGGGGACAGCACGGGTGGCGAAAGAGGCAGGAGTGACCACTTCGTCCGCCTTTTTTTCCACATCAGCAGGCGGGATGGCGGAAATGACGGGCGGTTCCACGGTAGCCTTTTTCGCGGCTGCAGATGTGTCCTTGGAGAGACTAGTGGGTGATGTGCTAGGGGTCATCCCCCCAGCGGCACTCGGAACTTGGCCTGAAATAGGCCTCTGGATCTTGCTGCCCTTGTTCTTGTTCTTCTTCTTGCCGTTACCCATGGGTGTGTGTGAGTGTTCGGTGTGGCTATTTGTGGTGGGCGGTGTGGGTGTTCGGGGCGTGAGGAATGGGGGGGAGATGTAAGGAGGGGTCGCTTGAAGGGTCGAGGTGGAGAAAGCGAAACGCACTGAAAAGAACTGTGCCTGTGGTGCGTCCTATGCATGAATATGGAGTATTCAAACACAAGGTGGTTGAGGAGAGGCTGTTCTCAAGGCCATGGCCCTAGACAAGGGCAAGCGGAAAACGGAGGACATCCACGTCCGAAGCCCGAGCAACCATAAGCCCATTATTAATTGTCCGACTGAATCATAATCATCACCGTTTCCCACACCGGCCGAATCCATGATCGTTATCACCTGCTTTAAGCCTCACCATCTTGACGACTGGGTATCTTCACACAAAATCACGCTTGTTCATTACACATGCCATGTACCTGCGGGTGGTTGGTGCGGCTGTTTGCGACAATTCTTTATGTTGGACCGTTTTTCAGCAACGATCGGCGAGCGCCCGCATTCAAAACATGACCGACCCAACCTACAGCCAGACTCCCACTCCCCGCATGCGCACAACTTATACAGGCCTTTGCCCGCCACCATCGCAGCACAAGATCTCACCTGCACTTCAGGGCTTCGAGCCGGGCGTACCATCGCCCTTTGCCCTCCTTGGCTGTCTTGTGCGCTTTATCACCCTACCATCTCTGCAACTGGCGTGGCTTATCTCTGATTATCTGTCTATCTGTCGAGCCGGCAAAAGCGGTGTGTCTCTAGCGAAGATCCACAGCAGCAGTATTAGCTGCAGTACCTACAGCGTAGTAGCAGCAACTCTCTGAGGTACCTGCTCGCACCAATTTGCAATTTGTAATCTGCAAGCAGCCAGTGAATATGGAGGTCAAAACCGTCAAGCGCCAGAGCCTTTTCGAGTGGAAGGTACGCGCATATGATGCTAAGATAAGAAGGTGAAGGAAAGAGAAGGAAAAGTACTTCTCTCTGACACTCACCTACCATCTTTTTCATGAATAATAAACAAAAAATGGAATAGGACTTGCATGAAACGTACAAGCGGCAGGAGGACAGTCTCCCCACAGCCGTACTCACGGCCTTGACGGGTAAGAGGTGGAGAAGAGGAGTAAAGGAGGGAGGGAGGGAATAAAGGAAAGGAAGCGATGAACATATTGGGGTGTGGCCGAGGGCTCGGTGCCATGTCCATCCTCTTCCTCATCTTCTCGAGCGATTCTGCCCGCCCTCCCTCCCTCCCTTCCTCCCTCCCTTTCAGAATTCACCCGTGCCCCTCGCATAGTCTCTTTGCCTTCCCCCACGATCTATGGCCTGGATGATGCGGAGGAAGGAGAGGCGAGCAAGTTCCTTTCGTCAGTAAGGTACGACCATAAACGAGAGAGGGAGGGAGGGAGGGAGGGAGGGAGGGAGGTGAGGAGCACGAGGGAGATTTGGGACTCGATCCCCAACGCCATGAGGCAAATGAACGACAGCGCGACCACTCTAAAATCTCTTTCTCTCTCCTTCCTTCCCTCCATCCCTCCCCCTCCCTCCCTCCCTCCCTCCTTTTCAAACAGCGAGGTGGAGGGGGTCTCTCCCCCTAACTTTCCCAACGATGGCTTGGGCGAGTTGCCCTCCCTCCCTCCCTCCTTTCCTTCCTCCTCCACCACTCAGCCGCAGGCAACGGGGGCAGGGGAAGGCGACGAAGAGGAAGAGGAAGATCTTGGTGCGTCCATGTTGAGTGGGACAGGAGTCTGTGCATGGAATTCAATTGGCGCTGTAATGAATTTGATTTGACCCCTCCCTCCCTCCCTCCCTCCCTCCCTCCCTTCCTAGATCCTATTCGCCGCACCAATCCCCAGCTCTTGCAGCATTACCATCCAACCTACAAGGCGCCTAACCGCCTGGTATGTCCTTCCTGTCTCCCTCCTTCCCTCCTCCCCCCTCCTTCCCTCCCTTCCCGTCTGCCTTTCGTAAACGCTCATCCTACTCCCTCCGTCCCTCCATCCCTCCATTCCTCCGTCCGTCCGTCCCTCCTTTCCTCCTTCCTTTCAGGCGGAAGAGGCCAAGGCACGTGATGATGGGCTTCGGTTATATTGGGATCGTCCGTACGGCTATGACTGGGTCCAGGTCCAGTGCAAGGAGGTGAGGGAGGGAGGGAGGAAGGGAGGGAGGGAGGGGGAAAGGGGGGGAGGGCGGTACTCATCGCCATCTCGCCACTGAATACTATCCCTGCTTTCCTTCTCCCTCCCTTCCTCCCTCCCTTCCCTTCCTTCCTTCCTTCCCTCCTCACCCTCTCTCCTCCTAGGTTTCTTTCCGTGTAGGGGAGATCGAGCCGTTGTGGTGCTCTCTGGCCCTCTATTGGTTGGACTGCCGCATTGAGAAACAGCACCAGGTGGGGAAGGAGAGAGAGAGGAAGGAAGGAAGGGAAGGATGAGGGGATCTGGAAGACGCAGTCGTCTCTCTCCTTCCAAGGAGGGAGGGAGGGAGGGAGGGAGGGAAGGCGGGAGGGAGGGACATCAATGACGTCGACGTTGAAATTTATCGCTAATACGACTTATTAATAGTTATGATAATGATAATCCTCGTGATGACAATTCTACTCGTATTCATAATAATAATAGCAATACTTACACCGCCATATCCACCACATAATAATAATACTTACACCGCCACATCCGTCGCATATGATTAACAGGTGAATGTGAACCTCGTCAACAGCGGCCGCATTACCGAGGTGTTCTCGTTTGAGGTCCGGAAGGAGGGAGGGAGGGAGGGAGGGAGGGAGGGAGGGAGGGAAGGAAGAAGTGATTCAGAAACGCATACTAATTGCCTGCTTTCCCTCCCTCCCTCCCTCCTCAGGCCACGTCTGTTGCTATACAGGAGAAATTCGCCCAAGTCCTCCACTCTCTCTCCTCCCCCTGCAGCCCCTCCTCGGACCCGACCTCCCCCCCGACCTCCCTCCCGCCCTCAGGCCCTGCCTCGTCCCCTTTCCTTGAAGCCAAAAATGCCATGTTCTCCCTCTCTCCCGAACAGAGGCGGTCGGGGCTCTTTTTAGTGCTGCAGGTAGGGAGGGAGGGAGGGAGGGAGGGAGGGGAGACGAAATAAAAGCATAAGGGTCAAACAAGGTACTCGATCTCCAACAAACTACCTTCCCCTCCTCTCTCTCGCCCTCCCTCCCTCCCTCCCCCTCAGGTGTCCAAGGTACTACAAGGTGACCCAGATAAAGTGCTAGAGCCCTACAGCAAAGGGAAGGGAGCTGCTGCCTCCCTCTCGTCCAAAGCCCACGAGGCCGCAGGTCAGGAGGGAGGGAGGGAAGGAAGGAAGGAGAGAGATAGGGAGGGACGGAGGATAAGAGGGAAGGGCAGGCCTATCTCCTTCCCAATCAAGGCTTAATTAGTTAACCAAAAAAAATTATTAAATTAAATCATAAAAATACAGAGCGACTTGGGCTTTACAAGCAGCCCGTGGCCTTTGGCTTCCATCAGGTAGGTGCCGAAGCAGGGAGGGAGGGAGGGAGAAAGGGAGGGAAGAAAGAAGACGTAATCACAGGCCCTTATCCTACCTCTTTCTCTCCCTTCCTCTTTCTCTCTCTCCCTCTCTCCCTCCTTCCCTCCCTCCCTCTTCTCAGCTCTTCACGGACAAGGGCGAGCTTGCCAGCCCCATCAATATGGCCACCACCACCACCACAGCGACTCTCGGGGAGCAGAATAGTAGCAGCAGCAGCAGCAGCACCACCACCACCACCAACAGCAGCAGCAGCAGCAGCAGGATGGCCATGCTCTCCCTCCCCTTCTACAAGCAGAAGACCGGCTTGTCCGACTCACAGGTAAAGTAAACCCCACACCCTCCCCTGCCCTCTCTCCCTCCGTCCCTCCGTCCCTCTCGCGCTTCCTCCCACATCTCGCCCTCGTCCCCTCCGTCCCTCCGTCCCTCCCTCTTCCCCCCCCCTCTAGCTCATGAACCAGATCGCAGAGATTTTGAGCGAGGCCCCAACGGCCAAAGAGCGCACGATGGAAGGCCGTTGCGTCATCGTGGTCGAGGTGAGGGAGGACGGGAAGGAGGGAGGGAGGGAGGGAAGGAAGAGGGACACACACCTCTCTCTCTGAGTCCCGACCGTATCACATTTCCGTACTCACCCTCCTCCCCTCTCTCCCTCCCTCCCTGCCTCCCTCCAGGACCTAGGGAATGTAAAGGACGTACTGACCAAAGTGACGCCTCGACCTCTCTTGATCGACTCCACGTACACGGCGCGCATAAAGGTGGGGAGATGGGCGGGAAGCAGGGGGCGAGGGAGGGAGGGAGGGAGGTGGAAGGAGAGGGGGCATGAGGATTTCTGTCATAGGCATTGGAACACACAAAAGGAATGAAATGAATGATACTCCACAATAATAGGCGCTCCCGCCGACGGCATCAGGGCCTGGTTCCATAGCGAAAGGGGGAGGAGGAAATAAGCCCTCTGCCTCTTCCTCCCTCCCTCCCTCCCTGACCGCGCCCGCCCGGCGCCTGGTCCGGGAGATACGGACGTTGCCCCTGTGGAACTTCAACTCGGTAGGGAGGAAGGGAGGGAGGGAGGGTAGGAAGGGAGGAAGGGTGGAACAGCTCGCCTCGACGCCGACCACGTTAGCTGTTGCTTACTTTCCCTCCCTCCCTCCCTCCCTCCCTCCCTCCTTCCTCCTCACTCTTCAGATCTTCAATCCCGAGACCGGCCCCGGGAACAGGCCGCGCTCTGTGCCCATCAATACCGCCTTCTCGAACGTTCTATACCTCTACCCCCTCTCGCTGGACAAGAGCCAGTACAGGAATCTCACCATTAAGGTAGGGAAGGGCGGGAGGGAGGAAGTGAGGGCTGATGTGCCCCAAGAAGGAAAGGAATGATCACAAAGAAATTTTAACACCTTTCACAATCCCCTCTCTCCCTCTCCCCCTCCCTCTTTCCTTCCCTCAGATCGAGCTTCGCGCCCTCCGTTCCTCCTCTTCCACATTCTCCTCCCCCGGGGGAGTCTCCTCTTCATCCTCCTCCTCTTCCTCCTCCTCCCTTCCCCCCTCCCCCTCCCACGACCGCGCCCGAGCCACGAGCAACCTCAGCGTCGCTTCCGCCGCCTCTTCCTCCCCCTCCCTCGGGTCCTATTCCTCCCCTCGTGACCGCTGGGAGGGATCGACTGCTCTCCCCTGCATCTACAACAAACAGCGAGGTCCCGTCTTTACCAGCCACACCTACACCCAGGCATGTACCCCCTCCCTCCCTCCCTCCCTCCCACCAGGTGGCCTACCACACGCGCAACCCTCAGCTCAACGACGAGGTCAAGCTACGCCTGCCCGACGTC
>Ga0160419_100698_pt1 | contig 18724 bp, 16 predicted proteins | sample CelAP2metagpilot_2_FD_108196 | JGI IMG/M metagenome (GOLD analysis project Ga0160419, IMG submission 108196) | Phycosphere-associated microbial communities from Cellana algal ponds in Kailua-Kona, Hawaii, USA - Cellana AP2-4-25 metagenome pilot ... | reverse complement strand
GTGTGTGTGTGTGTGTGTGTGTGTGTGTGTGTGTGTGTGTGTGTGTGTGTGTGTGTGTGTGTGTGTGTGTGTGTGTGTGTGTGTGTTTTCCCATTTTTCATTTTAAATAAGTCAATATTTCATATGTATATAAATAAAAAATAGTTACATATTCATTCGGTCGTTCACTAATGTATTACCACGTATTTCAATATCGTACATTGTTTATCTGCTAATTTAATGATTCTATACACAAATAATACACCTTTACAGGCAAGAGGGTAGCCCAACCCGTCTTTCCCCCTCCCCGCTGGGAGGAACCCCTCTCGGATCCCTCAACAGGAGGAGCAGGAGGAGCAGCAACAGCGACAGTCACAGCAGCGGGCACTACCAAACCAAAACCCCACCTTACACGTCCGCCAGCCAACCCCTGGCAGCAACATGTAGCCACCCAGCAACAGCAGCAGCAACAGCAGCAGCAGCAGCCGACCCCTGCTCAGGCCGCGCTCCTGTCAACGTCCTCTTCCCCCTCTCGTGCTGGCGCTGGTGGAGGCACCAACGGCATGGGCCTGCCAAGCCCATCCACACGAATAAAAGCCTCTACTGCTGCGGCCAAGCAGCAGCAGCAGCAGCAGCAGCAGCAGCATGAGGCATTTCCCCCTCCACAAGTGCCCCTATCAGCAACAACCTCAGCCGTGGCAGCAGCAGCAACAGCAGCCGCCGCAGTAGCAAGAGGAAGCTCAACCGCGGGGCCAGAATCAGGAGGCACAGCAGCGCGAGGAGGAGGGAGGGAAGGAGGGACAGGGGGGTTCCCACCACCACCACCTGGAATTGTCTCTCCGCCTCAGCCGCCGGCACTTCCCCCAGGTATCCTCCCTTTCGATCTAGGAGGAGGGGAGGGAGGGAGGGAGGGAGGATCTACGGGAGGGCTCGCGTTCTTATTTAATGGAGGAGGGGAGGGAGGAGGAAGGGGGGAGGCGTCCCCCCCAAGTTCGTTGTTCAACGGGGAGGACAGGCTAGGAGGTATAGGTGGGATGCCGCTGCCAGGGGTGAGGGAGGGAGGGAGGGAGGGAGGGAGAACAGGGGCTGTCGGAGGGGCCTCCGGCCCCATGTCGGAGGGGAAAACTATCAGGCCACCGGTGGAACGAAGGGCGAGCGGGAGGAATGGAGGGATGGAGGGAGGGGGAGGAAGAGGAAGAGGGCTGTTTGCGAACGCCGGCTGGGCAGGAGGGGAGGAAGGGGAGGAGCTTCTTCCATCGCTCGCTCCTCCTCGAGGGGTGTTCGAGAAGGGAGAGCAGAAGGGAAATAGCTACATAGACAACATTCAGATCATGCTTCAGCAGCAGCAGCAGCAGCAGCAGCAGCAGAACCCGCTTTTCCCAGCTTTCCCCTTTCCGGGCCCGGGGCCTTTGACTGCCGCAGCTCCTTCTGCTGTTGCTCCTCCTCCTCTTTCTGCCTCGTCCGCAACCAGCAGCAGCAGCAGCAGTGGCGGCGGCAGCTCTGCTCCTCAACGCGAGCCGTTCACGGCCACCGAATCCCTGGCTCATCTGTTAGGGCTCAAACTCCCTCGTTCCTCCTCCTCCCTCCCTTCCCGCGGCCATTACGCCATAATACCCGCACAGACCCCCCTTCTCCAATCCCTTCCCCCTCCTCATCCTTCTAGCAATTTGCCGAGCTCGAGATATTCTTTCGCGAAAGATGAAGGAGGAGGAGGAGGGGGGGGGGTTGATGAGCTTTTGGTAAGTGGTGGCACGAAAGTGGGGCATTCCCATCGACCGCAGCATGGTGGAGGGGGAGGAGGGATTTTTCCGATCAGGGTTGGTGAATTAGGAGGAAGTGTTGGTGGGAAAGGAGGAGGAGGAGGAAGAGCAGCAGGAGGAGCAGCAGGAGGAGCAGGAGGGGTGGGCCCTTCACTTCAATCGGGCGTGGCGCTGCTGCAGCAGCTGCTGCCCAACTGCTCCATCACATACGGAGCTGGAGCGACGAAAACTTCCTCATCTTCCGTCCCTTCTTCAGTCGCTCCAGCGCAGAGTGGTGATATGGGAGGAAATGGGGGGAATAAGAAGGGGAAAGAGGCGTTTAGGCAGTCCATCTTTTAGAGTGTGCATTTGAAAATGGTAAAGGAGATTGAGGAACAAGGATGAGAGGCGGAAAGATAAAGGTGGAAGGACCAACAACAATAACAACATCTACAAAAGAAAGGTAACGTTGAAGCAGGAGAAGGAGAAGAGAAAAGGGAGGAAAGGGGCAATCACTGGATAACGAGAAGAATGAGGAAGCAAGAGAGAAGAGAGAGAACAATAGGAAGTGATAACAACAACATAAGAAAACGACAAGGTCGCCGGCTATTTTTTGTAAACTTCTCTATACGCACTCGCCTCGCCTTTTGTTAACTCCCCTTTGGCCTCGTGAGAGACTCTCCGACAGAGGAGGTTACGTGTAAATTTACACGGTGCTCAATGACGGCGATTTCCAAGCGAAAAATAGCAATTCATACACTTCCTTTCCTTTTATGGCCCTCTAGCACGCAATATCCCCGACACACAATTCAGGATGCGTTGCACGTACAGGAGCGTCGGTAGGGTAGCAATTCGGTGTCGCTTGTTTGCAAGTCCACTTCCACGTGGATGAGCACCATCATCTAACCCACACTCCCGCATCCCTACACCTTTACCCACACCCGCAGGGCCCTTGAGAGGGCCATCTACTTGCGGGACATCTTCAGCAAGACGTAGAGCTCGATCAAGGTAAGGCGAAGAACAGGGTTACAAGAGATGAAAATGGAATAGTCACATGGGCTGGTTGCATCAAGCGGAGAGTCTGCTGCTTCTGCTACGGCCGAAAGAAGTACCACACACGCAACCGACACGCAGCACACCAATCCGGCAGGCTCACCCCCCCTTTTTTTTTCTTTCAACAAGTAGTTGCAAGCATGGGTAACATGTGGACGAAAAAGCCCCTCAAGGAAATAATGCGTGAGAACAAGCGCATGATCACGCGGGCCATCCGCGAGCTGGACCGGGAACGAGTGAACCTGGAAAGGAACGAGAAGAAGTTGATTATGGATATTAAAAAATATGCCAAAGAAAACCAGATGGGTGCTGTAAAGACCATGGCCAAGGATTTGGTTCGCACGCGGTAGGTGGATGTGTGTTGTGGTGTGATGGGACGGGTGGTGGGGCGAAAGGAGGGTTCTGTGGAAGAAAGTTTTTTGTAATTTTAATTATTTACCCCTTCATCGTTGGACACTTATGTACGGCAAAAAGATTGAATGTAAGCTTTAGATTTATTTCTTATGTTGAAAAATCTATTTCCGCCTTCACATCGCTTCCGTCAAAGCTCATCATGTCTCCCTCCCGCCCTCCCGCCCTTCCTCCCCCCTTAGAAACTACCAGACCAAGTTCATCGAAATGCGTTCCCACCTCCAAGGCGCCGCGCTTAAGCTCGAGACTGTCCGTTCACACGAAGCCATGGCCACGGCCATGCGGAGCGTTACATCTGCGATGGTCAGTATGAATAAACAAGTGAATGTCCCGGCCTTGACAAAGATAATGACGGACTTTGCGCGCGAAAACGAGAAAAGCGAGCTTATGGGAGATATGCTTGGAGATGCCATGGACGACGCTATGACGGAGGAAGGGGACGAGGAAGAGCAGGAAAGGATCGTTGGGGCGGTGTTGACAGAATTGGGCTTGGACATGACAGATGCCGTCCCCGAGGCTCCAGGGGCTGTTCCTGCCTCTGCGGCAGCGGCTGCCAAAGTTAACCCGCAAAGAGAGATGCAGGCACTGGGAGGAGGAAGTGGAGGGGGGCCAGGGGGGGGGGGAGGGGGAGGGGCGGTGGACCCGGCGATGAGCGATTTGGAAGCACGGCTGAATAACTTGAGGCGGGAAGGGTAACGAGGGGAGGGAAGCAGGGAGGGGGGACGGGATTTGTCTTCTGGGTATATGTGTATACATGAAGAAGCCACGATATTGGTAAATTTGACACGAAACTGGTGACGGAGCGAAGGAAAGATTTTTAGAAAATTGACATGTGAAAAAACGACTACCACTTGGGTGCTCAATATAAATTGTTCCGTTAAAATGGCGGAGAAACGAATGAGGGGGCTACGTTATATATTGCTTGCGGTCTGACCCCTTGGGTTGACGATGAAAAAATGCAAGAGGGTGTAACTGTTCTTTTTACAAAGTTGTCTATGCGATCTTTTCCTATGATCTCATCACCCCGTTCAAGAGAAATTGAGCGAACAAGGCCGAAGCGCATCAGTACTCCCACACAGGCAAGTCTTTAAGTGACTCGTCCGACCGATAGCACACGTGTCAAAACGCATGCATCCAGCTCCATGCCCTGTAACTGGTAAAATTGACCCTGGCAAGCCATTACCAGTGACTCCTGTCTTCCTGTCAGCCGCGGTCGAGAGGCATGCAGATTGCCTCGCAAGCAACTACATGCGCAACACGACCAACACGCAAGACGGGAAACGGACACAGCAACACAGTATGTATGGCTTGCCTTCCTTCCCGTCAGGCAACAAGTGAAAAGCCTCTTTCGTGCCCTGTCCCACAAATGGATAGTCAAGAGGTCTCAAACATCCCCAGAAAAAGCAAAAGCAAGACGATTAGAGAGTCAGCGGGGTCAAGGCATTGAGTGATTAAATGAGAGGCCTGAAAAGGCCTCTGTTGCTGTTTAGTTTTTTTTGATTTAAACAACCCGGAAAGCGTTTAGCTGGACGAGGTGTACTTGGTGACGGCCTTGGTGCCCTCGGAGACAGCGTGCTTGGCCAGCTCACCGGGGAGGGTGAGGCGGACTGCCGTCTGCACCTCGCGGGAGGAGAGGGTAGACTTCTTGGTGTAGCGGGCCAGCTTGCCGGCCTCAGTGGCGAGGCGGTCGAAGATGTCACCGATGAAGGAGTTCAAGATGGACACGCCACGCTTGGAGATACCAGTGTCGGGGTGCACCTGCTTGAGGACCTTGTAGATGTAGGAGCCATAGCTCTCCACGCGGGTCTTCTTCTTGGTGCCCTTGCCGGCCTTCTTCGGGGCCTTGGCGGACTTCTTGGAGGGTGTCTTGGCCATGGTTTAAGTGGTGTTGAAAAGGTGGTCTGTTGTCATGCGGGAGAAAAGGGTAAAGGTGGGTGTTTGGTCACGAGTGTGTACATCGGAACGACTGTTCCGCTGGCGGGCATTAAGTGTGAGGAGGTGTGCTGAGCGCTTGCTCGGGTCTAATGGTGGAACTCAGGTAGGGGAGGGTGGAGTGCACGGGGCGGGAAACTACCTGACCCCGTAAGGGCACAACACAGGGGAGGGGAGGGCCAATCCAATGGTGCATTGGAGGATGCGGCACGATTGCGTGAGTGAGTATTTTTCTGAAGAGCAAGTGGGTATAAACAGAAGGGACGAGGGTACATCGCGACACACCCGAGGCAGAAGTCACAAGCCGAAGCATTAACACTAGAACGGAAAGGGGAGCCGGGGGAGGGGGAAGTGGGGAAATAAATTAAAAAAATCAGGCGAAGAGGGTTTCCAGGAGCAGGATTATGGCTTGTGATTGGACAAAAGTCTTGAATGACGCCATATCTTTTTTTAATTCCCACGTATCTCCTCGGTCAGGTAGAAAACATCATACATAGGGGGGTAACGCTTTGTGATCCGGGAAAACGCAGGTAGATACGTCGCCCACACGAAGAGAAATGGTGGAAGCAGATACAAGCTACAATAGAGTTATGTTTTGGCCTTCCGGATACTGTTTCATGGAAACACAGGAAAAAAAAGGGAAGCTCTCTAGGAACGAACCTGAATGCCGGGTATCTTATTTTTGCACTGCTGGTGGTCCTCGTAAGGGGCCTCCTGCGTTACCCCAGAATATAAGCATACGCCTCAAAAAGCAGCAAAAGGAATTCGATGTCAAGGGACCCTTCTTGTCCTCCATGACCCCAAAATGTAAGCATATATCACAAAAAGCAACAAACAAAAGAGAGGAAAGTGACAACACGGAGCTTTAACAGTTTTTCTTGCGTGACTGGCTGATCTTATCCTCTGACTCACCTCCTATATTCCTTGCTGCCCTATATTCCTTGCTGCTACCTAAAGTACAGTTGCTCGCTCATCGAAGCATAAAGACACACACACACAAACCTTGTCCAAACTCCAATTCGTCACAATCCATCTATTCCTTTTTGGCACACGGAAACGACCGACGCGTGTGGATCTTTCTTTCGTCTGCATAGAAGAGCATGTCAGAAAGCATTTCTCACGTGTTGCATCTGTACATATGTTCTCCGGAATGATTGCCATTAAAAGTTGGGAAATCGCCTAATCCTCTTTCCTTGTATTCCCATCTTTCATTTCCTGTTACTTTCCGTACCCACTTTCATACATGCGCATATACTCCTCCCTCCCTCTCTTCTCTCTTACCACCCGCTTTCAGACTCTGTCCCCTTCTGTCCCCCATCCCCCTATTGCGTTTACGTCGCCGTCGTAGCTACCGCTCCACCGCCCCCGCCTCCTCCGCCTCTACTACTCGCTGCAGGAGCAATTCCCACCACTATCGGCGCTACAGTAGCTGCTGTTGCTGCTGCTGCTGCTGCTGCTGGTTATGCTGGTGATGGTCTTGGAGCTGCTGCTGGTGATGGTGATGGTGCGCGGCAAAATGCGGTGGATGCGCTGGCATAAGCCCACCTCCTTCTTGCTGCTGCTGCAAACCCATCTGTTGCTGCTGCTCTTGCTGCTCCTCGTCCTCCTCTTCGTCCTCATCCTGTCCCATCTCCACCCCCGTACCCTCATCCTCCCCCCCACCTTCCCCTCCTCCTCCTCCCCCTCCCCCCTCCCTTTCCGAGTCGGGCTCATCCCCCCCCAAACCGACCCAGAGGTACAGCCTCGCCGCGTCCTTTACGGCCCGGTCAGCAACCAGGGGACTGAAAGTCACGCCTCTCTCAAATCGAGCTAGGATGCTCTGTGCGTCGTTCCACCTGACAATCGACGCTACCATATCAGGAGGCATCCCGTGCTTCTCCCACAGACAGGCACGAATCGAAGGAGAGCACGCAGCACGCACCAAATGCATTTCTTGGACTGGGTCGTTGGACACCCCCAGGTCCGTCAGAACCTCGTCCATGATCGACAGGGCGCCACGCAAGGCTTCGTTCGCATCCACATGGCACCTCTTGTGAAGGATGGGAAGCAGGGGACCCCACATCCGCGGCCAGGGGAGAAAGCGCTCAATGTTTCGGAAGAGGGGAAAGGGGAGCTCGAGCGCCCGGCACAAAGTTTCCTGCGATCGACGGGTACCCGCGCGAGGTCCCTCCTCCTCATCATCGCCCTCCATCCCTTCCTCCTCCCCCTCTTCCTCCTCCTCCAATCTCACCTTTCCGACACCCACTCCCACCCCCTCCTCCATACCTGTCCCTTTATCCTGCTGCTCTTGTGCCCGTCGCCGCTGCCGTTCCTTTTCCTCCCGCGCTCGACGCTGCCGATGCTGTCGCTCCTTCAGTGCCAGACTGCTCACAAGATCTGGCACAGGGAAAGCACGCTTCGCGCCATTTAATTCATAGAGTTTCACCAATAAATGAGCGCGGTGGACGCGGGCTTCCATCTGCATTAGCCTCACCTGCCGACTTGCCTGCAGCATCGCAATGATCGGTTTGTGATTTCTCTTGAGCGCAGTATCCCTCGCTGTCCTCCCTCTCGAATCCTTGACGAACATTTCGGCCCCAGCCGTCAATAACACGCGTACTACCGCCTCATGCTGCCGCTTGCACGCAAGCATCAATGCCGTGGACCCCTGGACGGTCTGGCAGTCGATATCAGCCCCTTGCTTGATCAAGAGGGACACAATCCCATCGTGCCCTCGTTGGGATGCGAGCATCAGCGCATTCATCCGCTCGTGGTTGCGCTTGTTCACGTCCCCCCCTGTGTTGAGCAACGCTGCGACGACTTGTAAATGTCCCTCCTGGGCCGCCCGCATCAGGGCGGTGGTCCCTTTATGGTTAGGAAGATCCACGTGGGCGCCATGGGTAAGGAGGAGGCGGACGACGACGGTGTGACCGAAATGGGAGGCTTGGATGAGGGAGGTGCTACCGCTGCTGTTGGGGATGTTCACGTCGGCACCGGCAAGGGTAAGGAGGGCACGAACTTGCTCGATTTGACCTCGGTGAGAAGCAACGTTGAGTGCCGTGGCACCCTTAGTGTTTTGACGGTTGATGTAGGAAAGATCTTTGTCGTGGAGGAGGGTGAAGAAGGCTCTGTGTGGTTGGTGGGAAAGGGAGGCAGGGAGGGGCGAGTTTTGTTGAGGAAATATTCACACATACACTATATCAGCCGCAAAATCAAAGCGATAAACATCCAAGACTTTTTCCCTCCTCCCTCTTCCAATTTCCCCTCCCTCCCTCCCTTTGTTCAACAACGTACTTTTCGGACCCAGTTTTAATGGCATGAATAAGCGCTGTGTTCCCGTCTGCGTCCACCTTGCCCAGGCTCTCCTCCGGGTTCAAAATCTTCGCTTTCGGGTTGAATGCGAAAGGGTTCGCCATAAAGGCAGCGAGATCAGGCGGGTCAGGCTTCGACGCTGTGGCGGGGTCTGCCAGAAATGCGGCGACTTCCGCTTGGAAATCGGCGGAGGGGGGGTCCATCTCCTCTCCATCCACGACCATCATGGCCTCTGTGCCCTCCTCCTCGCCTCCTCCACCAGTCCCCCCGGTCTTGACCCGATTAGGAGGGGTGTGTGCTGCCGCGTCCGCACCGCCTGCTGCCGCTGGTGGAGCGGGTTGGGGGGGTTGTTGCTCCTCCATCGTTGCAGTGACGACGAGGCTGGTGCAGAACGAGATGACAGGATATTGGCTACTTGTATTGCGCTTGCTCCGCGCCACGTGCAGCTGCGCCAAGAGTGGGCGCTGCTCCCTATAGCTATGTCCAAATGAGGTGGAGGGGGAAGGAGTCCGTGCGTGGCACATGACACATACGTAAGGAGATATGGCAATAGACACAGAATGCATGTATCGGGCTCCTCCGTCTGTCCAATGTTTCAAATCAGTGGACATTCACGCACCACACCGCGCTTCTCGCCCCTATAGCTGCGGCCGAGGCGTGCACCGCAAACGCCTCGGGATTTTTTTGTGAGCACGTGAACGCCGGGCGTGGCCGAGTGCGTTGACATGGGATTAGCTTTCCTTGCCTTCGCTTAACGCGTGGCGAAGAGACTCCTCGTGGGCCAAAGAGACAAGCATGCCTTGATATCTTACGAGCCCGCGTTTTTCTCCCAAGCACCTCGCACCCCAAGGACAAGTGCACAGCACACTGATCATCGTGCTATCCATATTCTTTGACGTGCAAGTGAAATCGCATTTTTAGGGGGCACCCGTTGCTAGTCGACCTCCCCTCCCTCCCCACCCACCAATTACCTCCCCACCTTTCCTTTCCACAACCCAAGCATACGACACGCTTAAGGTCAAGCACGACCAAAGAGTTATGGGAACGAAGAAAAAGACGGCCTCTCTCGGCGGGGCACTGGCGACCAGCCGTGGGAATGAACCTGGTGGGGCTTCCGTAGCCGCCGTGACCGCCAAGGGCAAGAGCAAGCAGCAGCAGCAGCAGCAGCAACAACAACAACAACAACAACAACAACAACAACAACAACAACAACAACAACCGCAACGCCGCCCCCCCGCCACCTTGAAGGTCCTAGGCACTCTGAAGAAGGGTGCAAAGCAGCAACATCGTCAGCAGCAGCAGCAGGGGAAGAACAAGAAGAGGGGCAAGGCGCCCAAGCCCGACAGTGATGGTGAAGAGAGTGAGGATGAGGAAGAGAAAGAAGAGGAGGAAGAGGAAGAAGAGGAGGATGAGGAGGAAGAGGAAGAGGAAGAGGAAGAAGCGATGGAGGAGTCCGAGTCGGAGAGAGTGGACGAAGAGACTCTGCCCAAGGGCGTTGCGGGTTTCACAGACGACAATCAGTCGTGGTTGAAGCCCAAGAAGAGCAGCAAGAAGAATGCGCTGTTGTCATCGGATGAGGAGGGGGAGGGAAGCGAGAGTCAGGGAGAGGATGAATCAGAGGACTTGGACAGGGACGACGATGACTTGTTGCTGGGGGGAAGCAGTGATGAGGAAGAGATGGAGGAGGATGACGAGGCAGAGCCGCAGGAGGAGTATGAGGAGGAATATGAGGAAGAAGGAAAGTCGGGGAGTGACGACGAGGAGGGGGAGAAGGGAGCGAGGCGTGCATGGAAAACGTTGGGATTATCAGGTGAGGTCAAGGATAGGATTGAGGAGGTGGTGGAGATCTTATCTGACTTCAAGGTACGAAGGAAAACGGGGGTGGCGAGGCCCGAGTACGTGAAACAGCTCGCAAGGGACTTAAGTGACCATTACGGGTACCTGCCGGAATTAACGTCCATGTTTCTCTCCATGTTCGCCCCTGTGGAATGCGTGGAGTTCATGGCCGCGAACGACAAGCCGCGCCCCCTCGTCATTCGCGCCAACACCCTCAAGACCCGACGGAAGGACCTCGGCCAAGCTCTCGTCAAACGCGGGGTTAGCCTGGAGCCTCTTGCAGGGGGATGGTCGAAGGTGGCCTTGAAAATTATCGATTCCCAAGTGCCGGTAGGGGCGACTCCCGAGTATCTCGCCGGCCATTACATCTTGCAGTCTGCCTCGTCGATGACGCCGGTGATGGCCCTGGCGCCGCAGCCGGGTGAGAGGGTGTTGGATTTGAGTGCGGCACCAGGAGGAAAAGCCAGCTATTGTGCGCAGTTGATGAAGAACACTGGATTGTTGGTGTGCAACGACCTCAAGCCCGAGCGACAGAAGGCAACCGTTGGAAATTTGCATCGGTTGGGCGTGCGCAATGCCTTGGTGTGTAGCTATGATGGGCGGCGGCTACCGAGCGTGATGAAGGGCTTCGATCGCGTGCTGCTGGACTCACCCTGTTCGGGCCTGGGGTGAGTTTTCCCTCTCTCTCCCTCCCTCCCTTTATCTTTCCCTCCTAACCAATATCCCTTTCATTCCTTTTGTTTCCCTTTTCTTCTGACTCCTCCTTGCCTCCTTTCCCCCCCTCAGGATCGTGGCCAGGGATCAGTCAGTTAAAATTCAACGGACAATCAGCGACATTTTGAAAATGAGCCACTTACAGAAAGAGTTGCTGCGCGCTGCCGTTGACTGCGTGGACGCAGGGAGCAAGACAGGGGGGGTGCTCGTGTACTCCACCTGCTCGGTGGCCGTCGAAGAGAACGAGCTCGTCGTTGATTACATTCTCAAGGCCCGCCCCAATGTCCGTGTCGTCCCTACGGGGCTTGGGGAGTTTGGCAGGCCCGGATTTACACGAGTGGGGGAACATCGGTTTCACCCGAGCCTCGGCCTGGCGAGGAGGTTCTATCCTCATGTCCACAATATGGATGGGTTTTTCGTATGCAAGCTGCAAAAGATGTCGAATGTGTGGGAGAAGGAGGAGGGGACGAAGGGGGGGAAAGAGGGGGGGAAGAAGGAGAGAAAGGCGGCGAAGGGGAGGAAGGAAGTGGTGGAGGAGGACGGGATGGAGGTAGATGGGGAAGGGAAGAAGGAAGAGGCGGTTCCTGAGTTGAAGCCGATTCCGACGACAAAGAAGGGGAAGGAGGTAAAGGCGAAAGGGAAGGAGGGACAGAAAGGAGGAGCAGGGGTGCCCGCCGGCAACAAGGGAGGGGGAGCAGTAGCAGCAGCAGGAGGGAAAGTGACAACGGAAGCTGCAGCGAAGAGTAATAAGGATAAACAGAAGAAGAAGAAAGTCACGCCCGCTGCTGCTGCTCCTCCTCCACCCCCTCCCCTTTCTCCTCCTATCGTGATAGCGAAAAAGCGAAAGGCAGAGGGGAAGAGGGACAAGGATATGAAGAATTGTAGGAAGGATCAGGCAGTGAAGAAAAGTAAAAAGGAGGATGTGGCAAAAGAGGAACAGTCGAAGGGTGAAAAGAAAGAGAGAAAGGGGAAGAAGGAGGAGGGAAAGCAGCTGCAGCAGCCGGAGAAGAAGACTCTTCCGACGGCGAAGAAGGCAAAAAAGGAAAAAAAGGAAACGAAAACGGAGGGAGAGAAGTAGTGGAGGAATAAAGGAGGATGGACAAAAAGAGAAGCTGCTGCAGGAGCTGCAGGAGGAGGAGCGGCGATGGATGGTGGACACGGCCTGCACAAAGCAAGAAGACGGCGCTTGTCGATCTGAGTACTTATGATCGAGAAGCTGAAGGAATTTTCAGCAGCGGTACCAGCAGCAGCAGCAGGATGAGGATGAACAGGAGCAGTAGCAGCACCAATAACACCAAAAACAACACCAACATTTTGAAAGCCCGCGAAGCCGAGGAGTACAAGGAGGAGGGGGGACGCGCCCTCTGTAAAATCAAGGATGAGATTCGCACGAAAGAGGGCGACCACTCTATGATCAAGTCATTTGGGCAGACGATTCATAAGCGTATACTGTTGTGTTTGGCTTCTTCCTTCCTACTACTACTGAATACCCCTCTCCATGTCCTTCTGTTATTCGTTTGTCCGTACTTTGTGCTGCCTTGACCCCATCATCTCTTTCCTTTCCTCGTATTTTGCGTATAACTCCCAATGTGGTTATTGCGCGACTCGCTGTGTTTTTGTGTTTCCCTATTTCTTCCGTTTTTCGTGACCTATCCATTGTGACATACTCAATTCGTCATCTTGTATCCTTACCCTCCCTAATCCCCCATCAGAATTGGAATGGGAATGAGGGAGGGAGGGAGGGAGGGAGGGAGGGAGGGAGGGAAAGAAGAACCCACCGCCCTATTCCTCGAACAAATCCCCCATCAGGGTGGCCAAAATTCTCTTGGCGTTCTCCCTCACGTCCTCGCTTGTCGTCACATGCTGCCCCAACGCCCGCTCCAATTTCCGATACCCCCCTTCCCCCCCCCCAAAGCCATATTTTTCCAACACGGGCTTCTCGAGCAGTCTCACCAGATACGGCCTCAAGCGCAGCACGAATCGCCCGCTTTCGAATTCAGATGCCCTCCTCATGGCCATCAACTCCGAGTGGACGTTGGGTTGCGCGTATATGTCGACCAAAGTCCTTTGGATCTCCAACGCCACCACTTCATCAATCAGTTTCTCGGTGATGATCTTCGTGCTCTTCTTTGCTTCGGCTAAAGCTGATGAAAACGGATTCTGGGCATGCATTCGCGAGGGGCTGCCGGAGGAGGTGGAGGAAGAAGAGGAGGGATGGAGGAAGGAAGGCTTTTCGTTTTCGCGATTAGCAGTGAAGTCCGCACCTGAGATCATGCGCTTGGCGACCTCGCTTTCTTGAATGCGCATCCCTTGGAGGTCTTTCATCATTTTTTGGGCGTCTTTTTGAGCGGTGCTTAAAAGTGTTTGGGCGGTATCGACGTCGTGGTCGGCGAGGAGATCAGAGCATTGTAGGCGGACAATCCAATCGAGGTCCGTGGTGGCTTTTTCGATGTCTCCCAAGCATTTGTAGGCCTCGGCTCGTCGGGCACGCGCCTTGAGATTCTGAGGGTTAATATCTAAGCAGGCATCGCATGCCGTAATTGTCACACGCCAGTTTCCGGTTCGTAAGCCCGCGATAGCTTGGTTGGTTAGGAGGGAGGCAAGGAGGGCTGTTAGCTCCTGTTGGGCCGAAGCCTCTTTACATTCGACGTTGTGCAGCAACTCCACTCCCTGCTGGTACCTCGTCAAGGCCATCTCAAAATCCTTTGTGGCAAAACACTTGTTCCCTGCCCCCTTCATATCCATGGCAAAAGCCGCATATTGCTGCGCGTCTTCAACGTTTATTAAGCGCTTGCCCTTACTGAGCCCAGGGACATAGTCAACCTGTGCTTGGAAATCATTGATCCACTCCTCCTCCAGCAAGTGCTCCCCGTACACCTTAGGCTCAGCCCTGATGCGTTTTTCGGCATCTTCGAGGAATGTCTTGGTATCGGGTTCTTCCATTTTCATGGCAAAAGTGAGCATGCATTCCTCCGCCGAGCCCCCACTCATTTCCTCGGCTTCGACGAAGTCGCGGTGCAGCTTATTGAGAACCAAAGGGTAAGGCAATAAAGGTGAGACCATGCGCTTGAAGGGCCCCGTGCACTTGTACAAGGCGGCGCACAGGGCTTGGCGGGCCTCCTCGTCGGGTTGCAGGGTGAGGTCTTCCACGACGTCTTCCTTGCTGCTGCCGCATCCTAAGTTGCTGGGTTGCTTGCTCAAGAGGGGCATCGTCTTAGTGTTCTTGTCCCTGGCCACCATGACTCTTTGTAGGTGTAGGTTGAGTGTTGGAGAGGTGGGTTGGATGCGGTGTGCTCACAGGTATGGTCGTAATCGCAACACATCAAGGCAAGCAAAGGACATTCAAATCACGATGACAGCTGCATGTGAAGAACCGGCACCCGAGCTGCAAAATTTTGCCCTCATCCTTAGATTTTTCGTCCTTGAGATCGCTTTGGATAAGCTCGATCCGACAGCGCAAAGATATTGTACCTTGCATTTACAACCACTTGACGAAACGGGAAGGGACTAGGCACGGTCATGGACATGGGCCGCACTTCCAGCGAGTGCTCGAAAAACGCAAAGCCACAACTCCCCTCCCCGCACCTTTTTGATTCTAGCTGTCCTTGTTTTCCTTTCTTTTGGGGTTTTGTTTTTGGGGGCGCATTGTAAAATAATTGCTTGGCTAAACTAAATCACGCCGCGCGATGCATCCCCTACGCGTCTCCTGCCTGAAAAGAATGACAAGAGAGTACAAACCTCCCGTTGCTTCCCCATCCATCCTCTTCATGCCAACAGAAGAGAAATCAAACAGCGCGCGTCCTTCCTCCTTCCATATTCATCACATTTCTGGAACTCAGAACTTGATCTCGTGGGGCTTCACCCCCTTCTTCAACGAAAAGCGGGCCTTCACGTAGCCGTCTAACTGCGGCACCTTCTTGATCGCCGCAAGCACCTGTGTGTCCACGGCCTCCTGGTCCTTCTTCCTTCCCTCAGATACTACTGTGGCTTTCTTTCCCGTGCCTGCTGCCAGGATATCTCCCTCCTCCGCATCCGCCGGACGCGCGAAGTAATTGTCGTCCATGGTGGCAGGCACCTTGACGGCCGAGATGTCGACCGCTTGGGAGGTGACGATGACGTAGGCTTGGTTCACGCGTCGCAGAGGCACGCCATTCAAAGAGTAGGGGCCTAGTGGAGGGAGCAAGGGGGGGGGGGAAGGGAGAGAAAAAGGAAAGAGTTGAGTTTGCGCAAGTGGAGCGTGGCATAACTGAGTGTTGTTGCTCTCCCTTCTCTCTCTTCCTGGCAAATAAATCTAGTCTAAGTCAGTAGTAAAGTCGAAGTCGAAGACATCAAATAAAATAATAAAGAATAAGAAGAGCCCTCATCTCTCATAATCCAGAACGTCATCGGCCCTTTCACATGCCCTCTTGCCACCCCCCAGGCAACACCAATCAACACCCTGTCACCACCCACGCCCAGATCCCACAGAGAAAAGAGGTGGTCCGGAATTAAAGAAGAGCAGCACAGAAGAAAACGATAGAAGATGAGAAAAAGAGGGAAGAGTGAAAGGGAGGAAAAACAGGACGCTTGGACGTTGACAGAAATGCGAAGGGTTACCCCAAAACATCCTGCCTATCCTCACGCCCTGCCCCCCACTTCCACCCCCCCTCCCTCTCCTCTCCCCGCTCCTTTCCTTCGGTACAACCCTCCCTTCTCCTTCCCTCCACCTCTCTCCCTCAATGTTTTCAGGTTGTGTATGTCGGCCATGTGCGTCCTTTTTGGATGTCGCCACGCGGGAAGGGTGAGGCCACAGGCCATCGCATAAATCAATTTTAATCCTTGGGCCTTCATTTTGACGAGGGAGCATAGAAAGCGAGGGGACAGAAGCGTAGAAAAAGAGGAAGGAAAGACCAGAAGAAGGAGAATAAAACACTCCAAGATCAAGAACTTTGTCCTCCTAATCCACTGTCACCTCTCCTCACATGAGACGTACCAGTCACAAGCAGCGTGCCCGATGCCAACTGCTTGAGGAACACCACACGCTTGCCACGGAATCGGCCCGCAAGCATGATAAGAATGGAGCCCGGTACGATGCCAGCCTTCAGCTTGGTCGGCTTCTGCACATGGCGGGCGCTACGGCGAGGGACGGCAATGTCATCCGCAGGGTAGAAACGTGGGGCCTTGCCCGTGGCGGGGGCCGCGGTCACGGCCTTCTTCCCGCCCTTGCCGAAGAACTTATACCGGCCACCCTTCTTGACGGTCTGTTGTATGTCAATAAAAATGGTGAGGGAGCGGAAGGGGAAGGAAGACAAGGGGAGCGAGGGAGGGAGAGGGGGGGGGGGGAAGAGGGGTCTGCTGCACGTACCGCCGAGTGGCTCAAGGAGGGTACACCTCGGGCCAGCATCGTCGTGCGAGGCTTGCCCGCGCGTTTATTGACTTTCTTGGGGGCCATCGTGTCTGTGTTGGAAGGCGCAAGAAAGGCATGGTTAGTGTGGTGTGGTGGGATGTCCCTCTTCTTTACTTCTTTTTGGCCCCCCCTCACGATGCTGGGCAGTGAAGACAGGAGAGCCATTCATCGACACACGCAGACACATAGGAGGCTGCGCATCGTCATCGAGGTCAAGGAAGGGGTTGTGAGTCTCGGCAATCCTCTGCCACACTTGTGATCGTCGTCGCCTGGCTGGCATGGACGATGAGGAGGGGAGTGTTCGCTGCTGCAGAGCCCTCCACCATCCACCACCACACAAGCCTCGCTTCATTAAACCTTCCCACCCGTTCCGGTTTCCAGGCACCTGCGTGTGGGTGATTGTGGAGTATCTGGTAGAGCCAGGCATGTTTGTGCACGCATTGTCATGGAGGAGGGAGAGGACCGCGATGCTTTCTCGACCACCACACAGAGGGAGGTGACAGAGGGGGAAGACTGTGAGGATGATGCCAGACGCGCCGCGGAGGGGCATGTGTCATCATATCCATCGGCGTCGATCGCCAAGGTGCTTTTTTTGACCTGTGCACACGCCTCACTCTCACCCGTTGCACCTCATGCATTTGACCGCAGGGGACGCTAGCACGATTGGACAAGGAGGTCGTGGTGACCGAGCCAAAGTCGGCCATGAGAAGCCCTCCTCATGTGCGACTAACACGTCGACGCTCCTCCTCAGTCCTCCAACTCCTCCTTCTCCTAGCTATACCCCTTTCCAAAGCTTACGAACAATACCTCTTTAGCAGAACCACCACTTCCCCCTCCAAGATCGAAAAAGACACATCTCCTGCCCCCGCCCTCTCCAATGTCCTTGATTTGGATGAATCCTACTTCAACAACCTAATAACAGAGGGGGAACCATGGGCTATCATGTTTTATTCGCCCACCTGTGGACACTGCCAGCATTTTGCCCCCACGTGGGCAGCAGTCTGGAAAGCAATACAGGATGTGAAGAGGAGTAACAATGGTCGGTTGGGAGGCCTGAGAATAGGAGCAGTGAGCTGCTTGGCCGAGCCAGGGGTTTGCCGGAATGAGAAAGTGAACAGCTACCCGACGTTGAAGGCGTTTGGGCTGACTGAGGGGAATGGGAAGGGAGTGGTAGTGAGACAGCAAACAGAAAAAAAAATTGTTGATTGGTTGATGGACAAGTATACAGAAGCAGCAGCAGCAGCAGTGCCAGTAGCAGTGACAGCAGCTGCAGCGGAAGCAGGTCAAGGCTCCTTTTCAATTGACGAGGACGGTCAAAAGCGCTCTGCAGCTGGGAGTGCTAATGCTGTCGCTACGCCCAACGGTGCCGATTCCAAAAATACCAGGACGACTGCCCAGGGCCCGGAAGAAATAGAAGCACAAGCGAAATTCTCTGTAGAGGAGCTGAAACGAGCGAGGGTAGAGGATGCTTTCACTTCCTTGAGGTTCGCATTGGACCACGATGTATTCTTGGGGAGTAAGGTCTTGATGGAGGAAGGGCTTGTCAGTCTCAAAGACCTCCTGCATGTCCTCTCCTTGCTTTTTCCCGGCAAGAAGAGGAGGGCCGCGTTCAGGGGATTGCTCGAGAGCGTGTACCCCCTCGTAGAGTTGTCGATCGAGGAATGGGAGGCTGCTCTGGGCGTGCATCTTGACCCGCTCGCCCCTCGAGTGGCAGCAGCAGGAGTAGCAGGAGCAGTGGGGGCAGTTGCCACGGCAGGAGTGGGGAGGAAAAAGAAGGAGTATGAGTGGGTCGTGTGTACGTCGGCAGCAGGCTACACGTGCGGCCTGTGGATGTTGTTCCACCTCTTGACCGTGAAGAGCGCCGTGCGTGCAGAGAGCAAGGCTACGTCTTATTCGACGTCCATTATCTCCCCTCCTTATGTGATGAAAATGATCCAGGGATTCGTCTCCCATTTCTTTGGCTGCCAAGACTGCAGGACGCACTTCCTGGCAGCGTATGAGGAGGGGAGGGCGAGGTGGGAGGGAGGGAGGGAGGAAGGGAAGGGGGCTGTATGGTGGGTATGGTGGCTGCATGACAAGGTGAACTTGCGGTTGGGGAAGAGGAGGTGGCCGACGAGGGAAAGATGCAGGAGGTGCTGGAAGGAGGGAGAGAAGGAGGACGGGGGGGAGGAAGAGCCGGAATGGGAGGCCATTTATGAGGCGATGGTGGAGGACTATAATGTACATGACACGGAGTTGAAAGGAGAGAGAGAGTGGGGAGGGAAAGGGGGGGGGGGGGGGGCGTTGTCGTCGTTGAGTCGGGATTATGTGGATTTGAGCGGGTTTATTGTGGTGCTGTGGGTTGTGTTTTCTCTAAGGATGCGGGAAAAATTTAGGACGGGCC
>Ga0160419_100697_pt1 | contig 18749 bp, 16 predicted proteins | sample CelAP2metagpilot_2_FD_108196 | JGI IMG/M metagenome (GOLD analysis project Ga0160419, IMG submission 108196) | Phycosphere-associated microbial communities from Cellana algal ponds in Kailua-Kona, Hawaii, USA - Cellana AP2-4-25 metagenome pilot ... | reverse complement strand
ATATCGCGGAAAAAGTGACCCCCGACGTCTGGCGCGACACCCCGCCGATCATGGCGGGTGAGGACTTTTCCTACATGCTCAACACCCGCCCCGGCGCCTATATGATGCTGGGCAACGGCCATGGGCCGACGGTCCACCACCCGATGTATGACTTCAACGATGATGCGATCCCCGCAGGCTGTAGCTGGTTTGCAGAGATGGTTGAGACACGCCTGCCAACAGGATAGACCCCGCGCAACCGCGCGCCGCGCCCCCCTCTTGCCAATTTCTGGAGCCCCCATGCCCGTCAAGAACCGCTTTGCCGAAACCCACGCCGACATCACCGCATGGCGACGTGACCTGCACGAAAACCCCGAGATCCTGTTTGAAACCCACCGCACCTCGGCCACCGTGGCCGAGAAACTGCGCGCCTTTGGCTGTGACGAAGTGGTCGAGGGCATCGGGCGCACGGGTGTGGTCGGCGTGATCAAGGGCCGTAAGACCGACAGCGGTAAGGTCATCGGGCTGCGCGCCGATATGGACGCGCTGCCGATATTGGAGGCGACGGGGCTGCCCTACGCCTCAAAAACCCCCGGTGCCATGCACGCCTGCGGCCACGACGGTCATACCGCGATGCTGCTGGGGGCGGCTCAATACCTCTGTGAGACCCGCAATTTCGACGGCACCACTGTGGTGATCTTCCAGCCCGCCGAAGAAGGCGGCGGGGGCGGCCGTGAGATGTGCAACGACGGCATGATGGACCGCTGGAACATTCAGGAAGTCTACGGCATGCACAACTGGCCCGGCATCCCCTTGGGTGAATTCGCCATCCGGCCGGGGCCGTTCTTTGCCGCGACGGACCTGCTGGAAATCTCTGTCGAAGGCCTCGGCGGTCATGCCGCGAAACCGAATGAGACGATCGACACCACTGTTGTCTGCGCCCATATCATCACCGCGCTGCAAACCATCGCCAGCCGCAATGCCGATCCCATTGGGCAATTGGTCGTCTCCATCACCTCGTTTGAGACGGAATCCAAAGCCTTCAACGTGATCCCGCAGAAGGTCCACATGCGCGGCACCGTGCGCACCCTGTCCAACGCCCTGCGCGATCTGGCCGAAAAGCGCGTGGTGGAGATTTGCGAAGGCATCGCCGCGACCTTCGGTGCGAAGGCCACCGTGGACTACATCCGCAACTACCCGGTGATGATCAACCACCCCGAACAGACCGAATTCGCCGCCCAGGTGGCGCGCGACGTCTCCGGCGGCTGCGCGGAGGCCGAGATGACCATGGGCGGTGAGGATTTCGCCTTCATGCTGGAGGAACGTCCCGGCGCGTACATCCTGCTGGGCAACGGCGATTCAGCCGCGGTGCATCATCCGCTTTACAACTTCAACGACGATGCGATCCCGATGGGGTGCAGCTGGTGGGCGGGCCTCGCCGAGCAGCGGATGCCGATCACGCATTGAAGACATTTTTTGTCCCCGCTCTATCGAACACCGTAACCCCGCCAACGGCGCGCGCGATTGTGGTGGACGGTGCGCAATGAATGCGCACCCTACGGGGCCCACAGCGCCTGATACACCGCATCAATTCTATCCGCCTCCCGCACGGCGCTGAACTGCGCTTGGGCAACCTCGCGCGCCTTTGGGGCAATGATGTCCGTCTGATCCAGCAGCCCAAGGGCCGCCTCTGCCGCCCCCGCCGCATCCTCCAACGCCACCACACGCCCCACCGTGCCCTGCGCCGAAAACGCCTCGAAATACCCCGTCCGGCTGCCCACAAAAGGCACGCCTGAGGCCAACCCCTCCAAAGGCACCATGCCGTAGCCTTCGTAGCGCGGCAGTTGCACCACGAGCGACAGCGCGCGCATCAATGCGGGCAGTTGATCCGCAGGCATCTCCCCCACAAACAACAACCGATCCGCCAACCCTGCGGCGGCGACCTTGGCTTTCAAACCATCCTCAAACGCCTGATGTTTGCCACCTGATCGCCCGACAACAAGCGCAACCGCATCCGGCACCTGCGGCAACAGCCGCAACATCGTCTCCACAAAGACATCCGTGCCCTTCTCTGGCCGGATCCGGCCAATCGTCGCGATCCCGCGCGCGCCGCCATGGCCCAAGGCCGCCCAGGCCGCGGCGCGGTCGGGGGCGGGGCAAAACAGATCCGTATCGACCCCATGGGGCACCACCGCACGCACATGGGGCACGAACCCCGCCGCTTCCTCCGTCGTGGCGACCACCGCGTCCATTTTTGAAATCAGCCAGCGCGGATAGGCCGAATGCAGCCGCTGCGCGGCGGAGGTGAAGACGATTTTGACAGGCGCCCGCCGGACATCCCGCAGCCACAGTGCGCTGCGCATCTCCGGATTGCGGCGCACGTGCCAGATGGCGAGGGGCCTGCCGTCCGGCGCTGACCGCGACGCTGCATGCGCCTGCGCCTTTGATACGGGGGCAGGGCAACCGGGCAGGGACTGGCCCACCAATGCCAGATCATAGCGCGATACCTGCTGACGGATCACATTCGCCGCCGTGGCCGATACCCCTGTAAAGTTGGGATTGTAGTTGGTGACGTAGAGCTCAGGCACCCGACAGCCCCAGCGCCTTGATCAACCGCGCCGCGATCGTGTCGAGCTGATCTGTCCGCGCCTCTGCAAAAGCGCGTGCTGCCGCGCGGTGTGCCTCGCGGGTGTCGTGATCCTCCAGCAATGCGGCCACTTGCGCTGCAATGGCTTCTGCATCGCCGGCCTCCAGCGCGGCACCTGCGCCCTGCATCTCCTCATAGGTCTCCGCAAAATTGGCGACATGCGGCCCTGCAATCGTGATCCCGCCTGCCTGCGCCACTTCAAACGGATTGTGCCCGCCGATGGGCAGCAACGAGCCACCCAGAAACACCATATCGCTCAAGCCGTACCACGTGCCCAACTCCCCCAGCGTATCGGCCAGATAGACCTGCCCGCCGGGTTGGTCGCCGCTGCTGCGCCGTGTCATTTCAAACCCGGCATCTGCCACCAGACCCGCCACCGCATCGCCCCGGTCCGGATGGCGGGGGGCGAGGATCAGATGCAGGTCGGGCCAAGTCTCCAAAAGCGCCTTATGCGCCGCCAATACCACCTCTTCCTCCCCCGCGTGGGTGGAGGATGCGATCCACACCGGCCGGTGCCCCAAGGCCGCCCGCGCCTCGAACAACGCGTCTTCATCCACCGGCAGCGGCCCGGCCATGGATTTGAGGTTCACCCCCCGTGCCACGCGTGCGGCAGGCGCACCAATCGCCACCATACTCTCCGCCATCGCATCGTTCTGCGTGAGGATCAGGTCAAAAACCTCCAACAGATAGCGCGCCAGCGCGGGTTGCTTTTGCCACTGCCTGAGCGATTTTTCCGACAGCCGCGCGTTGACCATCGCCATCGCCGCCCCACTGTCATGGGTCCGCCGCAACATCTGCGGCCACAGCTCACTCTCCACAAAAACCGCCGCGTCGGGCTTCCAGTGCCGCAAAAACCGCTTCAACGGCCCGCCCGCATCGAGGGGCGCAAACTGGTGCAGGCAACGCGGCGGCAACCGCGTACCCACCAACGCCGCAGAGGTTGCGGTGCCGGAGGTCATCAGGAACTGCGCATCCGGCAACATCACCCCCATCCGGGTGATCAGCGCCAGCACCGACAGGCTTTCCCCCACAGACGCCCCGTGAAACCAGATCAGCGGCTCCCCGGCAGGCCTGCGGACAGAGGCATTGCCCAGCTTCTCATGCGCGCGGTCCACCGACAGGCCCGCCGCGCGCAGCTTGGCGACCTCACGGCGTGCGACAAACGGCAAGAGCAGCGATGACACCCCAACCCATGCACGATAGAGCAGGGGGACAGTCACTAGCCGCCCGTGTGGCTCATATGGCGGGGCATCTGGCCGTCCAGACGCTGGCGGGAATAGTCGAAATCATGGCCCTTGGGCTTGCGGTCAATCGCGGCGCGGATGGCGTCCTGCAAGGGGCCATCATCGTCCGGATGCGCCCGCAGGGGCGCGCGCAGGTCGGCCACGTCTTCCTGTCCCAGACACATGTAGATCTCTCCGGTGCAGGTGATCCGCACGCGGTTGCAGCTTTCGCAGAAATTATGGCTCAGCGGCGTGATGAAGCCGATCTTCTGCCCGGTTTCCTCCAGCCGGACATAGCGCGCGGGCCCGCCCGTCTGCTCCGCCAGATCGGTGACGGTGTAATGCTCTGCATAGGTGGCGCGGACGTCCTTGAGGGACCAATATTGCTCCAGCCGGTCCTCATTGCCCAGATCGCCCATCGGCATGACTTCGATCCAGGTCAGATCCATGTCCCTTTCCGCACACCACCTGGTGATGGCGGGCAGTTCTGCCTCATTGAAGCCCTTCAGGGCCACCGCGTTGATCTTGACCCGCAGCCCGGCCTTTTGTGCCGCATCCACGCCGCGCAGCACCTGTGCCAGACGGCCCCAACGGGTGATGTCCGCAAATTTCTGTTCATCCAGCGTGTCGAGCGAGATATTCACCCGCCGCACGCCCGCTGCATAAAGCTGATCGGCAAACCGCTCCAGCTGGCTGCCATTGGTGGTCAGCGTCAACTCCTTGAGCGTGCCTGCCTCAAGATGCCGGGACATGCCGTTAAAGAACGTCATGATGTCACGCCGGACCAAAGGCTCCCCGCCGGTGATGCGCAGCTTTTGCACGCCCAGATCGACGAAGGTGGAACACATGCGGTCCAGCTCTTCCAGCGTCAGCAGTTCCTTCTTGGGCAGGAACGTCATGTTCTCCGACATGCAATAGACGCAGCGGAAATCGCAGCGGTCCGTGACCGAGACGCGCAGGTAGGTGATGGCGCGGGCGAAGGGATCAATCAATGGAGCATTCATGGGCCTATAGGTAAGCTGCCGTTTGCCCCCAAGCAAGTCGCATTTCGGCAATTGCCGCTTTGATCCGGCGGGAGTAGTCTTGGGTCATGATACGCATTCTTTGTCTACTGACCGTCAGTGCCGCCCTTTCTGCCTGTGCAACCGTAACGGACCTGTCCGAACGCATCGGGTTGAGCCGGGCACCCGCGGAAACGGGCGCCCCTGCCGACCCCTTTGTGCAGACTGCCCCCCCTGTCGGGGAAAGCACCCTGCCACCTGCCACCACCGCCGTAGCCCCGCCTGCAAATGCCGCAACGGTGGAGGCGTTTGACACGACAACGCCCGAACAACGCGCGGCTGCAACGGCACCCGCAACCGGGGGCGGGCAGGTCCTTGGCCGCACGGTTGTGTCTTTGGGCGCGGCATCCGAACCTGGACTGTGGCTGAAAACCCCGCTGGTCATGGCAGAGGCACAGGGCCGCGTGACGAACCCCGCAACGGGCCAGTCGTCGCTTGTGACGCTCCTCCCCCTTGAGGGGCCACCGACAGGGGGCAGCCGGTTGTCGCTTGCGGCCTTGCGGTTGATCGGGGCGTCGTTGACGGATTTGACGGAAGTTGAGGTGGCTTTGGCGCCTGCGTAAGGGACTTCGGATTGATGTCGGAGGGGCTTCAGGCTCACCATCCCAGAGGGGCTGGAGCCGCCTTCACTTGATCCCTGCCATGACAGAAGGCTGTCAGCTTCCCAAGAGGAATAGCCGTATCCCGCAAGCGGGTCCCTCGGCGATTCCTCTTGGCAATCCGCCATCCTTCCGTCCTGTCTGTGCTCAAGCGAAGGCGGCTCCAGCCCAGAGGGAAGGTCAGGTGGTCTTCTTCAGGTGGCGCAGGGCTTCCTTGACGGCGAAGGGTTTCATCTTGTCGCCATGGGTCTCGATGAAAGCGCGGGTGCGCTCGGCATCGTGTTTGGAGAGTTCCCGCAGCCACCAGCCGATGGCTTTCTGGATGAACCATGTCTGATCGGGGGTCAGTGTTGCGGCCCAGCCCAGAATCCGGTCGCGGGCGGCCAATTCTGCGGGCTTGGGGTGGTTCTGTTTGGTCCAGGGCAGGGTGGACACAAGGGCCGCGCGGCGGGTCCACATGTGATCGGAGGTGATCCAGCCCTCCACCTCATCCAGCCGCGTGGGATCCGCGACGAGGCGCTTTTGTCCCGCCATACAGGCGTGATCGGCAATCGCCCAGCTGTCGAAATCCGGGCACCATGAGGCGATCAGCCGCCATGCAGCTGTGTCATCCGGCCGAATGCGCGCCTGAGTAAGGAGTTTGGCGGCAGCAAGCCGGGCTTCATAAATGTCGGTTTGCCACAGCCCATCCGCAATCGCGACGCGCATCGTGGCATCGGTCTCAGCCCGCCATGCTTTGGTCAGGTCGTTGATCTGCGGATTGGACAGGCCCAGGTAGCGGCGTTTGACTTTGTGATAGCCCTGCATCCCCTCGGCCCGCGCGGGGTCAGCCAAGGCTTCCAGCTGCGCAAGGTACGGCTCAATCATCTGCGGCATTCAGGATATGTGTGGGCAGACCGTCGATGCTGTGCTGGTTGCGCTCATCCCAATAGGTGGCAATGCCGTCGGGCCCTTTGCCTTTGGTCCACTCCTCCAGCACCGCGCGCGGGCCTGCATGATCAAAGAAGGGCACCGCAAAGCCGCAGCTGGTCTGCACCATCTCAACCTGCATGTCATAGATTTGCCGGGCGCCTTCAGTGGGTGGAAAATCGGCATTCAGCCCGTCGAAATCCGCATCGCGGGGATGCAGCGTGCGGGCTCTGCCATAGGCGCGCATGATCATCGGGCGTTTCTCAAACCCGCACCACATCAACGTCATGCGGTTTTTCAGCGCCAGATGCGCCGCCGTTTCATTGCCCGACCCGGTCCAGTTGCGCCAGACGATACGGTTGGGCCCCAGCACCCGCAGCGAATCCATCCCCTTGGGAGAGATGTTCACCCGCCCCTCATCCGCTGCCGTGCCGACAAAGAACAGATGCTGCGCGGTGATGAAACCGATGTGATCGTCGCTGAGGCTGTCGAACTGCTTGGCCATCGGTTACTCCACCGTCACGGATTTGGCGAGGTTGCGGGGCTGGTCCACATCCGTGCCCTTGGCCACCGCCGTGTGATAGGCCAGCAACTGCGCCGGGATCGCATAGAGGATCGGCGTCAGCGCGTCAGAGATGCGTGGCATCTCGATCGTGGTCCAGACCCCTTCGCTGGCTTCGCCCAACCCTTCGCTGTCGGAGATCAGGATTACCTTGCCCTTGCGTGCCATCACCTCCTGCATATTGCTGACGGTCTTGTCGAACAGCACATCGCGCGGGGCCATGACGATCACCGGCACCGCGTCATCCACCAGCGCGATGGGGCCGTGTTTCAACTCTCCCGACGCGTAAGCTTCGGCGTGTATATAGCTGATTTCCTTAAGTTTAAGTGCGCCTTCCAGCGCCAGCGGATACATCTGTCCGCGCCCCAGGAACAGCACGTCCCGCGCTGTGGACAGCTTGCGGGCGGCGGCGCGCATCGCGTCGTTCTTGCCAAGCGCTGCGTTGATCACACCCGGCAGGCTGCGCAGCGCGCTGAGGTGATCGGCAAAGGCCGCGTCATCCAGCGTGCCCCGGTCCCGCGCGGCTTTCAGCACCAGCAGGAACAGCACCGTCAACTGGCAGGTGAACGCCTTGGTGGAGGCAACGCCCACTTCGACACCCGCATAGATTGGCAGCGTCAGATCGCTTTCCCGCGCGATGGAGCTTTCGGGCACATTGACCACCGATGCGATGCTGCTGGCCTTGCCTTCGCAATAGCGCAATGCGGCCAGCGTATCCGCCGTTTCCCCCGATTGGCTGACGAAGATCGCCAGCGTGCGCTCAGGGATCGGCGGCTCACGGTAGCGGAATTCGGAGGCCACATCGACCTCAACCGGCAGACGTGCGATCTGCTCAAACCAGTATTTCGCTGTCAGGCAGGCATAGAAAGCCGTGCCGCAGGCGACCATGGTGATCCGGTCGATCTTGCTGAAATCCATGCCGCCGCCGGGCAGGGTGATGTCGTCAGAGGTGCCAATGTAATGTTGCAGAGCCTGCCCAATCACGCCGGGCTGTTCGGCGATCTCCTTGGCCATGAAGTGTTTGTGACCGCCTTTGTCGATCCGGGTGGCGTCGATCTGGATGGTGCGCACTTCGCGGTTGGCGATGGCGCCGCGCGCATCCGTGATCTCCACATCAGTGCGGGTGATCACGGCCATGTCGCCTTCTTCGAGATAGCTGATCCGGTCCGTGAGCGGCGACAGCGCAATCGCGTCGCTGCCGATGAACATCTCTCCCGCGCCATAGCCGATGGCCAGCGGCGAGCCTTTGCGCGCCGCGATCATCAGGTCTTCTTCCCCGTCAAAGAGGAACGCCAAGGCAAAGGCACCGTCCAGCCGCGCCACGGTCTGGCGTGCGGCCTCCACCGCAGAGGACCCCTGCGACATGTGGTAATGCGTCAGCAGGGCGATGGTTTCGGTGTCTGTCTCCGTCTCGAAGGCAACGCCGTTGTCGGCAAGCTCCTCCCGCAATTCCCGGAAGTTTTCGATGATCCCGTTGTGCACCACGGCCACCGGACCCGCCTTGTGCGGATGCGCGTTGCCGACTGTGGGTGCGCCATGGGTGGCCCAGCGGGTGTGGCCGATCCCGGCTTTGCCCGCCAGCGGTTCGTGCACCAGCAGATCGCTGAGGTTCACCAGCTTGCCCACGGCCCGCCGCCGGTCCAGCGCGCCGTTGTTGACCGTCGCAATTCCGGCGCTGTCATAGCCGCGATATTCGAGCCGTTTGAGCGCCTCAACAAGGATGGGAGCCACTTCGTTGTTGCCCAGGACCCCGATAATTCCACACATTTTCAGCTGCCTCTTTGTGCTCTGGCCTTTTTGGCCTTTAACATTTCGAACAATTTGCGGGCCATGCCCGGTTTTTCCACCTGCGGTGCGCGCGCCAGCGCCAGCGCGTCCGGCTCCACGTCCGAAGTGATCACCGACCCGCTGCCGGTCATCGCGCCATCGCCCACTGAAACAGGGGCCACCAGCATGGTGTTGGAGCCGATGAAAACCCGCTCTCCGATGTGGGTGTGATGTTTCATCACGCCGTCGTAATTGCAGGTGATCGTACCCGCGCCGATGTTGCTGCGCGCGCCGATATGCGCGTCGCCAATGTAGCTCAGGTGGTTGACCTTGGCCCCTTCGGCGATCTGGGCATTCTTGACTTCGACGAAGTTGCCGATGCGCACGTCTTCGGCCAGTTCCGCACCGGGGCGCAGGCGGGCGTAGGGCCCGACAATCCCGCCACGCGACACATGGCAGCCTTCCAGATGCGAAAAGGCGCGGATCGTGGCACCGCTTTCCACCGTAACGCCGGGGCCGAAGACCACATTGGGCTCAATCAGCGTATCGCGGCCTATGACCGTGTCACGGCAGAGGAACACCGTTTCGGGCGCGGTGAGCGTCACACCGTCTTCCATCAGCGTGGCGCGGGCGCGGGCCTGAAACGCCGCATCCGCCTGCGCCAGATCCGCGCGGGAGTTCACACCCATCGTTTCTTCCTCCGCGCAGGTCACGGCGGTGGCGGACAGGCCGCGGTCGCGGGCAATGCCGATGATGTCGGTGAGGTAATATTCAGAAGAGGCATTGTCGTTGCCCACGTCAGAGATCAGATCGAACAGCAGATCCGCACGGGCCGCCACCACGCCGGAATTGCACAGGGTGATCGCACGTTCGGCTTCTGAGGCGTCCTTGTACTCCACAATCCGCTCAAGCGAGGCGCCTTGCAGGATCAAACGGCCATAGCGTGCAGGGTCTGCGGCTTCAAACCCCAGAACCACCACATCGTTGTCCGTCAACGCATCCGCCATGCGGTTGAGCGTCTCGGCCTGAATGAACGGCGTGTCGCCATAGAGCACCACAGCCATACCATCAAAATCCGCCAGCGCCGGGGCGGCTTGAGCCACCGCATGGGCCGTGCCCAGCTGTTCGGTCTGCTCGACCACAACGGCTTCGGGGTCATGGGAAAGGGTTGCCGCGCGCACCTCTGCGGCACCGTGGCCTGCCACGACAATGGCCCGCTCCGGATCCAGCGGTGCGCCGGAGGCCATCGCGTGAATCAGCATCGCTTCACCCGCGATGGGGTGCAAAACCTTGGGCAGGTCTGAATTCATCCGCGTGCCTTTGCCTGCGGCCAGGATGATAAGTGCCGTTTTCATGTCTGTTCTCTTATGCTCTGTCTTGCTTTCTCTTTACGCGCTTCGCACAAAGGCGCAAGGCGCGCGCCCATCAAACAAGGTTGCGGGTTGCAACATGAGGCGGGATTGGCTTGGCGGGGTTCCGCCGAAAGGGTGAGATGGGAAAGACGGTAGTATTCGATCTGGACGGCACGCTGGCCGACACCAGCGGTGATTTGATCGCGGCGGCCAACGCCTGTTTTCAGGACATGGGCGTGGGCGACATGCTGGACCCGGCCACCGATGCCGCAACCGCCCTGCGCGGTGGGCGGGCAATGCTGACACTGGGGCTGGAGCGGCTGGACCGCGCGCGGGATGTGGCGACGCTTGATGCCTATTACCCCAAACTGCTGGAGGCCTACGCGCGTGACATCGACAGCCGCACAGTTCTGTATCCCGGTGCCATGGCCGCGGTCGAGATGCTCAAAGCCGCGCGGTACCGTGTGGCGATCTGCACCAACAAGCCCGAAGGGCTGGCGGAGCTGCTGTTGACGCGGCTTGGCGTACGCTCTGCTTTTGACGCGATGCTGGGGGCCGACACGCTGCCGGTGCGCAAACCCGATCCCGAGCATCTGTTTGAAACTGCGCGGCGCGCAGGCGGCGACCCCGCATCTTGCCTGCTGGTGGGGGATACGCATACCGACCGCAGCACCGCCAAGGCGGCGCAGGTGCCCTGCATCCTTGTGACATTTGGCCCCGCTGGCGGTGACATGGCTGCCCTTGAGCCCGAAGCCCTGTTGCACGATTATGCCGATCTGCCCGGTTTGGTAGAGACGTTGATTGGAAAGGCCGCGTGATGTCAGAAGTGTTCAAAGGCAGCTTCACCCAACAGGAACCGATCCCCGAAGAGGCGATTGCGGCGGCAGTGGAGGTCATGCGCTCCGGCCGGTTGCACCGCTACAATACGGCAGAGGGCGAGGTGGCGCAGGTGGCCCTGCTGGAGCAGGAGTTTGCCGCCATGGTGGGGGCGAAGTACTGCCTTGCCGTGGCCTCCGGCGGCTATGCGATGGCCACGGCCCTGCGGGCGGTCGGTGTAAAACCCGGCGACAGGGTCCTGACCAACACCTTCACCCTGGCCCCCGTGCCCGGTGCTGTTGCCGCTGTGGGCGCGGTGCCTGTTTTTGTCGGCGTGACCGAGGATCTGGTGATTGATCTCGAAGACCTGCGCGCCAAGGCGGATCAGGCGGATGTGCTGCTGCTGAGCCATATGCGCGGCCATCTGGCGGATATGGAAGCGCTGATGGCGATCTGTGACGCCGCAGGTGTGACCGTGATCGAGGATTGCGCCCACACCATGGGCGCGGCCTGGAATGGCGTGCCATCGGGGACGCAGGGGAAGGTGGGGTGTTACTCCTGCCAGACGTACAAACATGTGAACTCCGGCGAGGGGGGATTGTTCGTGACCGACGACGCAGACGTCGCGGCGCGCGCGATCATGCTGTCAGGATCCTACATGCTCTATGCCCGCCACGCCGCCGCACCGCCGCCGGAGGCTTTTGCCCAGATCCGCTATGAGACACCCAATATCTCGGGCCGGATGGACAACCTGCGCGCCGCCATCCTGCGCCCGCAACTGCGGGATTTGCAGATGCAGTGCGACCGTTGGAACGCGCGCTATCATGAGATTGAGCAGGGCCTGCGCGGCACACCCGGCCTGCGGGTGATCGAACGGCCTGCGCAGGAGACGATTGTCGGCTCCTCCATCCAGTTCCTGCTGCTCGATTGGGGCGAGGCGAAGATCGCCGAGGTGCTGGCCCGCTGTGCGGCACGGGGCGTGGAGCTGAAATGGTTCGGCGGCGCGGAGCCTGTTGGCTTTACCAGCCGCTATGACAGCTGGCGCTATGTGGAGGCGCCCCGGATGCCTGCGAGCGACCGGGTTTTGGGCGGCATTGTCGACATGCGCGTGCCGTTGACATTCTCGTTGGAGGATTGCGCGTTGATTGCGCGGATCATTCGGGCGGAAGTCAGTGCGGTCTATCAGGCGGCAGCGTGATGTGGCGGGCGTGATCTGAAGGAGCGGCTGCGCCGCATTACATTGTTTGTTTTGGCGCTTCAGGCTCACCGTCCCAGAAGTCCGGAGCCGCCATCCCTTGATCCCTGCCATGACAAAAGGCCGTTGGCTTGCCAAGAGGAATAGCCGTCTCCCGCAAGCGGGTCCCTCGGCGATTCCTCTTGGCAATCCGCCATCCTTCCGTCCTGTCTGTGCTCAAGCGACGGCGGCTCCGGACCAGAGGACGGCAGGCTTGACCCATTGCGGGGTTGGCGTTAAGTAATGAACAAGTGTTCAATAAATTGACCGGGGAGGGGATGCCATGTTCACCGCCAGCATGAAATTTGATTTGGGCGAAGACGTCGAGGCGATGCGCGAGATGGTGCACCGCTGGGCGCAGGAGCGGGTCAAGCCGTTGGCAGCCGAGCTGGACGCCAAGAACGAATTCCCCTCGGATCTGTGGAAAGAGATGGGCGATCTTGGTCTGCTGGGCATGACCGTTGAAGAGGAATTCGGCGGCTCCGGCATGGGCTATGTCGCCCATTTGGTGGCAGTGGAGGAAATCGGCCGGGTGTCTGCTTCGGTCTCTCTGTCTTATGGGGCGCATTCCAACCTTTGTGTGAACCAGATCAAGCTGAACGGCACGCAGGAGCAGAAGGAAAAATACCTGCCGCGCCTGTGTTCGGGCGAACATGTCGGCGCGCTGGCCATGTCAGAGGCGGGCGCTGGCAGTGATGTGGTGTCGATGAAGCTGAACGCGGAAAAGCGCAACGATCATTACCGCCTGAACGGCAACAAATACTGGATCACCAATGGGCCGGATGCCGATACGCTGGTGGTCTATGCCAAGACCGATCCGGATGCGGGCTCCAAGGGGATCACCGCGTTCTTGATGGAGAAAGAGATGAAGGGATTCTCCACCTCTCCGCATTTCGACAAGCTGGGGATGCGCGGGTCGAACACCGCAGAGCTGATCTTTGACGATTGCGAAGTGCCCTTCGAGAATGTGCTGGGCGAAGAAGGGCGGGGCGTTGCGGTGCTGATGTCCGGTCTGGATTATGAGCGGGTTGTACTGTCGGGGGTGAACATCGGGATCATGGCGGGCTGTCTGGATGAGATCATGCCCTACATGGCCGAGCGGCGTCAGTTTGGGGAGCCGGTCGGGAATTTCCAGCTGATGCAGGGCAAGATGGCGGACATGTATACTTCGCTCAATTCCGCGCGGGCCTATGCCTATGAAGTGGCCAAGGCCTGTGACCGGGGGGATGTGACGCGGGCGGATGCGGCGGCTTGTGTGCTTTATGCCAGCGAGGAAGGGATGAAAGTGGCCCATCAGGCGGTGCAGGCGATGGGCGGTGCGGGGTATCTGAACGACAATCCCGTCGGCCGGATGTTCCGCGATGCCAAGCTGATGGAGATCGGGGCGGGCACTTCGGAAATCCGGCGGATGCTGGTGGGTCGCGAGATGATGGCGGCGATGGGCTGAGGGCCGTGCCGCGCTGGCTGTGGTGGGCGCCCTTTGCGCTGCTGACGCTGGCGGGGGCGATCTACGTGTTTCGGCTGGGGCTGATTGCCGCGACGATCACGGAGACGGATGTGATCAACCGCTATGCGCAGGACTATGTAGAGGGTGCAGGTGCCGGGGCCGCGTTTGAGGATTGTCATGCCCGCCCTGCAGAGGACGAGCCGGGGATTTGGATTGTGGTGGTCTGTGTCGGGTCTGAAGGGCGGCAGAGCTATCACGTGAACCGTTTTGGCGGGTTGGAATACCGGGACCGTCCGGCGCCCAACCGGACCGCGCCGCAGACCTGAGGAGGACGCGCAATGACATCACTGCCGGGTCTGACTGCAACGGGGGCATGGGATGTGCCTGCGCGGCTGAACATGGCGGCGCAATGTCTGGCGCATCCGGTGGATCAGGTTGCGGTGATTGATTTGACCGGAGGGGTGCGGCGGGATGTGACCTATGGTGCGCTGCACCGGATGGCGGATGGGATTGCGCGGGCACTGATGGCGCGGGTGGCGCGTGGCGACCGGGTCGGGGTTTTGCTGAGCCAGTCGCCATGGTGTGCGGCGGCCCATCTGGCGATCTGGAAAATCGGTTGTATTTCAGTGCCTTTGTTCAAGCTCTTCAAGCGCGATGCGCTGTCATCGCGGGTGGGTGATGCGGGCTGCGCGATTGTGTTGACCGATGCGGAGGGTGCGGCACTGCTGGGGGATCTGGCGGAGGCCTGGCTTGCGGATGAGGTTGGCTTGGACGGGCCAGACGTGCCCTTTGCCGATACTGCTGCCGATGATCCTGCGGTGCTGATTTATACCTCTGGCACCACGGGCAGTCCTAAGGGCGCGTTGCATGGCCACCGGGTATTGACCGGGCATTTGCCGGGTGTCGCGATGAGCCATGACCATCTGGGCCAGCCCGGCGATTGTCTGTGGACGCCTGCCGATTGGGCCTGGATTGGCGGGTTGTTTGACGTGCTGATGCCCGGGCTGGCGTTGGGTGTGCCGGTGGTGGCTGCACGTATGGTGAAATTCAAAGTTGACAGCTGTCAACTTTTGGTTGTGGAGGGCGGGGTGCGGAATGTGTTCTTCCCGCCAACCGCGCTCAGGATGCTGAAAGCCGAAGGCGCGGTGATCCCCGGTTTGCGGTCTGTCGCAAGCGGAGGGGAGCCTTTGGGGGCCGAGATGCTGGCCTGGGGACGTCAGGCGTTTGGGCTGGATATCAACGAGTTCTATGGGCAGACGGAGTGCAATATGGTGGCCTCGTCCTGCGGCGTGGATTTTGCCGCAAAGGCGGGCTGCATCGGCAAGGCGGTGCCGGGGCATGACGTGGCGGTGGTGGATGCGGCGGGTCAACCCACGCAGGCCGAAGGTGATGTCGCTGTGCGCCGGGGATCAGCGTCGATGATGCTGCGGTATTGGAACCGCCCCGAAGAGACAGCGCAGAAGTTTCGCGGGGACTGGATGGTGACCGGGGATCGAGGTGTTTGGGAGGGGGATTTCCTGCGCTTTGTAGGGCGGGAGGACGATGTGATTACGTCGGCGGGGTATCGGATTGGCCCGGCGGAGATTGAGGATTGCCTGCTGACCCATCCGGGCGTGGCGACCTGCGGGGTTGTGGGCAAGCCGGATGCTTTGCGCACGGAAGTGGTGAAGGCTTATGTGGTGCGCAAACCGGGGGCTTCGGTGCGCGCGAAAGACTTGCAGGAATGGGTGAAGGATCGGCTGGCAAGTTATTCTTATCCAAGGGAAATTGCGTTTCTGGATGCGTTGCCGATGACGGTGACGGGGAAAGTGATACGGCGGGAGTTGAAAGCAATGGCCGTGGCGGAGGGCACAGAATGACCATGCCCTCCACAAAACTGCGATCACAGGTGCGGGGACGCGACAACCTGATGGGCGTCCGACCACAACACGCGACCGGGATCAGTTGCGCGCCGTTCGGAGATTGGCAGGCCAATATCGTTGAGCAGCCAAGCCAGGTAGCGCCCTTGAGACACAGGCCGACATGCCGTCGCGCGAAACCAGCAAACGCCGCTGATCCGGGCTTTCCGGTCAGGCCGATACTGCGTCCGCATCGGCGGGTTCAGCGTGATGTTGAGCCGGTCAAGGACACGCCGCATTTCAGGCACCTGCCACAGGGCGTGCAGGTCGGGGCGGTCGTACCAGACATCAAGCGCGGCGCAAAAGACGCCTTGGTTACACCGCGCCTCCGCATCGCGGACGGTCGATTCAAATCGGATATACATGGGGATGTTCTGCGCGGGGCGCAGACCTTTCTTTGCAGACAAAAGACGAAACGGGATTGGGCTGAACACGCGGTGCGGTTCAGATCGGGTTTCAGCCGGTGGTCAGTGCAAAGAAAAACATGTCAGCCTCGAAACGGGGGTGTACGGAATGCGCGTGCTATACCGAAAAATCCGCAAGATCAAGTATTTGATGGGCCGCTTGAAATCTGGCTGCGGGCCGGAGGCCATCGGGGAAGCCGCATGGCGATGCGGCTTCCCCGGCACGCCGGGCAGGTGTCAGAATCTCACCACATAGGCCAGGTTGAGGACATAGGGATCAATCTCGGCCTTGCCGATGGGCGCACCGTTCAGGGAGACGTCAGAGTCGATGTCGATCCAGCGCAGGTTGGCGCGCAGGGCAGAGCCGTTCTCGAATTCGTAATCCAGCCCGACCTGAAGGGACACGCCAAAGCTGTCATCGAGTTCAAGAGTGCCAAGGGGCGATTCCTCCTCAAAGAAGGCGGTGTAGTTCAGCCCGGCACCGACATAGGGCTTCCACGGGCTGTTGGTCGGGAAGTGATAGTTCAGCGACAGGGTTGGCGGCAGGTGTTTGGTTGTCCCGGCATAGCCAACACCGGCGATGTTGATGCTGTGCTCGAACGGGGTGGCGGCGAGCAACTCGATGCCGAGATTGTCGCGGATGAAGTATTCTGCGGTGATGGTGGGCCTCAGATCATCGCCGATGCTGGCCCGACCGCCTGCCAAGGTCCCATTGCCGGACTTCGGCATGACCGACCCGAGCCCGAAACCGAAGGTCAGGTCGCCTTGCGACTGCGCGGTGGCCGAGGTTGCGGCAGCGGCGGCGAGGAAGAGGGCGAGGAGGGTGGATTTCATGGGTCTGCTCCAGTTCAGGTTGACAGCGCCATGATAGGCTACGCCGCAGCGCAGCGATTTGATATGTATCAAGACTGGTCGTCGTTTCTTCAAAAAAATCAGACACTCGGTAACAACGCTGCAGGTGCGGCGTGAAAGGACGTTTATGAAACTGCATTCACAGGCCCGTCCGTCTTCCGAAGCCTTCAAGGCCAACGAAGCGGCCCATCTCGACGCATTGGCAGAGATCGACGCGGCTGCGCAGGCAGCGGCGCTGGGTGGGGGCGAGAAATCCCGCGCACGGCATGAAAGCCGGGGCAAGATGCTGCCGCGGGAGCGGGTGGCGAACCTGCTGGATCCCGGATCGCCGTTTCTGGAAGTGGGTGCTGTCGCGGCGCACGGGCTTTATGGCGGGGCGGCGCCCTGTGCGGGTGTGATTGCGGGCGTTGGCTGCGTCGCGGGGCAGGACGTGATGGTCATCTGCAACGATGCCACCGTCAAAGGCGGCACCTATTACCCCATGACGGTAAAGAAACACTTAAGGGCGCAGGAGATTGCTGAGGAGAACAATCTGCCCTGCGTCTATCTTGTGGACAGTGGCGGCGCGAACCTGCCCAATCAGGATGAGGTGTTTCCGGACCGCGATCACTTTGGCCGGATTTTCTACAATCAAGCGCGGATGAGCGCCAAGGGCATCCCGCAGATCGCCGTGGTGATGGGGTCCTGTACGGCGGGCGGGGCCTATGTGCCGGCCATGTCGGATGTGACGATCATCGTGAAGGAACAGGGGACGATTTTCCTGGCCGGGCCGCCGTTGGTGAAAGCGGCGACGGGGGAAGTCGTCTCGGCCGAAGATCTGGGCGGCGGGGATGTGCATACGCGCCTGTCGGGCGTGGCGGATTACCTGGCGGAGGATGACGCGCACGCGCTGGCCTTGGCGCGGCGTGCGGTAGGGGCTTTGAACCGGGCGAAGCCGAGCACGGTGCAGTGGCAGCCGTCGCAAGAGCCTGCCTATGATCCGGCAGAAATCTTGGGCGTGGTGCCCAGCGATCTGCGCACGCCCTATGACATCCGCGAGGTGATCGCGCGGCTGGTGGATGGGTCATACTTTGATGAATTCAAGCCACGGTTCGGGGAGACCTTGGTGACGGGGTTTGCGCATGTGAAGGGCTGCCCGGTGGGGATTGTGGCCAACAATGGGGTGCTCTTTTCGGAGTCTGCGCAGAAGGGCGCGCATTTTGTGGAACTCTGTTCGCAGCGGAATATCCCTTTGGTTTTCTTGCAGAATATCACCGGGTTCATGGTGGGGCAGAAGTATGAAAACGAAGGCATCGCGCGGCACGGGGCCAAGATGGTCACGGCGGTGGCCTGCACCAATGTGCCCAAGATCACCATGCTGGTGGGCGGCTCTTTCGGGGCTGGAAACTATGGCATGGCGGGGCGGGCGTATCAGCCGCGGTTCATGTGGACCTGGCCGAACTCCCGGATTTCGGTGATGGGCGGGCCGCAGGCGGCGGGCGTGTTGGCCACGGTCAAACGCGACGCGCTGGAACGGGCGGGCGAGACCTGGAGCGCGGAGGAAGAAGCCGCCTTCAAGCAGCCGACGATTGATATGTTCGAAGAGCAGTCTCATCCGCTGTACGCGTCTTCGCGGTTGTGGGACGACGGGGTGATTGATCCCCGCAAATCGCGGGATGTGCTGAGCTTGAGCCTGCGGGCGAGTTTGAATGCGCCGATTGAGGAGACGAAGTTTGGGGTGTTTCGGATGTGATCGGCGTGCGGCTTGTTTTGCAGGCGTCGGGGAATTCGGGGCTCTGCCCCGGACCCCGGGATATTTTTGGAGAAAAGATGGGGGTGAGGGATGTTTGAGCGGATTTTGATTGCCAATAGGGGCGAGATTGCGTGCCGTGTGATGGAGACGGCGCGGGACATGGGGGTGTCTTGTGTGGCGGTGTATTCGGATGCGGACCGGGGCGCCAAGCATGTGGCGATGGCGGACAGGGCGGTGCATATTGGCGGGGCGGCGCCCGCGGGGGCT